>Ga0302326_10009692_pt1 | contig 20964 bp, 17 predicted proteins | sample Palsa_T0_3_FD_202264 | JGI IMG/M metagenome (GOLD analysis project Ga0302326, IMG submission 202264) | Peat permafrost microbial communities from Stordalen Mire near Abisko, Sweden - Palsa_T0_3 | ecosystem: Environmental > Terrestrial > Soil > Palsa > Peat permafrost | place: Sweden: Abisko... | reverse complement strand
CGGAATCGGCTACGTCCTCCGCTCTGGCGATGCCCGCCGGGGCTGGAAAGAGCGCGTCGGGATCGGGCCCCGCACCTCCTACTCCTTCACGGTCCCGCCTCGCGACGAAGCCGGCGCGGAGGCGCTGGCCGAGATGACCAACCGGGGAATCAACCTGGTCGCCAATGCGGCGGCACAGTCGGCCGACCACGTGTCCAGCTACTTCACCATGCTCCGCGCGGAACTAGGGTTCTACGTGAGCTGCCTTAACCTGCATGACCAACTCGTGGCCAGGAGCCCGGTGACGTTTCCGGTGCCGTCGGCCGTCGGCACGCAGGAGATGCGCTGCGCGGACCTGCGCGATGCCTGCCTGGCGCTGCGAATCGATGGCGTCGTCGGCAACGACGTGGACGCCGACGACAAGTCGCTCGTGATCATCACCGGCGCCAACTCCGGCGGCAAGTCGACCTTCCTGCGTAGCGCCGGCCTGGCCCAGCTGATGATGCAGTGCGGCATGTTCGTAGCTGCCGGATCGTTCCGGGCCAGCGTCTGCACAGGGGTCTTCACCCACTTCATCCGCGAGGAAGACGCCAGCATGATCAGCGGGCGCCTTGATGAGGAACTCGGCCGGATGAGCGACATCGCCGATCAGATCAGCCCGCACTGCCTGATGCTGTTCAATGAATCGTTCGCGGCTACCAACGAGCGCGAAGGGTCAGAGATCGGCCGCCAGGTAGTGCGTGCACTGCTCGAGGCCGGCATCAGGGTCTTGTTCGTCACCCACCAGTTCGACTTCGCTGACAGCTTCCACCGCGGGCAGGCATACTCGACCCTCTTCCTCAGAGCGCCGCGACAGCCCGACGGGCATCGGAACTTCAAGCTCGCCGTCGCCGAGCCACTCCCAACCAGCTACGGCGTGGATATCTACCACCGCATCGGCGGCTGGATGGGAGAGCAGGCTCGCTGAGCTCAGTGAGCAGTGGTGCGATCAAGGCCGGCGCTGAATATGCGCCGGTACACGCCTTCCCCGTAGCTCGTCGGCAGCGGCTCCCCCTCGATGATCCGGAACGTTCGCCGCCCGTCAGCCTGCCTCTCGGCGCGCAGGAACACCGCGGTCCCCGTTTCCTCGCTACGGAGGTGGTGCGCCAGGTCGAACAGGTGAGTGACGAAGAGCACCCTGATGCCGCGGGCCAGCAGCGCCCGGACGATCTGCCGGGCGATCTCAGAGCCTTCCCTCGCATTGGTCGAGGCGAACGACTCGTTACACAGCAGGATGCATCCCGGGCGTATCCGGTCGACGATCTCGCTCATCCTGGCGAGTTCCTCGTCCAGTTTGCCGCTCTCCATGGAAGCGTCTTCCTCACGCTTGTAATGCGTGAAGACGCCGTTGCAGGCATCAGCCTGGAACGACTCGGCGGGGGCAAACATGCCGCATTGCATCATCAGCTGCGCCACGCCCGCGCTCCGCAGGAACGTGGACTTGCCGCCCTGGTTCGCGCCGGTGATCGGCGTGGTCAGCCCTGGCGGCATCCTCGGGCGCTCGAAGAGGATGCTGCGGAACCCCATCGCGGGATTGGGACGACTGATGTGGGCCATGCAGCTTCCACCGCTTCCGCATTCGGTAGAAGCCATCAGCCGCTCCGGCAGTTCAAGCGGGCTTCATCGCCTGCGACCAGGATACCGGGCAAGCGCGCTGCCGACCGCGGTCCGCCTGCGGACTGTCACGATGAACGGGATCGCGGCGAGCTGCACCGCGACCGCGAAGGCCGCCACCGCGGCCAGCGAGACGTCGAACAGCGCGCCGATCGCGATGCTGCCCAGCATCCACGCGGTGCCGTAGGCGCCGGTGAACAGGCCGTAGGCGGAGGCGCGGCGGTCCGGCGAGACCATCGGGGCGACCGCGGCCGGGATGATCGACTCGTTCACGCCCATCCCGAGGCCCCACAGCGCGATGCCGGCCAGGCTCGGCCAGAACCCGCCGAGGAATACCAGCGGCGCGTAGGCGGCGGCGACCACGGTGAGCGGGATCAGGATGCCGATCCCGGACCGGTCGAACAGCCGACCGAAGATCAGCGACCCGGTGCCGCTGACTGCCATCGCGACCGCGTAGAACACCGGCACCAGCGGCGCTGACATGGTGCGGGACTGCTGGAAGTGGAAGGCGATCAGCGGGAAGTCGGCGAACCCGGCGGCCAGCAGCGCGGCCCCCGCCAGGTATACCCAGAACACCCGCGGCAGGCCGGGCGTGGTCACCTCGGCGGGCCCCGCGGAGAGATCCTGGGGCCGCGGGTAGAGGCGGCGGGCGACCATGAGCAGGGACAGCATGATCACGGCAGGGACTGCCAGCGACGCGAACGCTAGCTGGTAGTCGTGCTGGCTCACCGCCAGGATCAGGGCGACTAGCAGGGGGCCGAACATGGCCCCGAACTGGTCCAGCGCCTCGTGCACGCCGAAACCCCAGCCGTAGCCCATGTCCTTCGCCGCGTGCGAGAGCATCGCATCCCGCGGCGGGTTGCGGGTCGCCTTCCCGACCCGCTCCGCGATGATCAGCAGCGCGGCTAGCTGCCAGCTGCCGGCTAGGGCGAGCAGCGGCACCGCTGCCATCTGGACTACGTAGCCGCTGATCGTGATCGGCCAGTACCGCCCGGTCTTGTCGGCGCCGCGCCCGGAGAACAGCCGCAGGCCGTAGCCGAGAAACTCGCCGGCCCCGGTAATAATGCTGATCCCCAGCGCGCCGACGCCGAGCGTGCCGAGGTAGGGGCCGATGATGGACCGCGACCCCTCATAGGTGAAGTCGGCGAAGAAGCTCATCACGCCGACCATCAGGACGAATTTCAGCGCCGGGGACGCCTGCGAGACGCGCTGCCGCAGGCCCCCCCGCTGGCCCGGCTCGGTCACAGCGCACTCAGCAGGGCGGTCACAGCGCGCCGAGCAGGTAGGCCACGATTACGGCCGCGAAGACATAGAACAGGTAGAGATTGACATCGCCGGACTGGAGCGGGCGGACGAAATCGGCCAGCCACTCCACGGCGCAGATCACCGGCCGGTAGAGGTAGCGGTCAAAGACCGGGGACGCCTGGGACTCGTAGTGCACCGGTCCGGACCGCCCGGCCGGGTCGTCGGACGCGCGGCGCACCGACACCTCCGGCCGGTACAGCGCGTCGAAGGTGACCCGGGTGGGGGCAGAGAACGTCATCGCCGAGTACTGCATGCGCGGCTTGAAAGCGACCAGCCCGCCGTCCCAGACCGGCACGATCACGCTGCCGGCCCGGGGCCGGCCGGCCAGGTAGATGAGCGCGGGCACGGCCAGCACCGCCAGCAGGAACACGGTCAGGTAGGTCGGCGAGAACCCGGAGAAGTTCGTATGGGCCGGGATCACGGTGAGATTACCCGGCAAGAGCACCGGCCGCAGCGCCACGCCGGTGACCGTGCGCATGGCGCGGGCCAGGGCGGTGAGCACGACCGGGGCCCCGACCGCGAGCGCCGCGCAGGCGACGGCGAGCAGCGCCGGGCCGGCCACCGGCTGGCCTGCCTCGCTGGCGTCGGCGGCCTGCCGGGTCCGCGGCATGCCAAGGAACGGGATGCCGTAGCCGCGGACGAAGGCATAGATCGCCAGGCCGCCGGTCAGGCCCAGCGTTGCCGCGGCGAGCACGATCAGGATCGCGACCAGGTGGCTGCCGGTCCGGAATCCCTGGAACAGCCCCTGGAAGATCAGCCACTCGCTGACGAACCCGTTGAAGGGCGGCAGCGCCGCGATCCCGAGCGTGCCGGCGAAGGTGATCACCGAGGCCCGCGGCATCCGGTGCGCCAGCCCGCCGAGCCGGTCCATGTCCCGGGTCCCGGTGGCATGCTCCACCACCCCGGCTTCCAGGAACAGCAGCGTCTTGTAGCTGCCGTGGTTGGCCACGTGGTAAAGCCCGGCGAGCAGCAGGAACGCCCACAGCAGCCGCTGGCCGTAGGCCAGGAACGTCATCGCGGCACCGAACGCGGTGACGATGATCCCGATGTTCTCGATCGTGGAGTAGGCAAGGAAGCGCTTGATGTCCCGCTCGTTCAGCGCGTACAGGATCCCGATCGCGGCGGTGGCCGCTCCGGCCGCCATCGTGAGGATTCCGCGCCAGGCCGGGCCTTCGGGCAGCAGCCGGAAGGCGAACAGCGCGATCCCGTAGACGCCCAGCTTGACGATCAGGCCGGACAGGAACGCCGAGCCGTCCGCTGGGGCGACCGGGTGCGCCGCGGGCAGCCATACGTGCAGTGGCACCAGGCCGGCCTTGAAGCCGAACCCGGTCAGTGCCAGCAGGAAGGCCGTGTCCCGCCAGGCACCGGGTACGAGGTGCGCGCGCGCGGCGATCACGTCGAGCTGCATCGAGTGCGTCTTGGCCGCGAGGATCACGAACGCCGCGACGATCAGCACGAAGCCGGTCTCGGACAGGGCCAGGAACCAGAACGCGCCGCCGGCCACGTCGTCGCGCCGCGGGCGGCGCAGGATGAGCAGGTAACAGAGCAGCGCCATGGTCTCCCAGGCGACGAGGAAAGTGACCACGCCGCCGGCCGCGAGCACGGCGAGGCTGGCGAGCAGCGCGAGATTGTAGACGGCCAGGTACAGGCCCGTGGCGCGGCTCGGCTCGTGATAGCGGGGCACGAACGCCGCCGTCGCGACCGCGACCAGGCCGAGCAGGGCGACGAACACCCCGGCCAGGCTCGTGGCCTGCAGCTGCAGTGACCCGACGACGACGGATCCGCCGGCGGTGACGACCCGGCTGTCGCCGGAGAGCAGCGAGGAAACGCCGCCTGCCAGTGCGGCCGCGCCGCCCAGCCCGGACATGGCGCAGCAGGCCCGGATCCATGGCCTGCTGGCCCCGCCGGCCACCACGGCCAGCGCGGTCAGGGCCCACGCCGCCGCGGCACCGTACATCAGGGGCAGGGACGTCATTGGTGACCTCCGTCGGGCATGAGGCTGTCGCGCATGAAGGACAGATCCCGCACCTTCCCGGCGAGCCTGTCCACGGCGACGAGCAGGCCCTGCAGCAGCGCGAGCGGGCTGGGCGGGCAGCCCGGTATCCACACGTCTACCGGGAGCGTCTCGCCGATGCCGCCGTGGGTGAACGCGTCGCTGGGGTAGACGCCGCCGAGCGCGCACGCCCCGGTCGCCACCACCAGCTTCGGGCCGGGCATCGCCTCGTATGTCTTGCGAGCCGCGATGTCGAAGGCCCTGATCATCGGGCCGGTGACCATCAGCAGGTCGGCATGGCGCGGCGCGGGGGTGAAGAAGAACCCGAGCCGGTGCAGATCGTAGTGCGGCGCCGCGAGCAGCCGGATCTCCTGCTCGCACGCAGCGCACGATCCGGTATCCAGCGTGCGGATGTGCAGGCTGCGGCCGAACTGGCTGGCCACGCTCCGGCGCAGCTCATCGGCTGTTTCCTGAATGCCGGCTGTTTCCTGAACGCTGCCGCCGCGGCTGGTCTCGCCCGTCATGCCTGCCCCCGCTGGCTGCCCGCCGGGGCCTGGCCCGCCGTCGGGCCGGATCGCCGCGCGGTCTCGTCCCCCAGCAGCGGGATCCGCTTGACGAGGTGAGCGCGGTCAGTGGCCGCCAGCTCGAACTCGCCGCTGGCGGTCACCGCTCCCGGCGCCTGCTCCCGGCAGCGGCCGCAGGCGGTGCACGCGCCGACGTCGAAGATCAGCACGCTGGCGTTCCGGGCCAGGGCCCGGCTCGGGCAGACCGCCGCCAGCCGGTCGGCCAGCTCGCGGGTCAGCGCGTCCGGCCGGAACGCGGGCGGCGTGGGCAGTGCCGTGGCAGAGCCATCGGCGCGGGCGGGGTAGCGCGTGGTGACCACGCCGCGGCGCAGGCCCCGCAGGAACCACAGCGGCATGATGGTCGCCTCCTTCAGCGTGACGTGCCAGCGACGGTCAGCCAGAAGCTGGCCTCGATGATCGGGATGTCGGTGAATACGTTCTGCGACCTGCAGGCGTCGTCGAAGCCGCGCCAGTTCCGCAGCGAGGCGGGCCGCAGCCGCGCCCGGGTGATCCGCCCGCTGTCGTCGAGCGCCACCCAGGCCAGTGCCTCGCCGCGGCAGGACTCGGCCCAGCCCAGGCCCGAGCGGCCGTCGCCGGCCGGCCGGCCGGTGCCGCCGATGGCCCCTTCCGGCAGGTCCGCGATGCCCGGCCCGGCGCCGGCCTCGACGAGGTCCCCGATCAGCCGGACCGAATCGGCGGCCTCTGCCAGCATGACCCGGAACCTCGCCAGCACGTCTCCGCCCTGGCCGGTCGCCACCGTCGGCGGGTGCTCGGCGTACGGCACCGCCGGATGGTCCGCGCGTGCGTCCACCGCGAGTCCGGTCGCGCGCGCCACCGGGCCGACCAGCCCGAGGCGGCGGGCAGCCTCCGGCAGGAGGATTCCGGTGGCTTCCAGCCGGTCGACGAAGGAGTTCGTGCCGAGCAGCGCGTCCGCCGCGCGGCGCAGTTCGCCGTAGGCGCCGGGCAGCTCACGGCGCAGGGCCGCCGCGTCCGGGCCGCAGCGCGCCCCGCCGATGTCGACGACGCCGAAGAGGTAGCGGTGGCCGACCGCTGCCGCATTCAATCGCAGCAGCCGCTCCAGCGCGATCTCGGCAGCGGCCTGGCCGACCGCGAGGCCGGTGGACTGGCATAGCGCGGCGGTGGCGGCGGCGTGGTTGTAGAGCCGCTCAAGCTCCAGCGCGATCGCCCTGGTTCGCATCGCCTGGGCCGGCGGCTCGATTCCCGCGGCCGCCTCCGTCGCTGCGGCGAACGCCCAGCCTACGGCGACCGCGCCGAGCCCTTCTGTTCGCTCCACCTGGAACAGCGCCTCGCGCGGCGTGCGGCCGCGCAGCCGCCACTCAACGCCCCGGTGCTTGTGCCAGGTGAAGAGGTAGAGGTCGACGAGTTCCTCACCACTGGTCACCAGGCCGTAATACAGCGACTCCACCCCGACACCGCGGACCGGGCCGAACGGGAACTCGAACGCCTGCCCGCCCACGAAGTGCTCGGCGTGCACGTCGGCGGGCTGCTCCGCCGGCGGACGGCCCAGCCGCGGGAAGTCCGAGCCGGCCTGCGGCGGGAGAGCGACCCGGTTCAGCGGCTTGTGGCCGGCCGGCCTGATACCGAACTGCTCGTAGATCTCGCATTCCTCGGTGAACGCCGCTGGCACGATGTCGGACAACGCTGGGTAGCGCTCGCCCTCGATCACCGAGGAGGTGATGAGGTACCGCCGGTCGGAGTCGAGGCCCCAGACCATGCGAAGGACCACCGGGTCACCGTCGATCGCCGGGTTCCCGCCGGAGGCGAAGAGGTCGGCAAGCCGCGCGCCGGGAGCGGCCGCCAGCCGCCGCACCGCGGCCTCGATATCCGCCGCGGCGACGGCGACCGTGACCACCGGGCCGTCGTCAGCCGCGGCGTCGTGACCGAGCAGGCTGAGCAGCCCCGCCGCGCCGGCATTCTGCTGCACTGCGGTCACGACAGCACCGCCATCGAATGACGGATCACCGTGTCCAGGCCGGCCGGGATCCACAAGCCGAGAACCAGCAGTGCCGCCAGCCCGGCGGCCAGCGGGGCAACGGCCGCGACGGCGGCCCCGCGTCCGGTGTAGGGGCTGGGTGACGGCGACGCCTCGCCGGTCACCATTCCGGTGGTGGTCCGCGCCATCGCCACGAACGCGATGCCCAGCAACGCGAGCAGCAGCAGCGGAAACACCGGGTTGGCGTCCGCGAAGCCGGCCCGCACGATCGTGAGCTCGGAAAGGAACAGGCCGAACGGCGGCGAGCCGAGCACCGCGAACGACGCCAGCAGCAGCGCGCCCCCGGTGAAGGGCACCGCGGCCAGCAGGCCGCGCACGCCAGCGGCCTCCCGCGTCTTGTACCGCAGCGCTACGTCACCGCTGGACAGGAATAGCACCGACTTGGCGATCGCGTGGTTCAGGATCTGCAGCAGTGCCCCGTACAGCCCGAGTACGCCGCCGAAGCCGAGCGCGACGGCGATGATTCCCATGTGCTCGACGGAGGAGTAGGCGAACATCCGCTTGAAGTTCCCGCGCCGGACCATGAACAGGACCCCGATCACGATCGAGGCGAATCCGAAGGCGAGCAGGACACCGCGGGGGAAGGAGCCACCGAGCCCGGCCCGCGCGATCGCGAGAAACCGGATGATCGCGTACATCCCCGTGTTGAGCAGTGCCGCGGACAGCATGGCGCTGGCCGGGCTCGGCGCCTCGGCGTGCGCGTCGGGCAGCCAGGTATGCATCGGCGCCAGGCCGACCTTGGTGCCGTAGCCGACGACAGCCAGCAGGAACGCCAGCCGGAGGCTCTGCGGCGCGAGTGCATGGGCGTGGCTGAACAGGTACGGCCAGGTCAGGGCGAGGTCCGGCGCGAGGTGCAGGCCGCTGGCCGAGTAGAAGAGGAACAGGGTGCCCGCGAGTGCGATCGTGACGCCGAACGAGGTGATGATCACGTACTTCCATGCCGCCTCCAGCGATTTCGACCTGGCCTCGAGGCCGACCAGCCCGGCGCTTGCCAGGGTGCTGGCCTCGATCAGGACGAAGAGCAGGCCGAGGTTGCCGGTCTCCAGGGACGCGAGCATCAGGGACGCGAACAGCCCGAAGAAGATGAAGTAGAGCCGGACCTGGAAGCGGCTGAGCCTGCCCGAGTCTTCCTCGGCCGAGAGGTAGGCGACGGACCCGACGGCGGCGAGCAGCGTCACGCTGGCCACCGTCAGCAGGAAGAAGCAGCTGAGCGAGTCCAGGTACAGGAAGCCGCCCCAGCCGCGCAGCGCGCCGCGATGCAGCTGGGCGACCAGCAGCCAGACCGTGGCGGCGAGCGCGACGCCGGCCCCGGCCGCTCCCGCCCAGCCCGCCTGGCGGGCCCGTGCGCCGCCCGCCGCCGCCGCTGTGCCCGCCAGCGGTCCCGCCGCCGCGAGAATCACCAGGATGATCATCAGCCGTGCAGCTCCCTCAGGTCGGCCGCGCTCGCGCTGGCGAGCCGGCGGGTGAGCCCCGATACGACAACGAGCATGATGAGCACCCCGGCGACCAGGTCGAGGAAGATTCCCGCCTCAACGATGAAGGGGAACGTCGCCACCAGCGTGATCGCGCCGAGAAACACGCCGTTCTCCACGATCAGCCAGCCGATCAGCTGGGCCACGGTGTGCCGCCGCACCACCATGCCCAGTCCGCCCAGCAGGATGACCGCGGTGGACAGCGGCACCACCGCGGCTGCGACCACCCCATGGGGCAGCAGCTGCGGCCTGGTCACCAGGTAGGCGAAGGCGGTCAGCGCGCCGCCGGCGATGAGCGAGGTGGACAGCCCCGTCACCAGCGCGGTGTCTCGCTTGAGCTCGAGCCGCTGCACCAGCAGGCGGCGGGCCGCCACCGGGATGCCGATCCCCTTGATTGCCAGCGTCGCCACGGCGAGGATCCACAGCTCGACGCTGTGGAAGGTGACGGCGGCGACCCCGGCGGCGAACGACAGCACCACCGACTGCGCGCCGTAGTAGGCCACGTAGCGGTTGAAGAGCTTGGATCCCAGGCAGGCGAATGCGAGCAGCAGGATCAGCACCCCGGACAGGTCGAGCAGGACGCCGGCCGCGCTGGTCGCGGACAGGCTCTGCACTCCGGCCTGGCTGGCCATGGACAGGCTCTGCACTCCGGGCAGGCCGTGCACTCCGCTCACGCTCCGATCACGTAGGAGGTAGCGACGCCCACCAGCGCGAGCAGGAAAGCCGCGCCGAGGAATTCCGCGATGCGGAAGAACCGCAGCTTCGCGAAGGAGGTGTCGATCACGACGATCGCCAGCCCGCACAGCGCCAGCTTGCCGAGCAGGACCGGTATCGCGAGCAGCGCGCTGGCCAGGTCACCGGAGGTGCCCAGCCCCCACGGGATGACGAAGACGTTCATGAAGATCGAGGACAGCAGGAAGAGCTTCATCCAGCTGCCCCACTTCAGCAGCGCGTACTGACGGCCCGAGTACTCAAGGACCCGCCCTTCCTCGATCATCGAGATCTCCGTCGAGACGCCCGGGCTCTCGATCGGCATCCGGCCGTTCTCCACCGCCGCGATCATGAAGAAGGCCAGCAGCCCGAGCAGGTGAGTGGGCAGCACCAGTGCATAGGGAGATGCCGCGATCGCATGGTTCATCAGGTAGGGGTTGTCCGACGCGGAGACAGCGCCCACGGTAAAGAACACCAGGATCAGCGCGGGCTCGGCCATGCTGCCGATCCAGCTGGCCCGGCTTGCCCCGAGGCCGCCGTACGGGCTCGCGGTATCCAGCCCGGCCAGCGAGGTCATGAAGCCGGCCAGCGCGAGCACGAACGCGCCGCCGATCAGGTCGGCGAGGAACGCCAGCGGCAGCGGGGTGTTCGTGATGACGGGGACGATCACCGACACCGTCAGGTAGCAGCCGAATGTCACGAACGGGGTTATCCGGAACACCCATGACGCCTGGTCGCTGATCGCGCTGCCCTTGCGCAGCAGCTTGCCGAGGTCCCGGTAGGGCTGCAGCACGCTCGGCCCGCGCCTCGACGCGATAACGGCCTCGGCCCGCGCCAGGGCGCCCGCGTAGAGCGGCGCGGCGGCGAGCACCACAAGGCTCTGCAGGACCTGGATCAGGACCGGCACGGACACCAAAATGACCTCCACCCGTCTGGTGGCGCACGGGGCGCCCGCTGCAGGTAGAGGCCATTAGCCGGACTAGTCAGGAGCACCGGCGTTGCGCGAGCCTCATCGCGTGACTGGCTCAGAATATAACAGGTGGTCGAGTACCTGTCCGGCCATGGCCAGCAGGTCGACCTCGGAGAACGGCTTCTGCACGAGGGCCACGCCAGGATCGAGCCTGCCCTCGGCGGTCAGGACCGGCCGGGTGTAGCCGGACATGAAGAGCACGTCGATGCCGGGCACGATCGCCCTGATTCTCTCCGCGACTTCCTTGCCCAGCATCTGCGGCATGACCACGTCAGTGACCAGCAAGTGGATCGTGCCATGGTGGCCACGAGCAATCTCGATGGCCTCCGGGCCGCTGGCCGCCGTGATAACGCTGTAGCCGGCCCGGCCCAGGATGCGGCCGGTCACCTCGCGCACTGCCGCCTCATCCTCGACGACCAGCACGGTCTCCCCCTTCGACACCCGGAGATAGGGCGCCGGTTCGGCGATCACTGCGGTCGCCTCGGTGGTGACCGGCAGCATGATGCTGAAGGTCGTGCCCACGTCGGGCTCGGAGGAGATGTGGATGGTACCCCCGGCCTGGCTGACGATCCCGTACACGGTGGCCAGGCCGAGCCCGGTTCCCTCGCCTTTCGGCTTGGTGGTGAAGAACGGCTCGAATACGTGCTGCGCGACGTCCGCTGGCATTCCGGTGCCGGTGTCGCTGACCCGCAGCCGCACTCTCCGGGCCGGCGGCGCACCGGCGGCCCCGGCGATGGTGTCGGCGTCCGTGGTGATGTTGGCGGTCTCGATGGTCAGCGTGCCGCCGTCCGGCATGGCGTCGCGGGCGTTGACCGCCAGGTTCACCAGCACCCGCTCCAGCTGACCCGAGTCGGCCAGGACCGGCCACAAGTCACCCGCGGTCTTGATGACGACCACGATGTGCTCGCCGAGCGTGCGGCGCAGCATCTCCTCCACGGCGGTGACCACACTGTCGAGATAAAGGGCCCGCGGCTGGACCACCTCGCGGCGGGCGAAGACAAGCAGCTGGTGGGTAAGCTCCGCCGCCCGCTCGGCGGCCTTCGTGGCCTGGGCGAGGTCGGCGCTGGCCGATTCCAGGTACTGGGCCGCGGCCGGCCCCGCCGCGGCGGTGATTTCGTCCGAGGCGAAGGACACGTAGTTCAGGATCACCGCGAGGAGGTTGTTGAAGTCGTGTGCGACCCCGGCGGCGAGTTGGCCAAGGCTCTCCAGCCGCTGCGCCTCGATCAGCTGCACTTCGAGCTGGGCCAGGTGCGCCCGTTGCCCGGCCTCATCCAGGGCGCGGCCGATAGCGGATGGCAGTCGTGCAGGCTTGTCTTTCAGTACGTAGTCCTTGGCCCCTTGCTTGATGAGCCCAACGGCGGCTTCATCGCCGAGCATTCCGGACCAGAAGACAAACGGTATGTCGGGGCACTGCTCCTGCGCGATTGTCAGCGCGTCCTGGCCGGAGAAGTCCGAAAGATGGAAATCGGACAGGATTACGTCCGGGCGGAATTCGGCCAGCTGCTGCGCGAACGCGGCCCTGGTGCTCACGATCACGGACGTGAAGTCGCGGTCCGCGCCGGCCAGCAGGCGCTCGGCGAGTTTAGCGTCCCATGCATTGTCCTCCGCGATGAGGATACGCGCCTGTCGCCGCGCTGAATCCGTCGTTTCCGGTGCGAGAATGTCCACGTGCCCTGGCGGGAAGCCGACTTTCTCCCCGCCATTCTCCGGTTCCCGGTACTGGTGCCCACTGCCCATTGATTCCACTCTCAATCCGCTAGTGGCATGGCGTCGGGGACAGGCTCATTCAGGAGCAGCCAGACGATGCCGAGGGCACTAACTGCCTTGGTGAAGTCGGCGAATCTTACTGGCTTTCGCACATAGCAGTTGGCGCCGCCGCGGTAGCTGGCCAGGACATCCTTGTCCAGCTTGGAGCTGGTGAGGACGACCACGGGGATGAACTGGGTCCGCTTGTCGGCCCGTATCCTCCTCAGTACCTCCAGCCCGTCAAACTTGGGCAGCTTCAGGTCAAGCAGGATGACGCTGGGAGGCGGCACTCCGGAACTGTCGTCAGCAAAGAGATGGTCGATGGCCGCAGCGCCGTCGCGGACCACGGTGACCTCGTTGAGGATGTTGTTCTTTCTCAGCGCCCGCAGGGTGAGTACTTCGTCATCCGGGTTGTCTTCCACCAGCAGTATTCGTCTGTCGCTCATAAAATTTCCTTCGTGTTACTCCTGATTTGTCCACTATGCGAAAGTTGTTATGAAATTGTCACGCAATCGCTTTCGCAAAACCCGGCTAATCAGAAATCTAATTCGCAATCCGTATCTGTTGCTCACATCTGCATGCTATACCTGTATTGGGGTAAAACTTTGCACGGCATGACTCGGGGGAAGGCAAATATGGTTAACACGTCGCTGACCGATCCACTGGGCGCCGCTACGGCGGGCCCGGGGTTGGCGAAGGCGCCGACGGGGATCGACGGGCTGGATCAGATCACCGGAGGCGGGCTCCCGCGGGGCCGGGTGTCGCTGGTGGCAGGGAGCGCGGGAGCGGGCAAGACCCTGCTGGGGCTGGAGTTCCTCGTCGCGGGTGCCCGGAAGTACGGCGAGCCTGGCGTGCTGGTGAGCTTCGAGGAGTCGGCGGCCAAGGTCGCACTCAACGCCCAGTCGCTCGGCTTCGACATCGACGGGCTGCAGCGGGACGGCGTGCTCGTGGTGCTGTCCTTCGAAGTCGAGCCCTCCCAGGTCATCACGACGGGCGCGTTCGATTTCGAGCCGCTCTTCCTGCTCCTCGACGAAGCGATCCGGCGAATCGGCGCGAAGCGGGTCGTGCTGGACACCATCGAGGTGCTGTTCGGTGCGTTCGGTGACAACGCCGTGGTCCGGGCGGAACTCACCCGGCTGGCGCGCTGGCTTGAGGACCAGGGCGTCACCGTCGTGGTGACCGGGGAACGAGGCGAGAAGAGCCTGACCCGGCGCGGGATCGAGGAGTACGTCACCGACTGCGTGATCCTCCTCGACCATCGGGTGCGCGACGAGATCTCCACTCGCCGCCTCCGCGTGGTCAAGTACCGCGGGTCGGCACACGGTACTAACGAGTACCCGTTCCTGATCTCCGCCCAGGGCTTCATCGTGCTGCCCATCACGTCAATCACGCTCGATTACGGCGCCTCCGAGGAGCGGATTTCCAGCGGAGTCGACCGTCTCGACCACATGCTGGGCGGCGGCTTCTTCCGGGGGTCCACTGTCCTGCTGACCGGGACCGCGGGGACAGGCAAGACCTCACTGGGCGCGCACCTGGTCAATTCGGCCTGCAGCCGCGGTGAGCCGGCCTTGTGGGTCTTGTTCGAGGAGTCTCCGGCTCAGGTCCTGCGCAATATGCGGTCGATCGGGCTGGACCTGCAGAAGTGGGTCGACGCTGGCTTGCTGCGTATCTGGGCGGCACGGCCGTCCGCGTTCGGCATGGAGACTCACCTGGCCATCCTGTACCAGCTGATCGAGGAGATGTCGCCGTCGGTGGCGGTGCTCGACGGGGTCGCCGGCCTCACTCACGGGTCCCCCAGCCTGGAGTCGGCCTCGATGATGGCCCGCCAGATCGACCTGCTCAAGGCCCGGGGGATCACGACCCTGGTCACATCGCTCGGCCACGAGAACGAGCCGTCCACGATGATCGTGTCGTCCCTGGTGGACAACTGGCTGCTGCTGCGCAATATCGAGACCAACGGTGAGCGCAACCGGCTGCTGTTCGTGCTCAAATCGCGAGGCACGGCGCATTCGAATCAGGTGCGGGAATTCGTTCTCACCGACCACGGCGTCGAGCTGGTCGAGGTGTATGTCAGCGCGTCCGGGATGCTGGTCGGTTCCGCCCGGCTGGCGCAGGAAGCAGCCGAAGTTGGCGCGCATGTGCAGGAGGCCGACGACCGGGACCGCAGGCTGCGTGAGCTGCGCGGCAGGATCGCCGAGCAAGAGGCCCACATCGTCGCGGCCCAAATCCGGCTCGCCGCGGAGCGGGCCGAGATCGACCGGATCGACCTTCGCGAACGGCGCCTGGCTGCGGTGGCCAAGGCGGATTGGTCGACGATGGCGACCCAGCGCTGGGCCGATCCGGTGCCGAGCAACGGAGGACAGCAATGAGCCAGCCTCGCCCCCAGGGTGGCGGGACCGGGACTGCTGCCGAGTCCGGGCAGACCTGGGACCTGCGCCTGTACGTGACCGGCCAGTCGCCCAATTGCCTCAGGGCGATCGAGAACCTGCGGCTCGTCTGTGAGGAGTACATGCCCGGCCGCTACCGGATCGAGGTCGTGGATCTGCTCGAGAACCCGCGGCTGGCCGCCGACGATCAGATCCTGGCCGTTCCCACCGTGGTCCGCAGGCTCCCGGCGCCGATCCGCAAGATCGTCGGCGACCTCTCCGACACCGAGCGCCTCCTGGTCGGGCTGCAAGTCCGGCCGCCAGCGGTAAACGCGGCATGACTGCCGCCATGGCTGCTGGCCGCTGGGCGCTGACCCTTTATGTCAATGGCGCCTCCGCGAACTCCGTTCGCGCCATCGAGAACGCGCGGCTGTTCTGCGAGGAGGAACTCGGCGGCCACGTCGACCTGGAAGTCCTCGATGTACAGCAGCACTCGGCGCTGGCCGCCCGGGACGAGATCGTCGCCGTGCCGACGCTGGTCAGGCACCTTCCCGCGCCGCCCCGCCGCATCGTCGGTGACCTCTCCGACCCCGCCCGGCTGCGCCTGGAGTTCGGCCTCGGCCAGGCGGTCGCCAGCACCGTACGCGCGACCCCGCGCGGCTGAGCATGGCCCTGTCGCCAGTTCCCGAGGCCACGGACCTAGCCCTGCCCAGGGCCCGGCCAGCCGTGCAGCGGCCGAGGGCAACGGCCGAGCTGGCTGAGGCGCGGGAGCAACTGCGCGAGGCGCTGGAGACGATCGAGGCGATCCGGGGCGGCGGAATCGACTCGCTGGTGATCGGGCCGCCTGGACAGGAGCAGGTCTACTCCGTCGCCAGCGCCGACCGCACCTACCGTCTCATCGTCAACGCGATGAGCGAAGGCGCCGCCACCGTCTCCCCCCGCGGAGTGATCCTGGACGCCAACCCGCGACTGGGCCTGATGACCGGGAATGCTGCCGAGCACCTGATCGGCACCGCCATGCTTGACCTGATCTCAGCCGCCGACCACGCGGCGTTCGCGCAGCTGCTCGATGTCGGCATCGGTGATAGCGCCCGGGGCGAGGTGGGGCTGACCGGGCCTGACGGCACCACCGTTCCGGTCCAGGTCGCTGTCAGCGGCTTCGACCTGGACGGCATGCTGCTGCGGTGCCTGGTCCTGACCGACCTGACCGCCCAGCACGCCGCGGAGACCAAGGTGGCCGAGGCGGCCGCGTACAACCGGAGCATCATCGACGCCAGCTTGAACCCCCTGGCCGTGATGGGCCGGGATGGCGTGCTCACCGACCTCAACGTAGCCACCGAGCGGGCGACCGGGTACCGGCGGGCCGATCTGATCGGAACCGCCTTCAGCGACTACTTCACCGAACCGGATGCCGCCCGGGCCAGCTACGAGATGGCGTTCCGGGATGGCCGGGCGCCGGACATCGCCCTGGAGTTGCGCCACCGCGACGGCCATACCGTATCGCTGCTGTACAACTCCGCGGTCTACCGGGACTCATCCGGGAAGGCGCTCGGGGTCATGGCGTCAGCGCGTGACGTGACGCAGATCAAGCGCGCGGAATCCGCGTTGCGCGAGTCTGAGCAGCAGCACCGTGCCCTGTTCCACAATGCCCCGATCGGCATCTGCCACGTGGCGCTCAGCGGCGAAATCATCCTGGCCAACCGCCGTTTCCTCGAAATCACCGGCTTCACCTCCAAGGAGCTGCGATCCCTGCCTGCCGGGGGCATCGTCCATCCCGACGATCGCGGAGCCGATCTCGCCGCCATGCAACGGGTCTTCTCCGGAGAGATCGACACCTTCGCGGCGCAGGAACGCTACCTGCAAAAAGACGGCGGCATCATCTGGGTCGAGACGAACCACACGGTGATACGCGACCCGGACGGCAGCCCGCAGATGCTCGTCGCGACCGTGCGCGACCTCACCGCGCAACGCGACGCCGAAGACAAGGTCCGGACGCTCAACGCCGAGCTCGAAATCCGCGTCCAGCAGCGCACGGCTGACCTGGAACGGGCGAACAACGAGCTGGAGGCTTTCACCTACTCGGTCTCCCACGACCTGCGCTCCCCGCTGCGCGGGCTGAGCGGATTCAGCGCGCTCCTGGTGGAAGAGTACGGCGACCGTCTCGAGGAAACCGGCCGCGAGTACGCCAGGCACATTGAGGCGGCCAGCGAGCGGATGGCCGAGCTCATCGATGACCTGCTGCATCTGTCGCAGGTGTCGCGCATCGGCACGAAACTCAGCCGCGTTGATCTCAGCAGTGAGGTCACCGCCATCGCCGAGGAGCTGCAGTCTCGTGAACCAGACCGCCGGGTCCGCTTCGTCATCGAGGACGGCGTGTGGGTGACCGCGGACCGCAACCTCATCCGCACCGTGCTGCAGAATCTCGTTGAGAACGCGTGGAAGTTTACCTCCCGGCGTGACAGCGCCACGATCGAGTTCGGCACCATCGGCGTCGAAGGCAGCGACGTCTGCTGTTACGTGCGCGACAACGGGGCCGGTTTTGACCCGGCCCAGGCAGGCCAGCTGTTCCAGCCATTCCAGCGCCTGCACGCCGCCGATGAATACCCTGGCACCGGCGTCGGCCTGGCCAGCGTTCAGCGGATCGTCGAACGCCATGGCGGCCGGGCCTGGGCGGAAGGGGCCATCGGCAGCGGTGCCACCTTCTACTTCACCCTCAATGCGAAGGCCGCGACCCGGCCGGCAGGCTGATCAGTCCTCGCCGTCGCCGAGCAGGGTCGCCACGCCGCGCAGCGCCCGTTCGCGCCGGGCCAGGCCACTATCGGCGCGTTCGGCGTCCGCGGCGGTGCCCGCGCGGTGCGCTGCGGCGGCCTGCAGCGCGCTGACCAGGCCGTCCGTGCTGCCGGAGTACCTTGCCCGGACGGCGCGGATCAGTGCCCTGGTCGCCTCGGCCAGCCGGTACTGCAGGTCGGCACGGGCCCGGCCGGTCTGGCTGCCCGCCAGGGCGGCCGCCTCGGCGCGGAGGTGCTCACGCGCCCGGCGCCGCCCCATCTCACCGGGCAGCCGCCGCCTGACCGCGCCCGCCAGCAGCTCGGTCTGGCCCACGTCCTCCCGGGTGGTGTAGAAGAACCGCAGGTCAGCCGCTAGCCGCTGGCCGGGTCCCGGCATGGTGAGGTCGATGCCGAGCAACTCGGCGGCAGCGCCCCTGACCGCATCGAGCTCGGCTCTCAGCTCGCCGGTGAGCCGGGTGTCCAGCTCGTCCAGGCCCTTCTCCAGCCGGTCACGCTGGGCGTCCCGCCAGGCCTCCACCGCCTGCATCGTCAGCCGGGCGAGCTGCTCCCGGCCGCGCTGCTCGATCTCGGCGGGCGATGCCGCCGACAGCTCGCCGTCGAGCAGGCCGGCCAGCCGGGCGTCCAGCTCGGCCGCCAGCCGCCGTGCCTCGTCCTCGGCGGCCTGGTTCAGCCCGGCGAGCATCCGCGCGGAGGCCGCGCTGGCGAGGTCGGCGGCGTCCTCGCCGCGCGCCCGCACAGCGGCGAGGCGGTCCTCGAACTCGGCGACCCGCGCTGCGGCCTGCCCGCTGCGCATCTGCGCCGCCCGGCGCTGGAGTGCCACCGCGTCCAGCAGCGTCCCGGTCAGGCGGCGCAGATGTGCGGCCGCCGACAGCCGCACGTCAGCGGGGCGGCCGCTCTCCAGGTAGCCGCAGAAGTCCGAGCGGAACTTCGCGAAGCCCGGGTCGCCGCCGGCCAGCGCGGCGCGAGCCGACAGCGGATAGATCGTGGCCGGCTGGCCGGTGGCGCTGCTGACCACCTCGGCGGTGAACCGCAGCGACTCGTCCAGGGCGCCCGGGTCCAGGTAGTCCGCCTTGTTGAGCACGACGAAGGTGGTCACCGACAGGGCGGCTACCCTGGTCAGCAGATCGCGCTCGCTCGCCGACACCGGCGGGTCGGCAGTGAGCACGAACACCGCGGCGTCCATGGATTCCAGCACGTCCGCCGCTGCCGCCGTGTTATGCGCGTGCACGGAGCCGGTGCCGGGGGTGTCGACGAGCTCCACGCCGCGGCCGAGTATCGGCGCATCAAGCCGGACGGTGACTCCGGCTATGCGGCGGCAGTTCGCCGGGTTGCTGCGTTCTGTCACGAGATCTTCCAGTGCGCCGAGCGGGAGCCGCTGCGTTCGGCCGTCCAGGAACAGCACGTCGATGCCCTCGGCGCTGCCATGGGTGACCGTGGTCGCCACCGCGGTCAGCGGTGTCACGCCGACGGGCAGGACGCTGCGCTGGAGCAGGGCGTTGACCAGGGTGCTCTTGCCGCGCTTGGCCTCGCCGACCACCAGCACCCGGAGCCGGCCGGCGTCCAGGCGGGCGCGCAGGGCGGCCAGCATCTCGCGATCCGCGTCGCCGGCCAGCTCATCCAGCTCAGCCAGCGCGCGCCGCAGTGCGTCGTCGCGTTCGGTGGGGTGCATGGCCGGCCCTCCTGCCTGGCGCAGGCAGGGACCGTTGGCGGCTAGGCCGCTGTTGACGGCGGGCCCCTCCGCCGCTGCGCCTGCCAGCATACGCAACTCACCGCACTCCCGGACGGACGGCCGGTTCGCGGCGCAACCCCTGCGCCATTGGACCGGAAGGCCAGGTTGCTGGAAGATCGATGCGGGCGCCGTCACGGTGACGGCCGGCAAGGCGTCACGGTGACGGGCGGGAAGGCGGCACGGTGACGGGCGGGAAGGCGGCACGATGACGGGCGGGAAGGCGGCACGATGACGGGCGGGAAGGCGGCGCGATGACCGGGCTCAAGGCGGAGGCCGACCCTGCCGAGGTCGGCCTCGACCAGGGACGGCTGGACCGGATCGACCGGCATTTCGCGCGCTACGTCGACGATGGCCGGCTGCCCGGATGGCAGCTCACGGTGAGCAGGCGCGGCCGCCTCGCGCACGTCTCCGGCTACGGCCTGCGCGACATCGAGGCAGGTCTGCCGGTCGAGACCGACACGCTCTGGCGGATCTACTCGATGACCAAGCCCGTCACCTCGGTCGCCGCGATGATGCTGCACGAGGAAGGCGCGTTCGAGCTCACCGACCCGGTCAGCCGTTTCATCCCGTCGTTCGCCGGGGTCCGCGTCCAGACGGGCGGCTCCGACCTCAAGCCGGTGACCGGGCCGGCCACCGAGCCGGTGCGGATCTGGCACCTGCTCACGCACACCGCCGGCCTCACCTACGGCTTCCACCGGACGCACCCGGTCGACGCGCAGTACCGGGCCGCGGGCTTCGACTGGGCCAATCCCCCGGGTCTTGACCTGGCGCAATGCTGTGACCAGTGGGCCGGGCTGCCGCTGCTCTTCCAGCCGGGCGCCGAGTGGAACTACTCAGTGGCGACCGACGTGCTCGGCCGCGTCGTCGAGGTGGCTTCCGGCCAGAGCCTGGACGAGTTTCTCGCCGCCCGCGTGCTCGGGCCGCTCGGCATGACCGACACGGCTTTCCACGTAGCGCCCGGCGACGCACCGCGACTGGCTGCCCTGTACACGCCGGGCAGCGGCGGGAAGGCGGCCCGCCTCGACGCGCTCGGCGGGGTCCCGGACGCCCGGCCGCGGTTCCTCAGCGGCGGCGCCGGCCTGATCTCCACCGCGGCCGACTACCACCGGTTCACCCAGATGCTGCTCGGCCGCCCCGGCAGCCCCGCCGGGGAACTGGACGGCACGCGGCTGCTCAGCCCGCGGACGGTGGCCTACATGACCCGCAATCACCTGCCGGGCGGGGCCGACCTGGAGACGTTCGGCCGGCCGCTCTTCGCGGAAACGCCCTTCCGCGGCGTCGGCTTCGGCCTCGGGTTCGCCGTGGTCATCGATGCCGCGGCGGGCAAGACGATCTGCTCCGAGGCGGAGTACTCCTGGGGCGGGGCGGCGAGCACCGCGTTCTGGGTGGACCCGGCCGAGGAAATGACGGCCTGCTTCTTCACCCAGCTGCTGCCGTCCAACGCGCACCCCATCCGGTCGCAGCTGCGGCAGCTCGTCTACCAGGCGCTGGTCGCCTAGACGAGTGATTCCTAATGATCTTTAGTGGTCGTAGGCGATTAGGGATCTGGTGACGGGCTGGCCGGTGTTGTTGTTGTGCCAGATCGCGGCGGCCATGGCCAGGATGCGCTGGGCGATGCGGATGGCGACGCCGTCGAAGGTGCGGCCGCCGTGGGCTTCGAGGTCGAGCTGGCCC
>Ga0302326_10009690_pt1 | contig 20964 bp, 14 predicted proteins | sample Palsa_T0_3_FD_202264 | JGI IMG/M metagenome (GOLD analysis project Ga0302326, IMG submission 202264) | Peat permafrost microbial communities from Stordalen Mire near Abisko, Sweden - Palsa_T0_3 | ecosystem: Environmental > Terrestrial > Soil > Palsa > Peat permafrost | place: Sweden: Abisko... | reverse complement strand
GCTGAGAGGGCCGGGAGCACGTCCCAATTTCGCGGCTCGATTTCTGACGCCCGGAGCGCTTCGTCAGGCGGCGCCTTGCAACGCCAGGATCTTTTTCTTGACCCCTGATGGGAAATCCACAAATACGAAACGGTTTTTGTGGTACGAATAATCCTCACCGCCCTCGTCGACGATGCGCACCAAATCGTCCTTGCCCGCCGTTGGATCCGAAAGGATCCGATAGACCTTGCCGAGGATGAGCGATGCCAGATAGTCGCTGTTGTCGACGCATAGAGCGAAGGCCTTTGCTTGTGCTTTCATCTCTCTCCAGCGACCGGGGCCATAAACCTTACGGAGGTGCGAGCGAACACGGATGCCGGCTGGCCGCGATAACCGCCGTGTCCGCGATAGCACCGACAAGCTCAAACTCCGGCAGTGGCTCAGTTTGCAACTCGTGGGGCAGGAGTGGTTCCTGCGCGCCGATTGGAAATCGGCGCAAACTGGGCCGATTGACAATCGGCCCGCAGGTTGCCAACGGTTGCCAACCTGCCCCACAAGGCAAATTGACCCACTACCCCTCCGCACAGGCTGAACGTGCGGACGCCATCTGAAAGCGGAGGCAGCGCATGGCGCTGCCCCACAACTACTTCGTGGTCTTCGCCAGCTTCTCGCGCTGCTCCCGCAGCACAGCCCTGCGGCTGAGCTTGACCTTGTTGCCTTCGAGCGCCAGGACCTTGACCAGAATCTGGTCGCCTTCCTTCAACTCGTCGCGCACTTCGCGCACGCGGTTCTCGGCGATCTCGCTGATATGCAGCAGGCCGTCTGTGCCGGGGAAGATCTCGACGAAAGCGCCGAAATCCACCAGGCGCACCACTTTGCCCAGGTAGGTCTTGCCGATCTCGGCCACGGCGGTGATGTCGCCGATGATTTGCAGAGCCTTGTTGGCCGCGGCTTCGTCGGCGGAAGAAACATGCACGGTACCATCGTCGTCCACGTCGATCTTCACGCCAGTCTGCTCGATGATGCCGCGAATCACCTTGCCGCCTGGTCCGATGACGTCGCGGATCTTATCGGTCGGAATGTGGATGGTGTAAATGCGCGGCGCGTATTGCGACATGTTGGCGCGCGGTTGCTTGATGGCCTCCTCCATCTTGTCGAGGATGTACAGCCGGCCGCGACGCGCCTGCTCCAGGGCTTCGGTCATGATGGCGGCAGTGACATTCGGCACCTTGATATCCATCTGCAGACCGGTGATGCCCGCCCGCGTGCCGGCGACCTTGAAATCCATGTCGCCATAGTGGTCTTCGGCGCCCGCGATGTCGGTGAGCACGGCGTAATCGTCGCCCTCCTTCACCAAGCCCATGGCGACGCCGCCCACATGCGCGGGAAGGGGGACGCCTGCGTCCATCAAGGTGAGGGAAGCGCCGCAAACCGTAGCCATGGAGCTCGAGCCATTCGACTCCAGGATATCGCTCACCACGCGTAGCGTATAGGGGAATACGGCTTCGGCGGGTATGATCGGCAACAGGGACCGTTCGGCCAGCGCGCCGTGGCCGATTTCGCGGCGGCCTGGTCCGCGCATAAAGCCAACTTCACCAACGCTGAACGGCGGAAAATTATAGTGCAACATGAACCGCTTGGAGGCTTCGCCGGGTTCCAATAATTCGATGCGTTGCGCGTCGTCTTTGGTACCCAGGGTCAGGGTGACCAGGGCTTGCGTTTCGCCGCGGGTGAACAGCGCGGAGCCGTGGGTGCGCGGCAGCACGCCGGTTTCGATGGTGATGGGGCGAATCTGGTCGAATGCGCGGCCATCCGGACGGCGGTGGTTCTTCAGCATCTCGTCACGGAAGACACGCTCTTTCAGCGCCTCGAAGATCTTCTTGCCTTCGTCCTTCTGCTCTTCGGGCAGGCCTTCGAGAACCCGCTTCTTCAACTCGGCTACCTTGGTGTGGCTCTCCAGCTTAGGATACTTTTCGGTGTTCAACGCGTCGGCTAACGGCTCGCGCGCTTGGGCGGAGATCTGGCCATAGAGGGCCTGGTCGAGCACCTTGGCTTCGTAGACGCGCTTCGGTTTGCCGACCTTGACGACCAGTTCGTGGATAGCGACGGCGATCTTCTTGCAGCAGGTGTGGCCGAAGTCGATGGCCCCGACAACTTCCTCCTCGGAAGCTTGTTGCGCGCCGGCCTCCACCATCACGATGCCGCCTTCGGTGGCGGCCACGATGATATTCAACTTGGACTCGCGGCCCTCCGAATAGGTGGGGTTGGCGATGTATACGCCGTTCACCATGCCCACACGCACACCGCCCAGCACGTGGTGGAACGGAATATCGGAGATGGCCAGCGCGGCGCCCGCGCCCACCACGGCCAGGGAGTTGGGGTCCTGCTCCGGATCGGCGGAGAGCACCATGGCGATGATCTGGGTTTCATGCAAGAACCCTTCGGGGAACAGCGGACGAACCGGCCGGTCGATCAACCGGCTGGTGAGAACTTCCTTTTCCGAGGGACGTCCCTCCCGTTTGATAAAGCCGCCGGGAATCTTGCCGGCGGCGTAAGTATACTCGCGATAATCTACCGTGAGAGGAAAGAAGCCGGCATTCGGCTTCGGCTCTTCGGACATGCAGGCGCTGACCAGCACTACGGAATCGCCGGAACGAACGACGACGGCGCCGTTCGCCTGCTTGGCCATTCTGCCCGTTTCGAGGGTAATCTGGCGGCCTCCCAGATCGATTTCAACTGTGTGTGACATTTCTAATTCTCCAAGCCTCGGCTCCCCGATGGCGGGCGCCAATGACGAAATTTGGCCGGTCGCGCGACTGGCCGAATGAGACTGGAGTTGACGGGCGGCCCCCAAACAAGGGGACCTGCTAGCCGCAAAGCTAGCGGCGGATGCCGAGCTTTAGCAGAAGCGACTTGTAGCGGTCCGGACTGGTGTCCCGCAGATATCTGAGCATCCTGCGCCGCTTGGCGACCATAGTCAAAAGGCCTTTTCGCGAGGAATGGTCCTTCTGGTGGGTCTTAAAATGTTCCGTAAGCTGCGTGATGCGCTCACTCAACAGGGCGATTTGCACCTCCGGCGATCCCGTATCAGCCTTACCACGCTGATTTCCAACGATTACCTGCCGCTTCACGTCAGTCGCCAGTGCCATGCTCGAGTGGTTGCTCCTTGTCTTCTCTTTATCTCGTTTTGGTTACGGAATATAGCATAGCATAAGCGGGGTGGCGGGTGGTGGGAGAATTGTTCAAGGGAAGAATTATCCGATACGAGATGCTGAAAACGGGCGATCTCACCCGAAGGGAGAATGCCCAGGGCCTGAACTTGCCCCAGATGGAGGCCTTGCCGGATACCAGGAAGAAGGGTCGCCGACGGGGTGAGACCAGACACCGTTCAGGCTTGGAACACTTTTTCACCAGATACATATGTAGCTTCAATAGCTATAGATAGCTGTAATGGATTAAAGCGATACTGGATCAGGTCGGCGCGGTCCCCTGGAACCAAGCCACGGGTGCGTCCGGGAACGCGACCGGCCCGAGCCGCATTGGTCGTAGCCATGCTGACGGCATCGGCCAAGCTAAGCCCCGCGATGCGCATGAGATTCTCCACGCCGCGGTCCATGCGGAGCGCGGACCCTGCCAGGCGCTCTTGCCCCACCAGCATGACGCGGTTGTCCGCCGTGAGTTCGACAGCCTGTTCGCCCAACTGGTAGCGTCCCGGAGGGCAGCCGGCGGGGGCCGCGGCATCGGTCACCAACACGGAGCGGGCTACGGTCTTGGCGCGCAGGGCAACCTTCAGAAAGGAGGGCGGCAGATGGATGCCGTCCACGATGAAATCGGCCATCAGGCGGTCTTCCGCCAGTTGCTCCCAGAGGTAATTGGGATGGCGCCGCATGACGGGATGCGCGCCGTTGCCCAGGTGCGTGGAGAGCGTTGCGCCCGCGCTGACGGCATCGGCGAGCTGCTGCGTGGTGGCGCTGGTATGGCCGATGCTGGCCACCACACCGTCGGCGGTGATGGCTTCGATGTAGCGGAGAGATTGCGGCCAATCTGGCGCGAGGGTGACGATGCGGACCTGGTTTCCGGTAGCCTCTTGCCAGCGGCGGAATTCATCGAGATCGGGCGGGCGCACCCAGCGGTGCGGATGTGCGCCGCGCGGGCCATCGTCCGGCGAGATGTGCGGACCTTCGACGTGGAAGCCATCCATGGCACCGCCCTCGTGCAGCATTTCCTTGGCGCACCTGAGGTTGCGCAGGGCGTCCAGCATATCGGCCGGCGAGCCGGTGATGACGGTGGGATAAAAGCGCGTGACCCCTGTGACGAAGAGGCCGCGGATGGAGTGCGCAATCTGTTCCGGCGTGCATTTGGGATCGTTAAAGTCCACGCCCAGAAAGCCGTTCACCTGCAAATCGATGAACCCCGGACTGAGATAAAGTCCGTCCGATCGGCTCGCAGGTTCGACGGCGGAGATGGCGCCATCGAAGGTGTCGAAGGCCACTTGGACCGGGGTTCCACCGAGAGTTTCAATTCCAATACAATTCATGCGGGCTCTGCTTTATACACAGGATAGCCACAGTGCGAAGCTGGCAAGCGCAAGATTTCGCAAGTCCAGAAAGTTGTTGAAAAAGGCCGCAAAGCTAAAATTCTCTCTGGCAAGCGCAGGTGCGCATGGGCTAAAAAGAGATAGTCCATCGGCTGCAGCGCATCCCGGAAAGCAAATCTCGGGGGAGGTGGCCTTCCGGGGTGTGCGCGCAGCTACCTTACTTGTCAACGCCCACCGGCTGTCGTGCGTGTACCGGCGACAGCCATCCATAGCGGTCCGGCAGGGCGCCGCCGATCAGGGCAAAAAACTCCTTTTGCAACTTTTCCGTAATAGGGCCGCGATGGCCCTTGCCGACCTGGATGCGGTCGATGGAGCGAATGGGCGTGATCTCCGCGGCTGTACCGGTAAAGAACACTTCGTCGGCGATGTAGAGCATCTCGCGCGGCACGATGGTTTCAACTACCGGGATATCCAGATCCTGGGCCAAGCGCAGAACGCTGTCGCGGGTCACGCCGGGCAGCACTGAGGCTCCCAGCGGCGGCGTATGCAGACGGCCGTCGCGGACCAGGAAGATATTCTCGCCGGATCCCTCGCTGACATAGCCGGCTTCGTCGAGCGCGATGCCTTCGGTGTAGCCGTTGGTGATGGCCTCCATTTTGATGAGCTGCGAATTCATGTAATTGGCGCCGGCCTTGGCCAGCGCGGGCAGGGTGTTGGGAGCGATGCGCTTCCAGCTTGAGACGCAGACGTCGACGCCGATCGAGAGGGCTTCCTCGCCCAGATACTTGCCCCATACCCAGCAGGCCAGGTAGACATCCACGGGGTTATTGAGCGGGTTCACGCCGATGTCGCCATAGGCGCGGATGGCGATGGGGCGGATGTAGCAGGATTCCAAATCGTTGACGCGGACCAGTTCCTGCATCGCCTCGGCCAACTCCTCGCGCGCGTAACCCAGATCCATGCGGTAGATTTTGGCGGAATCCGCCAAGCGCCGCACGTGGTCGCGCAGGCGGAAGATGGCCGGGCCGGCGGGCGTGGCATAGCAGCGAATGCCTTCGAAAACGCTGGTCCCGTAACTCACCACGTGGGAAAGGACATGAATGGTGGCCTGTTCCCAGGGTATGAAGCGTCCGTTGTGCCAGATTCGTTGGGTGGGCGTCAGCATGGCTTAATTATAACCTTAGACGGTTGGAATTTAAGGGTTGGGTGGCATTTGGGATATGCCCGGAGTACGCTGTTCCCGCGCCGCGGTAGATGCTGTACAGTTTGCAGTGTAGCGTACTTGCGTGATGACGAAACTACAATTAGCCAAGCGAACTGACGTGGCCGTCGTGCCAGCCCAAGAGCCGACCGCTTTGTTGGCGGATTTGCGCGATCTGATTCTGCATGCGCGCCAAAGCGTGGCGCGGGCTGTGGATTCGCGGTTGACCACGCTCTACTGGCACGTGGGTCGGCGCATCCGGCAGGACATACTGAAGGAGAAACGGGCCGAGTATGGGAGACAGATTGTCGCCGCAATGGGGCGGCGATTGGAAGGAGCGTTTGGGCGCGGATTCGGCGAGAAGAACCTCCGCCGCATGATCCGGTTCGCCGAAGTTTTCCCCGGCCGGGAGATTGTTGCATCACTGATGCGACAATTGACGTGGACCCACTTTATCGAGCTGATGCCGCTGGATAAGCCGCTGCAACGCGAGTTCTACGCGGAGATGTCACGGGTGGAGCGTTGGAGCGTGCGCACGTTGCGTCAGAAAATCAACGGGATGCTTTACGAGCGCACGGCGCTGTCGCGCAAGCCCGCCAAACTCGCGAAGATGGAGCTCAAGCAATTGCGCGAGGACAAGGTCACACCCGATCTGGTTTTCCGCGATCCCTACATCCTCGATTTCCTCGGGTTGAAAGAAACCTATGCGGAGAAGGATCTGGAGGCCGCGATTCTGCGGCAGATGGAAGCGCTCATTCTCGAGCTGGGGGTGGGCTTCTGTTTCGTGGCCCGCCAGCAGCGCATGCAAATCGACGACCGGGATTACTATTTGGACCTGCTGTTGTATCACCGCAAACTGCGCCGCCTGATCGCGGTTGAGTTGAAACTTGGCAAGTTTGAAGCCGCGGACAAAGGGCAGATGGAACTCTATCTGGCGTGGCTCAAGCGGCATGCGTGTCAAGCGGGCGAGGCCGATCCGCTGGGAATGATCCTTTGCGCAGGCGGCAGCGAGGAACACATCGCCTTGTTGCAACTTCAAAAGAGCGGCGTCCACGTGGCCGGTTATTGGACCGAAGAGCTGCCGCGGAAGGAACTGGAACGCAAGCTGCACGAGGCGGTACGCCTGGCCCGGGCAAGGCTGGAGAGGCCGAGCGAAGAATAGGCCCTATGCGCGTTGCGGTCATTTCGGACATCCGCGACAACCTTTGGAATCTGGCGGCGGCCATCGAGCGCTTAAGCGCCTCCGCCGTGGTGCTGATATGCTGCGGCGACCTGTGCTCGCCGTTCGTGATGGATCTGCTGGCGCGCTTTCCTGGGCGGGTCGGGATCGTATTCGGGAATAACGATGCGGATCGGTTCCGCAATACGCGCAAGTCGTCGGAGCGTCCGCATCGCGAATTGTTCGAGACGGAACTGGACGGCAAGAGGTTGCGGTGAATCATTTCGACTACCTGGGGCCGCTCGCCGCATCCGGACTATGCGATATCGTCTGCTACGGTACAATCACGACTTCAGCGTGGCGGGGGTTGGCCGTGCGCTGGCAATCAATCCTGGGCCCATCGTGGATGCGCGCTTTTCGACCGGCAAGTGGGAGGATGGGCTTGCGACGGTCGCGGCGCAGGTATTCCCAAGTGGCGGACGGATGGCAGGCGAAAACGTCTGCCCCACTGCCTTCGAATTGAGGACAATAGTGATGCCATGGAATTGGATGGAGAACAACTCAGCATAGAAGATGTCTGCGCGCTGGCTGCAGGCGACGCCCACCCGGAGATCGTGGCGCTGGCGCCGGCGGCGGTCGAAAAGATGGAACGCTCGCGCGCGGTTGTCGAGCGCCTGGCTGCGGGCGATGCGCCGGTCTATGGGGTGAATACGGGCGTCGGGCTGCTTGCCGATGTGCGGATTGCCGTGTCCGATCTGGATCAATTGCAGCGTAATGTGGTGCGGTCGCACTCGGCGGGTGTCGGCGATCCGTTGGCGCGGGCGGAAGTGCGGGCCATGATGCTGATCCGCGCCAATGTGTTGGCGAAGGGCTATTCCGGCATCCGGCCGGTGGTGGCTCAGCGGCTGTGCGATCTGCTGAATGGCGGCGTGACGCCGCGGGTGCCATCGCAAGGCAGCGTAGGCGCGAGCGGCGATCTTGCGCCTTTGGCCCACATGGCTCTGGTACTGATCGGCGAAGGCGAAGCCGAGTATCAAGGTGCAATCTATGCAGGCGGCGAGGCGCTGCGGCGGGCGGGTGTGGAGCCTCTCACCCTACGCGCCAAGGAAGGCATCTCGCTGATCAACGGCACGCAAGCCATGCTGGCGATCGGATGCCTGGAATTGGCCGCGTCCGAGGTGCTGGCGGATTCAGCCGACGTGATTTGCGCCATGACGCTGGACGCCCTGCGCGGCACGCCGCGCGCTTTCGATCCGCGACTGCATGCCGCGCGTCCGCATCCCGGCCAAGTGGAAAGCGCCGCCCGCCTGCGCCAACTGCTGGAGGGCAGCGAAATCCGGCAGTCTCACATCGCCTGCCGGCGCGTGCAGGATGCCTATTCGCTGCGTTGCGCGCCGCAGGTGCATGGCGCGGTACGCGATTCGCTGGCGGAGGCGCGGCGTATCTTCGCCATCGAGCTGAACGCGGCCACGGACAATCCTCTGGTGCTCGGCGACGAGATCGTTTCCGGCGGCAATTTCCACGGCGAGCCGCTGGCATTTCAGTTGGATTATCTGGCGGTGGCGCTCACCGCGCTGGCGGGTATCTCCGAGCGCCGCATCGACCGGCTGGTCAACCCGGCGCTCAATGAGGAGTTGCCGCCGTTTCTGGCGGGCCGCCCGGGCCTGGAATCGGGGCTCATGATGGCGCAGGTGACGGCGGCCGCGCTGGTGGCGGAGAACCGGGTGCTCTGCTATCCGGCCTCCTCGGGGTCCATCACCACCAGTGGAAATAAAGAAGATTTTGTTAGCATGGGGATGACTTCTGCGCTAAAATACAAAAACGTCGTGCGCAATACTCGCGCCGTACTGGCGATTGAAGCACTGTCCGCTTCGCGCGCGCTGGATTTGTTAAGACCCTTGAAGAGCAGCTTGGCGATCGAGCGGGTGCGTGAGCGCGTCCGCGCAGTTTCGGCTCCTCTCGATGGGGACAGAGCCCTGCACCACGATATCTCCGCGTTAGAGAAGCTGCTGGCCAGCGGCGGTTTACGCCGCTAGCCGATTACGAATAATCATATTCCGACTCGCATTTGCCTCCATTGAGGTATCGGTGGGCGTCACGGTTGACGCAAATCCTGAGAATTGCAAGATATAATCCTAAAGGGGAACAAATGAAACACCTACTCGCGTATGTTGTTTTGTTGCTATGCGTAGCTATTCCCGGAGACTCCCAGACGTTCCGGGGATCCATCAATGGAACCGTGACAGACCAGACGGGAGCGGCCCTGGCGGGCGCCACCGTGAAGGCAACGGACACGGGGACCGGCATCGTCCTCACGACAGTTACTACCGCGGAGGGCCAATATTCCTTCCAGGATCTACCCGCAGGCACATATCAAGTGGCGGTGACCTCGGCAGGCTTTACGCCCATGATCGTGGATAAGATTCCGGTCACGGCGGGAGCCATCTACACTCTGCCGGTGACTCTCAAGGTAGGCCAGCAAGCCACCGCCGTGGAAGTTTCGGCGGCGGCGATTACCGTGGACACAACCAGTGTGACGCAGAGCGACACGATTCCGGACGCGGCGCTGCAGGACCTTCCCATGAACGGGCGCGATTTCTCGCAGTTGATAGCGATCGCGCCCGGTTACGCGGGCTATTCCGTGGGCGGGTTCGGATCGCTGAATGGAACCCGTCCCAACCAGATGAACTGGCAGATCGACGGCACGGACAACAACGACTTCTGGCACAACATTCCGGCGGTCAATCAGGGCGGCGTATCGGGTATCGCGGGCGTGGTGATGCCGCTGGACGCGATCGACGAATTCTCGGCGCAGACCCAGTCGAACGCGGAAGGCGGACGGAACGCGGGCGGCACCATCAATCTGACTATCAAGAGCGGCACAAACGAACTGCACGGCAGCGCCTACTATTACAACCGCAATGAGTTCTACGCCGCGCACTCGCCCTTCTTCGTGCCGACGCCCGATTTTCCAAGAGCTCCACCGCTGCGCAACGAGAATTACGGGGTGAGCGTAGGCCTTCCCATTATCAAAGATAAGATGTTCTTCTTCGGCGCTTTTGAAAAACAGCAATATATCTTCGGTCTGACAGGGCTCTCCACGGAACCTTCCACGGCCTGGGTGAACCAGGCTGTAAGTGTCTTGAACCAATACGGCGTGGCAGTTAATCCACTGTCTCAGACGCTGCTCTCGACGCTTTGGCCCAGTTCCATCCTCGGTTTGCCGGCAACCGCAAACAACTATTTCGCAACCGTTCCGGGAACCGGATATAGTCTGAACGGCGTGGCTAAGTTCGACTACAATTTCAACGCCAAGAACCATTTTTCGCTGCATTGGTTTGCGGGAGAAGGCAGCCAGACGCAGCCGCCGGGCGCCAGCCTGGCACTGGCTACCGCCAGTTCGAATCTGGGATACTACTTCGAAGTCGCGCCATTGCACGTACAGAATTATTCGGCTGTGCTAAACTCCGTATTCACCGAGAAGATGACCAACCAACTGCTGTTCGGCATCAGTTACTTCAACCAGGTGTTCCACGACTCGAACAATAGCTTCGACAGCCAGGCTTTGGGCTTGTATACCAGCCCGGACGCCACCATCAACGGAAAGCCGATCATGGGGGCGCCGAACATTCAAATCGCCGGTTTCGATCAGGTTGGCATTACGCCTCCTGAGGGGCGCAGCGATCCGACCGGCCATTTGACGGATATTTTCTCCTACGTGACGGGGAAGCACCAATTCCGTTTTGGCGCGGAGGTGCGGCAAGGCCGCGTGGACGAATTCTATCATCGGCGCTCGCTGGGAAGCTTTACCTTCGACGGTACGCAGGGACCTTGGGCGGGCGACACGGCCGTGAGTTCGAATGTGTTGGCGCTGGCGGATTATCTTGCCGGTTTCGTTTCGGCGTCCGATATCGCGGTGGGAGATCCGGAGCGGTTTGTGCGTGTGAACGGCTTCGACTTCTTCGCCCAGGACGATTGGCAGGTGACCCGCAACCTGAACGTAAATCTGGGCCTGCGCTACGACTACATGGGACCGCTGCACAGTCCCAACCAGGACCTGGCGGTTTTCATACCGGGGGAGGGTTTGAAGATTCAGGGCAACGGGATCAACAGCATTTTCCCGCCCGACAGAAACAATTTCGGGCCGCGCCTGGGCTTCGCCTATAACCCAACGTCTAAGAACGACCTGGTGGTGCGCGGCGGAGTCGGAGTGTTCTACGACCAGATCAACATGAATCCTTTTCTGGATTACCGCGGGGATGGCGCAGATGGCCTGCAGGACAATCCAATCGGGCCAAAGCCGGTGGACAACTACAGTCTCTCGAACTACACCTGGCAAGCGAACCAGTACATCTTTCCGGGAATCACTACTTGCCCGACCCTGAGCGGTTGCGGCAGCAGTGTATACAACGTATACTCGGTCAACCAGGATTTCCGCACGCCCTACTACTTCAACTACAGCCTGAATATTGAGAAGGGCTTCGGTAACGCCGTAGTCTGGCAAGTCGGATATGTCGGCAGCTTGGGGCGCAAGACGTCGGTGATGCTGAATCTCAACCAGAACGGCAGCTACGACGGGGAATATCCGAACATCGGGTCGATTTACCAACTGAACAGCATCGGCAACTCCAACTACAACGCCCTGCAGAGCACCTTTAAGATCAGGTCGTGGCATGGAGTCACTGGGCAGTTCGCATTCACCTGGTCGCACGCCCTGGATGATGTGACCGAGTACCGTGGAGTGATTCCATTGGATAGCTTCAACCTGGCGCAGGAATATGGAAGCAGCGACTACGATACGCGGCTGAACTTCACCACTTTTTTGACTTACGACATACCGGGATCTTCGCACGGTCCGAAGTGGCTGAGCCATGGCTGGCAGTTGAGCAGCCTGTTCTCGTTCCACAGCGGACAGCCGTTTAATTTTGATGCCGGAACGCAGCGTCCTGGGTTGAACATTATCGGCAATCCGTTCTCGGGTGTTTCGCACACGTTTATTGCGGGAGTCGGTGAGCCATGGGTGAATCCGAACGCGTTCTGCGTGCCGGGATCGGCGGGGTGTCCGGGAACCACCAACCCGGACGGCGATCTCTCCCGGAATGTGTTCACAGGCCCGGGCTTCGCGGACGTGGACTTGTCGGTAATCAAGAACATTTCCATTCGCGAACGATTGACGCTGCAGCTTCGCGCGGAGATGTTCAACGTGTTCAATCGGAAGAACCTGGCTAGCGGACCGGGGTCGGTCGGCGGGAACGGCTATGTCGCCGACACCATCGGCGATTTCAACGGCGCTCCGGGACTGGGACCGGGCGAGCCGTTCAATATGCAGTTAGTGGGAAAAATCATCTTTTAGATCCGGTCCTTTAGCATCTCGCGGGCGGCGTTGTAACCGGGTGCGCCCATGACGCCGCCGCCGGGATGCGCTCCAGAGCCGCACAGATAGAGCCCTTTCACCGGGGTGCGATAGCGCGCGTAGCCGGCTACGGGACGCATGACGAACATCTGATCCAGGGCCATCTCGCCGTGGAAGATGTTGCCGCCAGTAATGCCAAAGCGGCGCTCCAGGTCGAGGGGCGTGAGTACTTGCTTGTCGATGACGATCAAGCGGATGTTGGGCACATACTCCTCGATCAAGTCCACGATCCGGTTGTAAAATGGCTCTCGCGCTTCGTCCCAGGTCGTGCCGCGCAAGGTGTACGGCGCGTACTGCAGAAAGATCCCCATGATGTGTTTCCCCGGTGGCGCCAGGGATGGATCGTACATGGTCGGAATGGTTAGCTCCAGCATGGGACGGTCGGAGGGGCGGCCATATTTGGCGTCGTCCCAGGCGCGCTCGATGTAATCGATGGAGGGACAGATGTGCATGGTCGCGCGATGCTGGGGGCCGGGCGCACCTGGCATGGCGCTGAATTCCGGCAGACCGGACAGGGCAAAGTTGATCTTGCACGAGGTCCCTTCCGTGCGGAAGCGGCGGATGGAAGTGACAAAATCCGGCGGCAGGTCGCGCTCGTCGAGCAGCCGCAGGAAGGTCACATGCGGATCGAGATTGGAGGCCACCACCGCGCCCTCGATCTCTTCGCCGCCTTCCAGCACCACGCCGCGGGCGCGCCCTTCGCGCACCAGGATTTTTTCGACCGGCGCGCTGGTGCGAATCACCGCGCCGTGGCTGCGCGCGGAAGCTGCGATGGCTTCCGAGACCGCGCCCATGCCGCCGCGCACGAAGCCCCACAATCCGCGGTGTCCGGCCACGCTGCCCATCACATGGTGCATCAGGATGTAAGCGGTCCCCTGGGAGCGCGGGCCGCCGTTGGCGCCGATCACGCCGTCGGTAGCCAGAGTGACTTTCAACTCCGGCGATTCGAACCACTCGTCGAGCAGCTCGGCCGCGCTTTGGGTGAAGATCTTGACCAGCGCCACCATGTCGGCGGGCGCCAGCTTGCGGAAACGCGCAGCCAGCTTGAGATGCTCGATCAAGTCGCCCACGCCGCGCGGCGGGAATTGCGGTGGGGTGGTCAGCAGCAGCGATTCGACCACCTGCGACAGGCGCTCCAGTTGCGCTTCGAAAGCGGGATAGACTTCGGCGTCGTGTTTGGAGAACTTGGCGATTTCTTCCAGCGTCTTGCGGCCATCCTGCCACATGAAGAAGCAGCGCCCATCGGGGAAGGGTGAGAAGAAGGCGGGGTCTTTGGCGTCTACGCGGTATCCGAAGCGCGGCAGGTCGAGTTCGCGAATGATGCGCTCCTGGAGGAGGCTGGTGAGATAGGAAGCCGTCGAGACGCGGTAGCCCGGCCAGATTTCTTCGGTAACGGCGCAACCGCCCACCAATTCGCGGCGTTCCAGGACGAGGGTCTTGCGCCCGGCGCGTGCGAGGTATGCGGCGGTGACCAAGCCGTTGTGGCCGCCACCTATGATGATTGCGTCGTATCGATTTGGCATATGTTTAACAGCCAAGAGCCGGCTGAAAGCCGGCTGCGGGCAGGATTGCCCGCCCTCCAATTACCTTTTGCGAAAAGCTACTACTGCCAGCGGGGGCAGCGTAATACTGATGCTTTGCGGCCGCTGATGGCGCGGCACCGGACGCGAGGCGACCCAACCGGCGTTGCCCAGGTTACTGCCGCCGAACAGGTGCGAGTCGGTGTTCAGCACTTCTTCATAGACGCCTTCCTCCGGCACGCCGATGAGATAGCGCTCATGGACCACGGGCGTGAAGTTACAGCAGAACAGCAGGAAATCCTTGGGATCTTCCGCGCGCCGCAGGAAGGCGATCACGGAGTGTTCCACGTCGCGGAAGTCCACCCACTCGAATCCCGTGTGGTGAAAGTCCACTTGATACAAAGCCGGGTTGGCACGGTAGAAGCGATTCAGCTCCTCCGCCAGGAATTGCAGCTTGCGGTGGTAATCGAACGTCAGCAAATCCCAGCGGCGCCCTTCGTTGTGATTCCACTCCTCGTGCTGGCCGATCTCCTGCCCCATGAAGAGCAGTTTCTTGCCGGGATGCGCGTACATATAGGCTAGGAAGGCGCGCACGTTGGCGAATTGCTGCCACTCGTCGCCGGGCATCTTGTTGATGAGCGAACCTTTGCCGTGGACCACCTCGTCGTGCGAAATGGGCAGCACGAAGTTCTCGGTGAAGGCGTAGAGCATGCTGAAAGTAATGTTGTTGTGATGATACTTGCGGTAAACCGGGTCCTGGCTGAAGTAGTTGAGCATGTCGTGCATCCACCCCATGTTCCACTTCATGGTGAAGCCCAGACCATTGAGATAGACCGGCTTCGAGACACCCGGAAACGCGGTGGATTCCTCGGCAATGGTGATGGCGCCAGGCACGGTGTGGGCCAGCTCGTTGAAGCGGCGGATGAAGTCGATAGCTTCCAGGTTTTCGTTGCCGCCGTACTGATTGGGGACCCATTCGCCGGCCTTGCGCGAATAGTCGAGATAGAGCATGGAAGCCACTGCGTCCACGCGCAGGCCGTCGATGTGATACTTCTTCAGCCAGAACATGGCGTTCGAAATCAGGAACGACCGCACCTCATTGCGGCCGTAGTTAAAGATGAGCGTGCCCCAATCTTTCTGTTCGCCCTTGCGCGGGTCGGAGTGTTCGTAGAGCGCGGTGCCATCGAAATACACCAGGCCGTGCGCGTCGCGGGGGAAGTGCGCGGGCACCCAATCGACCAGGACGCCGATGCCTTCCCGATGGCAGCGGTCCACGAAGTACATGAAATCTTCGGGCGTGCCGAAGCGGGAAGTGGGCGCGAAGTAGCCGACCACTTGGTAGCCCCAGGAGCCGGAAAACGGATACTCCATGATGGGCAGCAGCTCGATGTGCGTGTAGCCCATGCGCTTCACATATTCGACTAGGTTGACGGCCAATTCGCGATAGCTGAGGAACTGCCCCTGCGGGCCGCGCATCCAGGATTCGGCGTGCAACTCGTAGATGGAGACGGGCGCTTTGAGCCAGTCGGTGCGGCCGCGCTGTTCCATCCAGGCGGCGTCCTGCCATTCGTATTTTTCGATGTTCCAGACGACGGAGGCGGACTTGGGCGGGACCTCGCTTTCGAAGGCGTAGGGATCGGCCTTGAGCTGCTGATAGGCGGCGAAGCGCGAGCGCACGTTGTACTTGTAGGCAGTGCCATCGCCAAGCGCGGGGATGAAGATCTCCCAAACTCCGCCATTGCGGCGGCGCATGGGATGGCGGCGGGTGTCCCACTGGTTGAACTCGCCGGCCACCGTGACGCTCTCGGAGTTGGGGGCCCAGACGGCGAAGCGCACGCCCTTGACGCCATCGGCTTCGGCGAGGTGCGCGCCCAGCATGCGATAGGCTTCGTAGTGCGTGCCTTCGGTGTGCAGGTGCAACTCAAAATCGGTGATCAGCGGCCCGAAACGGTAGGGGTCTTCGAACTCGATGGTGGGACCGTCATACAGTTTGGCCTGGACCAGATATTTGCCGGGCGTGCCGGGGAGGCTGGTGCAGAAGAAGCCGCCATTGTGGGTCTTCTCCATGGGGTGGACTTGGTCGCCGATGCGTAGCGTGGCGGATTCGGCTTGCGGCAGGAAGGCGCGGACTTCCCAGCGGGATTGGCTGCCGCGTTTCCGGACGGCGTGGGGGCCGAGGATGCGGAAGGGATCGCCGTGGTATCCGCCGACTATGGCTTCGATTTCTTCGGGAGTCATGCGGGCCTATTCGTCGTTGTGCGGGGCGCGCGTTGCGCGCCGTGGTTGGTGGCTGGTGGTGTGCAAAGTTGTGCTCTTTTGTGCGTGCCGGGTGCGAAACTCTTTTTCTGGCCAACAAAACCAATTTCCGCTAAGCTATTTGGAATCATCTGGTTCCCGGCAATTTTGGACGGGCATTGTGGGGGTAGTGGCTGGCGATTGCATGGCGGCGGGAATCTGTTCTTGAACGCCAAATGCCGGTGGCCGACGCCGTGGCAGGATGTTGGGGTTGGGGTGTCCGAATTAGTTTTGGATCGAGTTGGTTCGGGTCGGCACATAGGTCTCATGTCACGGCAAGGGGAGGATTTCGCGCCTGATGTGAGGATAGCACGGCGATGGAGTGGATTCGGCTTATTGAATGGCGTTGGGCGTTTGTTTTCAGGGGGGTGGGGGAGTGCGGAGATGTGTCATCGCGCCCCGCGTCAGCCGATGCCCAGTTCTTGCAAGACTTGTTGGCGGCGCACCTTGATTTTGCTCTCGTCCTTGCGGACGGCGGCAAGATCGTAGGCGATCTGCATTCCCAACCACGTCTCCTCCGTGCTGCCGAAGGCCTTGGTTAGCCGGACAGCCATTTCCGGGCTGATGCCGGACTTGCCGTTGACGATGTTGTTGAGAGTCTGGCGGGTGACGCCGAGAATCTTGGCACCGGCGGTCACAGACAGGCCCAAAGGTTCAAGGCACGCGCTACGGACGATGCGTCCGGGATGTGCAGGATTTTTCAAGGGCATGTCTCGTTCTCTCCCTATTTTCTAGTGGTAGTCGACCAGTTCAACGTCAAGTGCGGCGGCTTCTTCAAGACGAAACACGATGCTCCAGTTGGCCCGCACTGTCACGGACCAAAACCCCTTCAAATCGCCTTTCAGCGGGTGAAGACGATAACCGGGGAAGATTTAGGGCCTGCGGCGTAGCAGCGTTATCGAGGACGGTCAAAATCTCCTGAACCGTGTCCACCAAATCAGGCCGTATCCCGCTCCGGTCGCCGCGTTCGTAGAGCCGTTTCAGGCCCCGGTGCTTGAAGCTCCTAATCATCAGGATACACCGCAAAGTGTATGCTGTCAGTTGTCAATACATAATTGTCGCAGATTTTCGACCCTTCTTGTAAGTCTTCTGCAAGGGGGAGCACCTGGTCTCCGATGCTTGCAGGCTGGTAGACTCGGCTTGGGGCAGAGGCAGGATTGCCCGCCCTCCAGGGACATTCAGATTTTGACGATGACCGTTTTTACTTCGGTGTACTGTTGCAGTCCGTACTCGCCCAATTCGCGCCCCATTCCGGACTGCTTGAATCCGCCGAACGGCGCCCTAGTGTCCAGGACGTTGTAGCAGTTCACCCACACCGTGCCTGCCCGCACCGCATTCGCGACCGCATGCGCCTTCCCGATGTCGCGGGTCCAGACGGCCGCCGCCAATCCGTAGTCCGTACGGTTTGCCCGCGCGACGACCTCGTCCAGGCTCTTGAAGGGAATGATGCTCATCACCGGTCCGAAGATTTCTTCCTTGGCGATCTTCATGTCGTCCTGGACATCGGAGAAGACCGTCGGCTGGATGAAGTAGCCGCGATCTCCGACGCGCTTGCCGCCGCACACCAGGTTGGCGCCTTCGCTGCGTCCGGATTCGATATAGCCCATGACCTTGTCGAACTGCGCTTGATCGACTTGGGGACCCTGTTCGGTCTGGGGATCGAACGGATCGCCAACCGTGCGCTTCCTGGCGCGAGCGCCGCTCTTTTCCACGAACCGATCGTAGATCTTCTCTTCGACGAACACTCTCGATCCGGCGCAACAGCACTGGCCGTGATTGAAGAATAGCCCGAAGTGCGCGCCCTCGACCGCTTCATCCAGGTCGGTGTCCGCGAATACGATGTTGGGGCTCTTTCCTCCCAGTTCCAGACTGACTCGCTTCAGATTGGATTTCGCGGCCGCTTCCATGATCAGATGGCCAACCTCGGTGGAGCCGGTGAATGCCACTTTGTCCACGTCCATATGACGCGCGATGGCCGCGCCGGCAGTGGGTCCGAATCCCGGGAGCAAATTCACGACTCCTTCCGGGAAGCCAGCCTCGACGATCAACTCGCCGATGCGCAGCGCGGACAGAGGCGTTTGCTCAGCCGGCTTCATCACGACTGTGTTTCCGGTGGCCAATGCCGGCGCCAGCTTCCATGCCTGCATCAGCATGGGAAAGTTCCAAGGGATGATCTGGCCCACCACACCGACGGGTTCGTGCCGGGTATAGCAGAAGAAATCGCCATCGATCGGAATGGTCTTGCCTTGAACCTTGTCGGCCCATCCCGCGAAATAACGGTAGCAGGCGACCGTCGCCGCTACGTCCACGGCTTTTGCGACGGAATACGGTTTGCCGTTGTCCAGCGATTCGAGCTTGGCAAGTTCGTCGGCATGCTTCTCGATCAGATCGGCGAGACGATGCAGCAGACTCCCGCGCTGCGATGCGGGCATCTTCCGCCACGGTCCGTGTTCGAATGCCGCGCGGGCCGCTTTCACGGCTTTCTCCACGTCGCCTGCATCGGCTTCGGCAACCTGGCAGATCTCCTCCCCGGTCGCTGGATTAATCGTTGCAAAAGTCTTGCCGGATTCGCTTGGGATCCAGCGATTATCGATCAGGAGCTTCGTCGCCGAAATAGCGACTGGGCTTTCCGTTGGGGATGGCATGACTGAGGCCATACGTCAGACTCCTTTTAGGTTATCTTGCTTACACAACAAGGTAAGCTACAGTAGACGATACCATGTTCGCGGACGGTTGGTTGGGCCGGCGGCGCGCCGGACCGTTGCTTCTATACGCGTCGGCCGCGGGTCGCGGCGGTGTTTCAATAAATCGAAGGTGTGGAGAAGGTGGTCTCAGGCTATTCTGGCGGCGACCCAGGGCGAGTCTCGCGCCATTCGGGCGATGGGCTGCCGTCGGCCTCCGGTGACTTGCTCAGACCCGGTTTGGCAGATCCGCCAGCGCCATCGCCCGGCAAGGAGCTACTTCGCTAGTGCCGGCGGCGGTGGATTCCTCTCAAGAAAAAATAAGAAAAAATGCATGCGATTTTGGGTTAGCGGGTTGGTTCGCTTTGTGGGGCAGGCTGCCAGCCTGCCCCACACATGGTTCAGCTACCTGGTACCGTATCGTACCAGCGCAGGATATGATACGACGTGTCATAGTTGGGCGGCATGAACTTCACCAGGGCGGCGACGGTGCGGCGCAGGTCCGATAATTGGCCGTTTACCAGGCGCAGGCGGGCCGTGGAACGCATTGTGAAGATGGTGAATCCGCCGATGCGCAGGTGGGTGAAGCCCGGGGCGGCGATTTGCGCGAAGGGCGCCAGATCGGCCGAGGTTGCAAAGGCGTGCACGCGGCGCTGCTGGACCAAGGCTGCCACGCCCTCCGGCGGGATGCCCACTGCCGCCAGCACGGCGGGCGGAGCGGTGTTGACATCGAATTGACTCGTCGCGCCGAACACTGAGACGCACTCACCCAGACCGGTGCGCAGCGAGAGATGTTGCGTGGCGCCTTCGGGGGTGGGCTGCCAGGCGCCGTAGAAAAGATCCGGAGTGACGCCCTTTACCGATAGCAGCTCTTCGATTTCCTGGAAGCGCGTGTGCGGCGCGAGATAGGGCGGGTGCAGCGACGCATAGAAACCGTCAAAGGGGCTGGAGATATCCGGCGGCGGCGCAGAGCGCCAATCCACGATGGCCGCGGCAATTTCCTGCGCGCTGGCGGGGTCCACGCCGAGATTCGCCAGCAGGCGGAACAAGTCGCCGGGCTGGGCGCTGTTGATGTTGAACTTGGCGGTCTCCGGGACGATGTCGACCATGGTTTGGCCTTCCGGGAAATCGAATGCGAAGAAGGGCACGGGCGGCTTGAAGGCGGGGTTGTCGGGATGTCGGCGGCCCCAATCCATATATAGGATCGCGCGGCGCAGGCCGCCCACGGCGAGATCTTGGCTGCGGAGTCCATCGACGGCGGTGGCGCTGCGTTCGGCCTCGCCGCGCACGGTATCAGCGAGGGAAATGGCAATGGTGGCCAGGGCCGCGGACAGCCACAGGACGGCGAGGAGAGCGGTACCCCGATCTGGTTTATTGGTAGTCCGCATAATTCACGTTTGGCAAGCGGTTGATGGGGATGGCGGTGGTGATGGTTAGAGGGCGGAGGCGGCTGGGGTTGTCTTCCAAGGGCGCCATTTCCACGCGCAGGCCCGCCGGCCAGCGCGGCAGAACCCAATCCGCGCGCCAGCGATCGATATCGGGGGGCTTGGCGGGCTCCAGATACGAGAAGCGGCACCAGGCCAGCTTGTCGGCCAGCACGAACGACTGTGCCGAGGGTTGAATCGGCCCGAATTGCGGCACCGTCAGCCCCGATGGGGGATCGGGCGCCATGCCCAGGCAGAATTGCCCCGCGCTGAGCGGGCCGGTGTAGGGGATTTCATTCACGATCAACCGCACTCCTTGGCCTTCGCCGCCGGGGATTACTTGCAGTTCCAGGATGCGGGGCTGGCCGCGCCAGGCCTCCTGCATCGAATAGGTGGAGACGAGCCGCATCGACTGCGGCTGCCCCTCGAAAAAAGCAAACTGCACGGGCGGCCCTTCCGCGCCGGAACAGGGCGCCTTGACGGGCATGAAACCGCCGAGTTGTTGTTCGAGCAAGCGTTGCGCTCCGGCCACGCGCCGGTTTGCCATGAGGCGGGAGTTGGTTTTGTGCAGGCCGTCGAATCCCATGCGAATGGTCGCCAGCATGCCGACCGAGAGCATGCTGAACAGGGTGACGGCGATGACCACTTCGATCAGGGTGATGCCGGATTCATGTGGGGCAGGCGTTTTCGCCTGCCAACCCAGGCCGAAATCGAGTGAGCCAGGTAGAGCGCGGTTGGCAGGCGAAAGGGCCTGC
>Ga0302326_10009689_pt1 | contig 20966 bp, 14 predicted proteins | sample Palsa_T0_3_FD_202264 | JGI IMG/M metagenome (GOLD analysis project Ga0302326, IMG submission 202264) | Peat permafrost microbial communities from Stordalen Mire near Abisko, Sweden - Palsa_T0_3 | ecosystem: Environmental > Terrestrial > Soil > Palsa > Peat permafrost | place: Sweden: Abisko... | reverse complement strand
ACCGACGACGAGAAGAAATTCGCCGAGTTCGTGATGGGCAACCTGAACGACAACGGCTTTCTCGACCTCAAGGGCACCGAGCGCGAAAACGGCGAGAAGACGCCGGATCTGACCATCGAGGACCTGGCGCGCGAGGTTCCCATGAACCCCGAGGACGCCGAGTACGTCCTTCGCGAGATGCAGGAATGGGACCCCTGCGGCGTCTGCTCCCGCTCCCTCCAGGAGTGCCTGCACGTCCAGGCCGAGGTCTACGGGTACGACGATCTCGAGCTGGCCATGATCGACCGGCACCTCCACAACCTGGAAAAGCACAACTACCAGGCCATCGCGCGCGACCTGAAGGTCACCATCGAAGAGGTGTACGAGGCGGTCAAGCAGATCCAGAAGCTGGAAAGCCGCCCGGCGCGGAATTTCACAGAGACCGACGACAAGACCATCGCCATCACGCCCGACGTCTACGTCATCAAGGACGGGGAGAAGTTCCTGGTCAGCGACAACGACCGGGGCGTGCAGCGGCTCTACATCAACGAGACGCTGACCAAGCAGCTCCTCAAGGACCCCCAGGCCAAGGACTTCATCGGCGAGAAGCTGCGCAACGCGCAGTGGCTCATCCGCGCCATCGAGCAGCGACGAAAGACCATCATCCGCGTGACCGAGTGCATCGTCGAGAAACAGCGCGACTTCTTCGAGAAAGGGGTGGCCTTTCTCAAGCCGATGATCTTGCGCGACGTGGCCGAGGCGGTGGGCATGCACGAGTCGACCATCAGCCGGGTCACGACCAACAAGTACGTGCACACGCCGCAAGGTCTCTTCGAGTTGAAGTATTTCTTCAACTCGTCGATCCGGCGGATGGCCGAGGACGACATCGCCAGCGAGAGCGTCAAGCAAGCCATCAAGAAGATCATCGAAGAGGAGGACAAGCAGAACCCCCTCTCGGACCAGCAGATCGTCGAGCTTCTAGCCAAGCGCGACGGTATCCAGATCGCCCGCCGTACGGTGGCCAAGTACCGGGAGATGCTGGGCATCCTGTCGTCGAGCAAGCGCAAGAAGCTGTTCTGAGCTCGCCGGCTCGAAAGCTCGGACTTCATGGAGACGGTTGCATCCGTGCCGTGAGTGTTACGATTCGAGCATGCGCTGGGAAGAGAGCGCCAGGCTTGGCGGTAGGAGCTTCTGAACCGATGGGTGGTCGAGCTTGCGGTTTGCCGCCGGCGCCGACCCCCGCTGACAACGCGGCAGGAGGCCAGTCCTCATGAACAACATCGCAGTCACCTTTCGTCACATGAACGCGACCGAAGCGGTCAAAGGCTATGCGACGGGCAAGGTCGCCCGCATGCAGCGCTTTCTCCGGGCGCCGATGAAGTGCCAGGTCACGCTCAGCTGCCAGCAAGATCGCCTGCACAAGGTGGAGGTCGAGATTCACTCCGGCCCGGCGCACTTTCACGCCCACGAGACGAGCGAGGACATGTACGCGTCGATCGACAAGGTCTCCGACAAGATCGAGCGCCAGATCGTCAGCGCCAAGGAAGTGGTGACGGCGAAGAAAAAAGGCGCCGAGCGCGCCTCCCAGCACCTCCTGCCAGACGCCGGCAAGGATTGAGAAGGGTGCCGGGGGCGCCCGTCTCGATCTACAGTCTCGTTTCGAGCCCCCCATGCGCCTCACCGAACTCCTTTCGCCAGAGCGCGTCGCGGTCCGGCATCGCGACGGCTCCAACCCGCTGGACAAGGCGGCCACCCTCAAAATACTCGCGGAAATGCTGGCGGCAGGCGCCCACGCCGACGTCTCGGCGGTGGTGCGCGTCCTCAGCGACCGCGAAAAGCTCCAGTCGACGGGCATCGGGGAGGGTGTCGCCATCCCCCACGGCGCCCTTCCGCAACTGGAGACGCAGTTCGCCAGTCTGCTCATCGTGCCGGAGGGGGTCGACTTCGCGGCCATCGACGGCCAGCCGGTGACCATCCTCTTCGCCGTCATCACCCCCAAGCGCGCGACCGGCGAGCACCTGAAGACGCTGGCCCGCGTCTCGAGGGTCCTCCGGAACAGGGCTTTCCGCGAGCGACTGATCGCCGTACCGGGCTCGAAAGAAGGTTACTCTCTCATCTCGAACGAGGAGGGGGATCGCTGATGCGCTGCGCGTCGCCCGGAGCGAACGCCCGATTCGCGCCATCGAAGCAAGGAGACTAGCGATGGGGGACCAGGCGCGAGAGCCCGCGGAGGGGAATGCGTCCCCGGAGCTGACCGTCCGTCAGCTGGTGGCCGATCCTCTGCTGGCCATCGACCTGACGCGTGTCGCCGGCGAGGCAGGCCTCGACCGGCCGCTGCGTCATCCTCGGGTGCAGAAGAACGGGCTGGCGCTGGCCGGTCACTTCCAGGGGGTGGTGCCCACGCGCCTTCAGGTGCTGGGCGAGACCGAGCTTTCGTACCTCGATTCGCTGAGCAACGAGGCGCGGAGCGTCGCAGCGCGCGGCTTCTTCTCCATGGGCCTGTCCTGCGTGGTGGTGTCCGGCGGACACGATCCCCCCAAGGCGCTGGTGACGGCGGCGGAGGCCACCGGGACGCCGCTCTTCACCACCTCGGCGCGCTCGAGCCGCTCCATCAACGCGCTCCATGCCGTGCTCGACGACCGCCTGGCGCCGCACACCCGCATGCACGGCGTCCTGGTCGACGTCTTCGGCGTGGGCATCCTCTTGCTCGGAAAGAGCGGCATCGGCAAGAGCGAGTGCGCAATGGAGCTGGTGATGCGCGGGCACCGCCTGGTGGCCGACGACGTGGTGCAGTGCGACTGGCGGCCGCCCGGAATGGTGTTCGGCGAGCCGGCCGAGCTTCTGCGCCACCACATCGAGATCCGCGGGCTCGGCGTCCTCGACCTGCGGCAGCTCTTCGGCATCACCGCCGTGCGCGAGCGCGCCCAGGTCGACCTGGTGGTGCGCCTCTGCGAGTGGAAAGACGAAGAAGAGTTCGACCGTCTGGGCGTGGAGGAGCGGTTTCACGTCATCCTGGGAACGCCGATTCGCGAGCTACGCGTCCCCGTTCGCCCGGGCCGCGACATGGGTAGCATCATCGAGATGGCGGCCCGCAACGAGATGCTGCGGCGCGACGGCGGCCACACCGCGCAAGACTTCCTCGAGAAGATCGAGACGCACATGACCATGCGGCCCGCCATCGACCCCGCCACCCTCGAGTCGGTCGCCGCGCCCCCGGTGGCCGCCGGCGAAGGGGGCGCCGAGCCGGTGCCGCACCTGGCCTCCTGGTCGACGCTGATGCCGCAAGCCATGGGCACCGAGAGCTCGGCGTGGATCCCTGCCGTCCGCCCGCCGCGCAAAGGGCAGCCATGAGCGAGCGCGCCGTTCGCGCGACGGTGGTCGTCGTCACCGGGCTCTCCGGCGCGGGCAAGTCGCAGACCCTGCACGCGCTCGAGGACCTGGGGTTCTTCTGCGTCGACAACCTGCCGACCGTGCTGGCACCGGCGGCGGTGGCGCTGTGCGAGCGCGGGGGGATGACCCGGCTGGCCCTGGGGATCGACGTGCGAGTGCGCGCTTTCCTGGGCGAGGTGGGGAAGGTCCTCCAGCTTCTCGAGGCGGCGGGGCAGCGCGACGTGCAGGTGCTCTTCCTCGACGCCAGCGACGAGAAGCTGCTGCACCGCTTCAGCGAGTCGCGCCGGCCGCACCCGCTCTCGGCCGAGAGCGGGCACGAGGGGGCCCTGGCGGTGCTGGACGGCGTACGCCTCGAGCGCGAGCGCCTGGCGCCTCTCCGCGCGGGCGCCACGCGGATCATCGACACCACCAACACCAGCGTGCACGAGCTGCGGCGCCTCCTCGTCGCCCACTTTGGTCCCGCCTCCGGGGAGGGACCGCGCATGGTGACGCGCATCGTCTCCTTCGGCTTCAAGTACGGTACGCCGGTCGACGCGGACCTCGTCTTCGACGTGCGCTTCCTCGACAACCCGTACTTCGTCCCCGAGCTGAAGCTGCTGACGGGACTCGACGAGCCGGTGTCCAACTACGTGCTCAGCGCACCCGAGACAGGGGAATTTCTCCGGCGAACCCGCGAGCTTCTCGAGTACGTCTTACCCAAGTACGAGCGCGAGGGGAAAAGCTACCTCACCATCGCCATCGGCTGCACCGGCGGGCGGCACCGCTCGGTGACGGTGACCGAAGCGCTGGCGCGTGATCTTTCCGTGGCGACGGGCGCGCCGATTGCTGTACTCCACCGGGACATGCACCGGGGAGACGTGGGGCCGCCGAACGAGCGCGTGGAGCACCCGTCGAGCCGCCCTCCTGACACGCGCGCGGATCGCGCGAGCATCCTCGAGCTGAAGGGGAGCGTCACCCCTCCCCCTTCGTCGAGCGCGGTTCTGCCGAAAGGCGCGCGGGGAGCCCGATCATGAGCGAAGCCAGTGGCCGATTCACGGTGGTAAACCAGCTCGGCCTGCACGCGCGCGCGGCGACCAAGCTGGTCCAGCTCGCATCCAAGTTCCCTTGCGACGTGGAGATCACGCGGGAGGACCAGAGCGCCAACGGCAAGAGCGTCATGGGCGTCCTTCTGTTGTGCGGGTCCAAGGGGACGCTGCTCGACGTTCGCGCCAGCGGGGAGCGCGCCGAGGAGTGCGTGAAGGCCATCGGTGACCTCATCGCCGACAAGTTCGGGGAGAATCGATGAGCGAGCGCACTCCCTTGCCGCCGCCGGGGGGGACGCGTCCGCCGCCCAGCGACCAGAGCGGGCCGCTCGGAGTGGTCCTGAAAGGCATCGCGGGCAGCCCGGGCGTCGCCGTGGGCCCGGCCCTGGTGATGGGCGACACCCGGGCGGCCTACGCGCGCCGTCACGTGCCGAGCGCGCAGATCGAGCTGGAGGTCGGCCGCCTGATCAAGGCGGTGGAGGACGCGCGGCGCCACGTGCGCGAGGTGAGCGCGCGATTGCCCAAGGCCCCGGTGGAGACGAGCGGAATCCTCGATGCGTACCTGGCCATGATCGGCGATCCCATGCTGGTCGATCGGGTGGAGCACAAGATCCGCGACGAGAAGAAGTGCGCGGAATGGGCCGTCGCCCAGGCCTGCGACGAGATCGGCAAGCTCTTCGGCCCCGCCGAGTCTTCCGGCGGGGACGCCTACATCATCGAGCGGCGGCACGACGTGGAGTTCGTATGCGACCGCCTGCTGCGCGAGCTGACCGGCGACACCAAGCTCATCGTCCCGCGCCTCGATCAGCCCATGGTGGTGATCGCGCGCGACCTCTCGCCGGCGGACACGGCCGGGATGGTGCGCGAACCGGTGATCGGCTTCGTGACCGAGATCGGCACGCGGACCAGCCACACCGCCATCATGGCGCGCGCGCTGGAGATCCCGGCGGTGGTGGGAGCAGCCGACGCGCTGGCGGTCATCCGCACCGGCGACCTGGTGATCGTCGACGGCCTCCGCGGCGAGGTCACGGTCAACCCCAACGAGATCGCCGTGGAGGAGGCGCGCGCGCGCGGGTCCCGCCATCTGGCCTTCGCCCGCGGGCTTCTCAGCGCGCGCAACCAGCCCTGCGTCACGCGGGACGGCGAGCCGGTGAGCCTCAAGGCCAACGTCGAGCTGCCGGCCGAGGCCATCCTGGCGCTCGACCACGGCGCCGAGGGCATCGGCCTCTATCGCACGGAGTTCATCTACATCGATCGCATCACCATGCCCACCGAGGACGAGCAGTACGAGCTCTATCGCGCGGTGGTCGAGGCGGTGTCACCGCGTCCGGTGACGCTGCGCACCTTCGACATCGGCGGCGACAAGTTCGCCTCGAGCTTCCAGCTCCCGGCGGAGATGAACCCGGCCCTCGGCCTGCGCGCCGTGCGCCTGGCCCTCTCGCGTCCCGACGTCTTTCTCACCCAGCTGCGCGCCATGGTCCGCGCCAGCGCGCACGGGGACCTTCGCATCATGGTGCCCATGGTGGCGACGGTGCGCGAGCTCCGGGAGGTGCGTCGACTGCTGGGACAGGCCGTCGCCGAGGTGGACGCCGCCGGTCAAAGGCGCGGCAAGCACATCCCGCTGGGCATCATGATCGAGGTGCCCAGCGCGGTCATCATGGCCGACGTGCTGGCGCGCGAGGCCGAGTTCTTCAGCATCGGCACGAACGATCTCATCCAGTACACGCTGGCCATCGATCGCGGCAACCGCTCCCTCGCGCCGCTGGCGTCGCCGTTTCACCCGGCCATCCTGCGCATGATCCGGCAGGTGTCGCGCGCCGCCGCGCCGCATGGTGTACCCGTCGCCTTGTGCGGCGCCATGGCCAGCGATCCGCTGGCGGCGGTGCTGCTGGTGGGGCTCGGCCTCCGCGAGCTCTCCATGGAAGCGGCCGCCATCCCGGAAATCAAGGAGGCGCTCCGCCGCGTCAACGTCACCGACTGCGACCGCGTGGCCGAAGCCGCCCTGGGGCTCGACACCGCGGAGGCGGTGGAGGAGCTGGTGGCCGGCACGTTCGCTCCCACCTTGTTCGACCTGCTGACGGGAAGCGCGCACGAGGGCCCCTTCGCCCTGGAGAGCGACACCGACCCGCGACAGCCGGTACCGACGCTGCCCGACGCGGAGTGATTCGTCGCTCAGGGCGCCGGGGACGTACGCCCGGAGAGCATCGCGGCGATCCCGAGGAGGAGACCGAGGACGATCAGCGCGCCCACGACGAGCGGCACCATGGACCGCGTGCGCGCCAGCGGCAGGGCGACGGGGGGTCCGGGACGCAAGGTGGACGCCGACTCGGACCGGGTCACCACCCGGGGGGGCTCCGGAGCCGCCGCGGGCGGCGAGACGGACGGCGTGGACGCCTGCGACGGCGCGGCGAACAGCGGCGACGAGACCGACGCGCGCTTTCCTTCCACCTTGGTCGCCACCAGCGAGCGCGTGTCCGGCAGCGGCGTCGAGGACGCGGCGGCACGCGTCGGGTCGGGCGCGGGCGTCGAACGCACCGGGGCCTCTTCCATTTCCCGGAAGTACGCGGCCAGCACCTCTCGCGTGAGGGGCTCGTGGAGCGTCGCCGCGTAGGCCTCTTCCAGCGCGTCACGCATGGCGGCGGCGCTCTCCCAGCGCGACGCCTTCTCGAAAGCGAGCGCCTTGTCGACCAGCGCGGCGATCGGCTCCGGCACGTCCTTGGCGACGCGGGTCAGCGAGCGCGCCGGCGTCGTCGCCACCTTGAGCAGCAGCAGGGTCGCCGAATCGGCCTCGTGCACCAGGTGTCCGCTGAGCAGCGCGAACACCGTCGCCCCCACCGCCCACACGTCGGTCTGCCCGTCGACCTCCTTCGACTGGCCGCGTGCCTGCTCCGGGGCCATGAAGGCCGGCGTGCCCAGCATGGCGCCCATCAGGGTGATGGCGTTGGTGGTCGCGTCGCGCAGCCGCGCGATCCCGAAGTCGAGCACCTTGAGGTCGCCGGCGCGGGTCACGAACAAGTTGGCCGGCTTGATGTCCCGGTGCACGATGTTCTTGGCGTGGGCCACGGAGAGCACGTCGAGCAGCTGGTGCGCCATGGCGAGGGCGGCGCGCAAAGGGACCTGACGATCGCCGCGGAACCACAGGTCCTCGACCGTCGCTCCGTCGAGTAGCTCCATCACCAGGAAGGCGGCCCCGTCCTCCGCCACGTCGTCGTCCACGACGCGCACCGCGCCGGGGTGCTTCACGGAGTTGGCGATGTACCCTTCGCGGAGAAATCGCGAGCGGATGTCGTCGCGCGAGCTGACGTCGGGGTGAAGCATCTTGACCGCGAACTCGGCCTGGTTACGGTGCGTCGCCGCGTAGACCGCCGCCATGCCGCCGATGCCGATCACGCGATCGAGCGTGTACTTGCCGACGATGACGGTCCCCACGCGCTGGTGGACCAGGGATTCGAGATCGACTGTTTGCTCCGTCATGAGGGGTGCTCGAACACGGTGGAGGCGATGGGCACGGCGCGTGCGGGACGTCGCCGAGCGTACCACCGCCGGGCCGGCGCGAATCGCCCGGCCTCCTGCCCGAGCCTGCGCTCGCCAGGTCCCCCGTCTTGACGCCGGAGCCAACCCCGGCTGCGATGCCCTTCACCCCCGATGACCCCTGTTCTCTACGTTGGAAACAAGAACTACTCCTCCTGGTCTCTTCGCCCCTGGCTGGTGCTCACCTGGTCCGGGATCCCCTTCGAGACTCGCGCCATCGCCCTCGGCGGCGACGGCTACGGACAGGCTCGCTCGGCCGCAGTGCTCGCTGTCTCTCCCTCCGGCCGCGTCCCGGCGCTCCACCTGGGGGACGTCGTGGTGTGGGACTCGCTCGCCATCTCGGAGTGGGCCGCCGAGAGCGCGCCGGAGGCCCATCTCTGGCCGGCCGACCCGGTGACGCGCGCCGTCTGCCGAGCGGCGACATGCGAGATGCACGCGGGGTTCGCCGCGATACGCAACAATCTCCCCTGCAACATCCGCCGCCGCGCCGAGCCGCGAGCGCCGTCGAGCACCTCCAGCGACGACGTACGCCACGAGCTCGCGCGCATCGAGGCGCTCTGGAACGAGCTGCGAGCGCGCTTTGGCGAGGGCGGTCCCTACCTGTTCGGCTCGCGTCCGACCGTCGCCGACGCGTTCTACGCGCCCGTCGCGACACGGCTCCGCACCTACGGCATCACCCTCGGCGGCGCCGCGCAGGCCTACGCGCGCGCGATCCTGGCCGACGCCGCGTTTCTCGCCTGGGAAAAAGAGGCCCTCGCCGAGACCTGGACCATGCCGGTCTGGGACGCCTATTGATTCGCATCCGCCGCCGGGGCACGCAATCCCGCTGACCGCGGGCCCGTGATACACAGAAGGCGTGGGGGATGCGGGGCCCTTCTTCCTGGTGGTCGAAGACGACTGCACGCTCGGGCGCGTGCTGGCGCGGATGGTGCGCCCGTTTGGCGAGGCCGCCGTGGCGGGGAACGTGTGCGCCGCGCGGCATCTGCTCGAGGCTCCGGTGGCCTGGACCGCTTTCGTCATCGACGTCGGGCTGCCCGACGGCTCGGGGCTCGATGTGCTCGTCGACGCGCGCACGGCGTTTCCCCGCGCGCCAGCCATGGTGCTGGCCGGGCAGAACGAAGGAACGGACGTCGACAGCGCGCACCAGCTCCGCGCGGACTACGTGATCAAGCCCGTCGAAGAGGCGCGGCTCCGGCGGTTTCTCCTCGCCGCGGCATCCCTCGCGAAACAGGGCGGAGCCCGCGCCGACGGTCCCGCCGCCGCGCCGCCGAGCAGTCGTGGACGGGCGCGCGAGACGCTGGGCAGCCGGATCGCCGACCTGCGAAAGCTCTTCGCCAGGCGACCCGATGCGCGTACGCGCTATGCCATCGGGGCGACCCTCGCGGAGATCAAGTCCCGACCGGAGCAGTACGGAGCGGGGAGCGTGGCGGCGGTGGCGGCGGCGCTCCGGGAGGACGTGCCGAGCTTGTACCGGCACGCGGCGGTGGCGGAGCGCTGGACCGCCGCCGAGGTGGACGAGCTCCTGGAGCGGAGGGGGCCCAACGGCAAGGGGCTCTCCTGGTCGCACCTCGTGACGCTGGGAGCCGTTCCGGGCGCCGCGGCGCGCGCCGGGCTCGTCGAGCGGGCGCTCGCGGAGGGGCTGTCGGTGCGAGCGCTGAATGGCCTCGCGAACCCCAGCACCGGGCGGGCCATGTCGGTCGCCCGCGGCGGCCCAACGTCGAGACGCGCAGCGCATCGTAGAGCGGGCCACGATCCGCTACCATGAGGGGTATGCCAGAGCAGCCTGCCGGGAGCGAGCCCGAGACGCTCTCCGCGAGCCTGCTCGACGAAGATGAGCTCGAAGAGGATCTCGACGCTCTCGGGTCCATCGACCGTCTGATGGCCGAGACCGATCAGGGCTGGGACATCGATGCCCAGGTGCAGACCCTCAAGGCGGCCGCCGGCACCCGTCCCCTGGGCGATCCCGCTGCGCCCGGGGGCCTTCGCCCTCCCATCCCTTCGCTCGCGCTCCACATTCCCACGCCGTTCGAGCTCGGGCCCACGCAGATCGCCACCGCGCGGGCGTCCGGCTCGCCGCCCGCCGAGCCCCCCTCGCAGCGCTTCGTGGACCGGCGAACCTCCCGGGCCCCTCCCCCTCTGCCGCGAAAGGGGCCGCCGCCGCTGCCGGGTCCCGCTTCCATCCGGCCGGAGCCTCCGCCGGTGCGTCTGCCGGCGGACATGTCGCAGCCCGGCGCGCTGGTCGACTTGCTGCACGCGCGGGTGACGACGCTTCAGGCTTCCCACGACAAGGTGGGCCTGGCCCGCGCGCACATGGAGCTCGCCATCGCCAGCGAGGCCATCCTGGGGGACGACGCACGCGCCTTGATTCACGCCGAGGCCGCCCTTCGGGTCGACCCCACGTCGGCCGCCGCGCACGCCATGCTCCGTCGAAAGCGGCACGGGCGCGGGGCGCTGGCGACCATGCTGCAGCACCTGGAGAGCGAGCTGCTGGCGGCCACCAGCGAACCCCACCAGGTGGAGCTTCTCGCCGAGAAGGCACGGCTGCTCGAGGCGGCCGGCGATCGCAGCCCGGAGGTGCGCGCCACCTGGGAGCTTGCGCTGGTGCACGCGCCCAATCACGCCGCGGCCTTGAAAGGGCTGGAGGTCGAGCTCCTGGCGCGCGCGCACACCAGCGATGCGCCGCAGGACTGGGACGCGCTCGCGGTCCACCTCGGGCGCATGGCCGATGCCTACGGATCGGAGACGCGTCTGGCGGCGTGGTTGCACGTCGAGCGAGCGGACATCCTCGAGCGGCGCCTGGGTCGTCTGGACGCAGCGCGGGGCGCCCTGGAGCGCGCCCTGGAGCTCGATCCCAGCGTGGGTCCGGTGCGCGACGCCATGGTGCGGCACGTGGCGGCGCACTCGGACTGGGGCGCCCTGGCCCAGCTCCTCGACGAGGAGGCGCGCATCGAATCGAACGTGGCGCGTGCCGCGCGCCTGGAGCTGGACGCGGCGGTGGTGAGCGCGAACCGCCTGAACGACCGCGCGCGAGCGTGCGAGCTCCTGGAGCGCGCCTCGGGACGTTCACCGACCACCGCCAGCGTCGACCGGCGCGTGCTCGACGAGCTGGTGCGCCTGCACGAGGCCGACGGACGCTGGAAGGAGGCCGCGCGCGCGCGACGGGCGCGCCTGCGCTACGTGATCGATCCGGCGGCGATCGCCTTCGAGCTGCGGGCACTGGCGACGAGCGCCGAGAAGGACGGCGACCTGGAGACGGCCATCGCCGACGTGCAGCGGGCGCTCGCCGTCGACGCCACGGATCCGACGCTGGTGGAGATCCTCGACCGGCTGCTGGCGGCGGCGGGCAAGCACGACCAGCGCATCGCCACCTGGCTCCAGGAGGGAGCGCGCACAGAGGACGGGACGCGCCGCGCCACGGCGCTGGCACGGGCGGCGCGGATCTGCGACGAGCTGGGGCGTCCGGCCGACGCCATCCGGCACCTGCGCTCCGCCTGGATCGCCACGCCGGGGGACGCCGAGCTCCTCGACTCCCTGGCACGTCTGCTCTCGCCGAAGCTCTCCGAGACGGTGGACTCCGGGGCGCGCTCGCTGGTGGAGCTCTACGCACAAGCCGCCGAGCAGGCCAAGGACGTGGGCCGCAAGGTCGCTTACCTGGAAAAGGTGGCGCTGCTCTGGGAAGAGGTCCTCGGCGACCCTTCGCGCGCGGCGCGTGCCTACGAGCAGGTGCTCGAGCTGGAGAAGGACCGAAGGACTGCGCTGCTCGGCCTGGAGCGCACCGCCGCGCGCACCGGCGACGCGCGCGCTCTGGCCCGCGCGCTTCTCGACGAGGCGCGGGTGACCACCGACGCGCCGACGAGCCTGTCGCTGCGGACGCGCGCGGCGAGCGCGCAGGCCAGGACCGACCCCGCGCGGGCCATGCAGCTCGTTCGCGAGGTGCTCTACGAAGATCCCACCCACGGGGGAGCGCGCTCTCTGGAGACGCGCCTGGAAGAGGAGGCGGGGCGCTGGGAGCTCGCCGCCAAGTCGCTTCACGGACACATCGAGGTGACCACCAGCCGCGCCGAGAAGGTGGCCCTGTGGCTGGCGCTGGCGCAGATGCAGCACACGCGCCTGCACAAGCCCCTCGACGCGATGCAATCCCTCGAGCAGGCCCGCGCGCTCGATCCCGCTCACCCCGTGCCGCCCGACGAGATCGCGCGCGTGCTGGAGGATCACGGCGATGCCCGCGCCCTGCGCGAGGCCGTCGAGCGGCTGACCCAGCACGCCACCACGCCGGAGGACCGCGCCCGGCACCTGACGCGGGCGGCGGAGATCGACGAGCTTCGCCTGGGCGACGACGCGTCGGCCTTGCGCACCTACCAGCGCGCCCTGGCCGAAGTGCCGGACGACGACCTGGTCGCCGAGCGCCTGGTGCGCCTGGTGGCAAGGCGCGGTCAGCGGCCGGTGGGCGGAGGGCTGGGCGAGCTGGCGACGCTCATGGCCAAGCGCATCGAGCGCGCCTCTTCGCCCTCCGCGACCCAGGCGCTGTCCTTCGATCTGGCCGCCCTGCTGGTCCAGATCCAGCAGGAACCGGCGCGGGCGGCGTCTCTCCTCGAGGCGATCCTCGCGGAGCAATCCGACCACCTCCCCGCCCTCCGCACCCTGGAGGCGCTGCGCCGCCGCGGGGGCGATCCCGCCCCGCTGGCGCGCGTGCTCGGCCGGGAAGGAGAAACCCTGAACGACTCGCGGGCGCGTCTCGGTGCGCTCTGGAACCTGGCCGCGCTCGAGGAATGGAAGCTCCCGGCGGGAGATCCCACCCAGACTTATCGCGCCATCCTGGAGCTCGATCCCACCGACCCCGGCGCCCTCGACGCCACCTTGCGCCGCGAGCTGAGCAACGCCCGCCGGGGCGATCCGCGCGCCCGCAAGACGGTCATCGGCGCGCTGCGCGCTCTCGTTCCCTTCGCCTCCGACGACGACACCCGGCTGGCCCTGCAGCTACGCCTGGCTCTCCTCCTGGAGACGGCCGCCGACGAGGCGACCGATCCCGCCACCGACGAGGAGCTGTCGCGCGAGGCCCTCACGCGTTACCGCGACGCGTTGCGCCTCGACGAGCTCTCGGTGACCGCCTCGACCTCGGTCGCGCGCCTGGCCGGCTATCTCCTCGACGCGGAGGCCGCGCTCGCGGCGGCGCAGTCGCTGGCCGATCTGGCCATCGATCCACGGGTGCGCGCGCGCTATCTGGTCGACGGTGCCGAGCTGCTCCTCGGGCCGGACGACGACGCTCGCCTGGGGCAAGCGGCCGAGCGACGCACGCGGGCGGCGGTGATGCTGGAGCGCGCGCTCGACGCCGACGGGGACTCCATCGCGGCGGCGGGGCGCCTGGCCACGGTGCTGCTGGAAGACCGGCAGGGCGAGCGGCTGGTGAGCGCCTTTCGCAGCGCGCTCTCGCGGGCGAAGTCGCCGGATGCGGTGGTCATGCTGGGCTCGGAGATCGCGCGGGTCGCGCGCGACGAGCTGCAGGATCTCACGGTGGCCATCGACGCCATGCGCCGCGTCCGCGCCGCCGCCCCGCAGCACGTCCCGTCGCTTCTCACCCTGGCCGAGCTGTGCATCGCCCAGCGCACCTGGCCCGAGGCGGTCGACGCCCTGGAAGCGGTGGTCTCCACCAGCCGCGAGTCGCCGCCCAAGCTGACCGCCCTCTTTGCCCTGGCCAGCATCTACGAGCGAGTCCTGGCGCGTCCCGCCGACGTGGACCGCGTGCTCCGGGCCGCGCTGGCCCTGGATCCCGTCAACGCGCGGGCGCTCCGCAGCTTGCTCCGTCGCGTCGCCGCCGAGACGACGGTGGGCGATGAGAGCGCCCAGCGCGAACGTCGCGAGGAGATCGCCGATCTGCTCGGGCGCCTTGCCCGCGTGGAGCCGGATCCCGAGCAGAAGACCGGGCTCTTGCAAGAGCTGGCGGAGGTGAGCCAGCGTCTGGGGGACGCGCCAGGCGCCGAGCGCGCGCTCATCGAGGCCGTCGCCACGCTCCCCTCCAACGCCCGCGCCTTCGCGCGCCTGGCGAGCCTCTACCGACGGCCGGAGGGGCGCGACGCCGGGGGATACGCCCGCGCCCTGGGCGGCGTCATCCGTCTGGGGGAACAGCTCGGACACGTCGACGCACGCTGGTTTTCCGCGCTGGGGACGCTGGAGATCCAGCAGCTTCAGCGCCTTCGCGAAGGGATCGGCCACCTGCAGCGCGCCATCGCGCTCGACCCGACGCTTTACGAGACGCGCTTCGAGCTGGCCAGCGCCTTTGCCAGGACGGGCGCGAACGAGGAAGCGACGCGCACCATCCTGGCCATGCTGACTCCGACCCCGCTGCCGCTGCTGTCCATCGCCGATCCCGGCGCGGGCCTCGCGCTGCTGGAGCAGACCCTGTCCAAGCAGCGGCGTCCGGACGAAGCGGTGGTGGTGAGCGAGCTGCGGGCCATCGGCGGCGAGCTGGACGACAGCCGCAAGGCGTGGCTGCGTGCGCGCCGCCTGGCTCCCCTCGAGCCGCAGCACGGTGTGCTGGATCGGCAGGCGCTGGTGAAGGAAGTGCTCCCCCCCGAAGGGCGGCACATCCTGCTCGAGGTCGCGGCGGCGGTCGCCGGCCTCGAAACCAAGATGATGCGCGGCGATCTCTCCGAGCTGGGGCTCTCTTCGCGCGACCGCATCACCTCGCGCAGCGGCCACCCGATGCGAGCCGTGCTCGACCGTGTGGCGCGGCAGCTCGGTGTGGGCGAGGTGGAGCTGGCCGTCGCGCCCTCGGCGACGCGCACCCGCGTGCTCGCGCAGGACGTGCCCTGGGTGGTGGTGCCGCCGGCGATCGCCGAGCAGGGCGAAATGGCGCAGGCGGTGAGCCTCGCCCGCGCGGTCGCGCGCATCGCTTACGGCGTTCCCTGGCTGGAGGAGCTGTCTCCGACGCACATCGAGGCGTTCCTCATCGCGGCCGCGCGGCAGGTGGTCCCGGGGTACGGAGGCGAGGACGTGGACGCGCGCCACGATCCGCACCGCGCGGCGACGCTGTCGCTGGCCACGCAGCAGGAGCCGATCGTGGCCAGGTATCTCTCGCGCCGGCAGAGGAGGTTCCTCGAAGAGCTGGCGCCGCACATCGCCGCGCCCCAGTCGCGTCCGGGGCAGGCCGACGTCTTCGTTCACGCGCTGGCCCGGGCCGAGCTACGCACCGCGTTCCTGCTGACCGGCGATCTGCTCACCCTGGTCGACGAGATCCGCGCGTTCGACCCCACGCTGCACCGGGCGGCCGCTTCCGCCGGTCCCAACGCCCTCGCCGCCGTGCTGGGGCATCCCTTCGCCGGGGACGTCGTACGCTACGCGCTGACGCCGGAGGCGACCGCTCTGCGCCGTCGACTCGGCTCGATCTGGGCGTGACGAGGGAGTCCCCCGGGCTCTCCCTTCACGTGCTCGGCGCAGGCGTTCGGAGCCCGACGCGCACCAGCGCCAGCGGCCCGTCCACGCCCTTCACCCGCGCCTCGAACTGCTCCTTCTGCATCAGGCGCTGGCGATCCTCCGGCTCCAGCGCGTCGAACACGGCCTGCGGCATCACGATCTCGCCCGACGCCGCTTGGTGCTGCACGCGGGAGGCGACGTTCACCGTCTGACCGAAGTAGTCGAGGCTCCCGTTGGCGGTGACGATGTAGCAAGCTCCGGCGAAGAGGCCGAGCTTGAGCCCCACCAGGCTCCCGTGCTTCTCCTTCACGCGGAACGCTTCGAAGCGCTCCAGCGCGTCGATGGCCGCGCGCGCGCACTGGCCCGCGTCGGTGAAGGCGGCGAGCACGGCGTCGCCCATGGTCTTCACCAGGACGCCCTCGTGCGTGTCGATCACCGCCCGCAGCACGTCGAAGTGATCGTCCACCAGGCGAAACGCGGCGGCGTCTCCCACCTCGGTGTAGAGCGCCGTCGATCCGGTCAGATCGCTGAACAGGATGGCCGCACGCGCCACCTTCAGCGGTGTCCCGCGCTTCAGCAGCTCGCTCGAGAAGATGGTGCGGAACTCGCCCAGGGTCGAGACGATGTGCGCCGTCGCCGCCGCGCTCGCGAACTCCAGGCGCTCGATCTTCACGTGGCGCGCCTCCGAGCAAGCCGACCGAAGGCGAAGCTCGCCGCCCGGCGCGGCGTGCAAGCGTGCCGGATGCACGGCCACGGCGTCGATGAAGGCCTCGACCACCCGTGCTCCCCCGTCGTCCACCTCCAGCGTGGCCGCCGCGCCTCCGCGGACGAACAGCCGGTAGCGCCCCGCCTTGGACGGCACGTCGAGCGTCCGCGTGGCCCCCGCTGCGAGGCTGGCTTGCACCAGCACGTGCGGCGTGCGCCCGGGGCCGCCGATGCAGAACATCGTCTCCGGCACGCGCCGCATCGCCGGGTGGGGCAGGAAGGTGGCCTCGACGGCGCGGTCGAGGTCGAGGTCGAAGGTGATGTCGCACAGCTGGCAGTGCCCCTCCGCCTTGATCTCCTCCAGCGCGCGAACCTGCTGGGACGACGTCATGCAGCTCGGGCAGATGATCCCCCAGCGTAGCTCCACCAGACCGGCGGGGACCGCCTTGAGAAAGGCGCGCAGCACCTCGCGCCGCTTCATCCCCCACTCGTCGGCGAGGGCAAAAGGACGGATCTTCACCACGTCCGCGTCGGCACCGCCGCGCACCAGAGCGCCGAGCCTGTCGGCCAGGGCGGGCAGAACCGCGTCGTCCTTCATGCGCAGCACCGCCGCGGCGATTCGCTGGTCGTCGGCCGGCGAGACGGGGCTCACGTAGGGGCTCGGCGCCCCCTCCAGCACGTGCGCGTCGATGAGCGCCCCCAGCGTGGCGAACTTCTGCGTGAAGAGCCTGGCGTGGAGCCAGGCGACGGGGGAAAGAAGGACCAGGCGAGGCGTGATCTCCATGCGCACGGTGGCGCGCGTGCCTCCTTCGAGCGCCCCGTCCCCCTCCGCCGCCTGCGTCGCGGCCAGGGTGCAGCGCCAGCTGTAGGACTCGATGGGGCCGCCGCGCATCCGCCGGTGCACGCCGAACGTCCGCTGGTGGCTCCACTCGAAAGGGAACTCTTCGTACACCAGCTTGAAGCCGCCCGCGCGCGTCTCCGCCACGAAGCGCGCACCCGACGTGCCGTCCTCCTCGATCGGCCGATAGCGCACGTCGCGGCTCCCGATGAGGCGGTTGAAGCGCTCGGTGTCCGCCAGAAAGGGCCACACCCGGTCGGGCGGAGAAGCAAGATGGACCGAGCGCGTGACCACGATCGCGCCCATCCCCCCGAGGGTATCACGCGCTACCATCGGGGCGTGTCCCGCCCGAGCGATCCGCCGCCTCCGCCTCGGACCGGCGATGTCGACCTGGGCCCGACGCCGCTTCCTCTCGCCCTCGAGCTTCCCTCGCACCTGCCGAAGGCGGACGCCCGCGCCGCGGAGGCGGTGGATCCCGCGCGTCTGGCTGCCCGGAGCGCGCGCGCGCGAAGCTGGATGGTGCGCGTCGTGGTCGTCTTCGGGGTCCTCGCCGCCGCGGTTACAGCCGTCCTGATGTGGCTCCTGCCCTGGATCGTGCGGCGCGAGTGCGTGGCGGAGGCGGCGGCGCACGGCATCACGCTCACCGTCGACGACGCGCAGCTCGGCCCCGGGGGGTTCCGCCTCCTCGGTGTGCACGCCACGGCGGCCGCTCTGCCGGGCGCAAGCGCGCAAGCGCCGCAGATCGACGTGGCGACGACGGGCCTTCGCCCGGATCGCATGGCGGTGCACGGCGCGCAGGTGACGCTGATCGGCTCGTGGAGGACGGTCGACGCGGCCCTTACCTCCTGGCGTGCGAGCGCGCAGGGCGGACAAAGCGGCGCGTGGGCGCCGGCCACGCTGGTGGTGGACGGTTCGCGGGTGGTCTGGCAAGGCGCCTTCGCGGAGAACGCCAGCATCGAGGCTGCGAACGCGCGCCTGGACGTGACCTGGCCCGGGACCTCGGCCACCGTGCACGCGCGCTCGGACGAGGTCGCGCTGGCCGTGCCGGGGGGCAAGCTCGGGCCCTGGCGTGTGGACCTCGATCGCTCGCCGGGGACGTCTCGAGTGCGTGTGGCGCTCGATCCGGGCGTGCCGGACGCATGCACGGTGCTGGCGGTGGGCGACGACGAGCGAACCATCTCCGTCGACGTGGTGATTCCGCGATCGCCCCTGGCCCGTCTGGGGCTGCCCCCCGCCCTGCTCGGGCTGCACGGCAAGTCCCTTCAGCTGGCAGCGACCGCCCACTACGGGGCGGTCGGAACGCAGCGCGCGGAGGCCACCACGAAGGGCGGTCTCTACGGCGTCGAGGCGGGCCTGCCCATCGCGCTCGACGTGGCCTGGGACGGGTCGGCGAGCGGCGACTCGAGAGCCGGGCTCGACGTGAAGAAGGCGCGACTGGCGGTGGGTCCGCTGGTGGGCTCGCTGACCGGCGTGCTGAAGACCTTCGAGGACGGCTTCCGCGTCGACCTGGCCTGGAGTGGCGGTCCGGTGCCGTGCGCCGCGTTCGACGCGCCGCTCGGAGCGGGCAATCCGTTCGACGTGGCCTATCAGCTGCGCAAGCTGGCGGAGGGGGCGGGGCTGACCGGGAAGGTCACGGGCGATGTGCGTGCCCGCGGCGTGCTGGCCTTCGACTCGCGCGACCTCGGCGCGGCGCAGGCGTCCTTCGTTCCGGAGGTCCAGTGCGCCGTCTCCCTGTTCGGACGGTAGCTCTTGGGCTATAGAGGCCCGCCATGAGAGGATCCCGCTCCCCCGCCCTGCGTACGCTCACCAGCGATCTGCAGAACAAGCTGCGCACTCTGTCTCGCCACCGGCGGGGCAAGGTCGCACACGCAGCCCACACCACCCTGGTGAAGGTCGACCAGTGGGGCCGCGGCGACGGGCTGCCCGGCGACCTGGCCGGCGCCATCGAGCGCGCGGTGGCCGGCGCCACCGAGCGCAAGACGAAGGTCTGACACCCTCTAGCCGACCTTCGGGACGCCTTACCCGCAGCGCGTGACGAAGTCCTTCATGAAGCGCGCGAGCTCCTCGACCCACGCGAGCTCGACCGCGTTGTAGAGGGACGCGCGGATGCCGCCCACGCTGCGGTGTCCCTTCAGGCCGACCATGCCGTTCTTCCTGGACTCGTCGAGGAAGCGCTTCTCCAGCGCTTCGCTCGGCAAGCGGAAGACCACGTTCATCACCGACCGGCTCCCCTTCTCCACCGGCGCCCGGTAAAAAGCCGCGTCGGCGTCGAGCGCGGCGTACAGCGTCGCTGCCTTGGCGCGGTTGCGCTGCTCGATGACCTCGAGCCCCCCCAGGTCCTTGATCCACTCGAGGACGTTGCGCACCAGGTAGATGCCGAAGGTCGGCGGCGTGTTGAGGAGCGACTTGGCCTCGGCGTGGGCGCGGTACTGGAGGATGCTGGGCAGGTCTCTTCTCCCGCGGTCGATGAAATCGCGCCGGGCGATGACCACCGTCACCCCGCTGGGACCGAGGTTCTTCTGCGCGCCGCCGTAGATCATGGAAAAGGGTGCCACGTCGATCTTGCGCCAGAGAAAGTCGCTCGACATGTCGCACACCTGCGGCGCCGACCCGAAGCGCGGCACCTCCAGGTACTGCACGCCGTGGATGGTCTCGTTGCTCGCCCAGTGGACGTACTCGGCCTTGTCGTCGAGCTTGGCTTCGTCGACGCGAGCGACCCGACGGTACCCGTCGAAATCCTCCTTGCTCGAGGCCGCCACGCGCACGTGCGCTCCCGCGACCTGGCCCCAGGCGAGGGCCTCCCCCAGCGCCTTCGCGCTCCAGGCGCCCGTCACCACGTAGTCGGCCGACGCTCCGGCGTGAAGAAAGCTCATGGGGACCAGCGCGAACTGCATCGACGCGCCCCCTTGCTGGAACAGGATCTCGTGTTCCTGCGGGACGGCGAGAAGCTCACGCAGAAGGGACAGCGCCTGATCGTGCACCGCCTCGTACTCGGCGCCGCGGTGCGAGTGCTCCATCACCGACATGCCGCTGCCGGCGAAGTCGAGGAGCTCGGCGCGCGCCCGCTCGAGGGCGGGCAGGGGAAGAGTCGCCGGACCGGCGTTGAAGTTCATGGGGCGTCGCATGGGGGCAGGCACTCTAGCCCCTAGCGGACGTTCGTTCTATCGGAGTCCTGAGGAGACGGAACGCCATGAAATACTGGCTTTCTTGCATGTGGGCGGCCGTCGCGCTCGCGACGTTGGTCGGGGCAGAAACTCTAGCCGAGGGCTAGCCGAGGTTCGTTCGCCGCGCGGCGAATCGAGGCAGACGGGTGCGCGAGTCAGACGGAGGGGAGCGCGGATGATGGTGGACGGTCGCGCGATTTCACCTGGACGGGGCCGCGATGACCGTGGACGGATGCGTGAGTCACGCAGAGGAGAGATGCGACTTCACGCTGGAGGCGGCATCGTCGAGCCTCAAGGATGCGGGATCGCGCGTGATGGGCGCGGTGTTCAGGCCGACGATCGCCGGAGTCAGGCACGGGGCTTGCGCGAGCAAGGGTGATGCCGTGGGCCATCACGCATGGTGGGTGCGGCCACCATCGATGATGGGTGCCCGGTCCCGCGTGAAGGTCGGGCGAGTGAGGCCGGATGCTGGGGCCTTTGTCCATGACGCGCCCGGGATGAGACCTCATGGCTCAGGCCATCCACCATGAGGGTATGGCGAGTCAGCGTGACGCAGGCATGAGTCATGGCTCATGGGAGGGCGGGTCAGGCCGCATGGCTGCGGCCTTGTCCATGACGCGCCCGGGATGAGACCTCATGGCTCGGACCATTCACCATGAAGGTATGGCGAGTCAGCGTGACGCAGGCACGAGTCATGGCTCATGGGAGGGCGAGTCAGGCCGCATGGCTGTGGCCTTTGTCCATGACGCGCCCACGATGAGAGCTCATGGCTCGGACCATTCACCATGAAGGTATGGCGAGTCAGCGTGACGCAGGCACGAGTCATGGCTCATGGCACGGCGAGTCAGGCTGGATGCAGCAGGGATCATCCATCAGGGTCGGGCGCTTCAGGCTGACTCAGCGGGGTCTCCACGTGGACCCTGGGGG
>Ga0302326_10009687_pt1 | contig 20969 bp, 22 predicted proteins | sample Palsa_T0_3_FD_202264 | JGI IMG/M metagenome (GOLD analysis project Ga0302326, IMG submission 202264) | Peat permafrost microbial communities from Stordalen Mire near Abisko, Sweden - Palsa_T0_3 | ecosystem: Environmental > Terrestrial > Soil > Palsa > Peat permafrost | place: Sweden: Abisko... | reverse complement strand
GGGCGATCCTTGCCGCCCGCGCGCCGCTGCCGCCGGCGGCGGCGACGCCGCGAAATCACAGGGCCGCGTCAGCGGTCCCCAACCCCTAAAACGTGACGTCGACTCCGGACTGGGTGAACGGGGCACGGATCACGTCCGCCCAGCCGTCGCACTCGCGGCGCAGCGCCTGCACCACCGGGCCGGTCTGGTCGGCTCGGCACCAGACCAGCACGGTCGGTCCGGCGCCGGAGATCGTCGCGCCGAGCGCGCCCAGCTCCCGGGCGCGGTCACGCAGCGCCGCCGAGCGCGGGTACAGGTGGGCTCGGTAGGGCTGGTGCAGCCGGTCACGCAGCCCCGCCGCGATCAGCTCCCAGTCGCCGGTCGCCAGCCCGAGCGTGAGCGTCGAGGCGCTGGCGACGTTGGCGACGGCGTCGGCGATCGGCACGCTCTCGGGGAGCGCGGCGCGGGCCAGGGCCGTGCGGACCGGCTCTCCCGGCACGACCAGCACGGCCTCCAGCTCGGCCGGCGCGGGCACCGCGCGCACGTCGGGCCCGTCGCAGATCACGAAGCCGCCGTGGAGCGCCGCGGCGACGTTGTCAGGATGGCCCTCCAGCTCGGTCGCGAGCGCGGCGACGTCAGCGTCCAGCTCGAACAGGTGGTCGGCGGCCGTCAGCCCCGCGACGATCGCGGCGGCGCTCGAGCCCAGCCCGCCTGACAGCGGGATCTCCGACGCGATCCGGAACTTGAACGCGTCGGCCGGCGCCAGGCGCTCGAACGCCCGCACCAGCAGGTTGGAGCGGTCACGAGGCACGGGCAGCGAGGTCGTGACCGCGAACGTGCCGGTCTCGACCACCTCCAGCTCCAGGTGCAGCGCCAGCGCTGTCGCCATCACGTCGAACCCGGGGCCGAGGTTCGCGCTTGACGCGGGCACCCGGACGACCCGCCGGCGCGCCAGCGTCATACCAGCACGGCCCGCTCGATCGCGCCGATGTCGGCCTCGCACGGGACCACGGCCCCGGCCTGCTCGAGCGCGGTCTGCGGGTCCTTGAGACCGTGACCGGTGAGCACGCAGACGATCCGCCGCGCGTCGCCGATGCCGTGGACGAGCATCCCGGCGACGCTCGCCGCCGACGCCGGCTCACAGAACACGCCCTCGGTCGAGGCGAGCAGCGCGTACGCCGACAGGATCTGCTCGTCGGTGACCGCGCGGACGGCCCCGCCGGACGCGGTCATGGCGTTCATCGCGTCCTCCCAGCGCGCCGGGTTGCCGATCCGGATCGCCGAGGCGATCGTCTCCGGGTGCTCGACCGGCGCGCCGAGCACCAGTGGCGCCGCGCCGGCGGCCTGGAAGCCGAGCATCCGACAGGAGGGGGTGGGTGGGCACAAAATCTCCGAGAAGCCGCGCCAGTAGGCGGTGATGTTGCCGGCGTTGCCGACCGGTATGCACAACGCATCGATCGGGCCGATCTCCTCGACGATCTCGAAAGCGGCCGTCTTCTGCCCCTCGATCCGGAACTCGTTAACGGAGTTGACCAGCGCGATCGGGTGGGTGTCGGCCAGCTCCCGCACGAGCTTCAGCGCCACGTCGAAGTTGCCGCGCAGCGCGATCACCCGCGCGCCGTGGGCCAGCGCCTGGGCGAGCTTGCCGGTCGCGATCTTGCCCTCGGGGACGATCACGACGCAGCGCAGGCCGCCGCGGGCGGCGTAGGCGGCGGCCGACGCCGCGGTGTTGCCGGTCGAGGCGCAGACGATCGCCTGGGCACCCTCGCGGACCGCGGCCGAGACCGCGCAGGTCATCCCGCGGTCCTTGAACGAGCCGGTCGGGTTCAGCCCCTCGAGCTTGAGCCAGACGTCGGCGCCGACCCGCTCCGACAGCCGCGGCGCATGCACGAGCGGCGTCGATCCCTCGCTCAGCGACACCACCGGGTCGTCGGCCGCGAACGGCAACCGCGAGCGATAGCGCTCGATCAAACCGGGGCTCACCCGAACTCCTCCTCGATCACGCGGATCGCGCGCGGCGGGCCGCGCATCGCGTCGAGCTGCGCGATCTCGTCCATCGCGGCGTAGAACCGTGACTCCAGCACCTTGTGCACGACCATCACGAGCCGCGCGCGGCCGCCGAGGCCCTTCTGCACGACCGACTTGACCGACACCTCGTGGCGGCCGAGCACGGTCGCGACAGACGCCAGCACCCCTGGGACGTCATCGACCGACAGGTACAGGTAGAAGGACGACTCGACGTCTGAGACGATCGTCAGCGACTCGGCCACGGCCGGCACCGAGGCGGGCGGGATCATCGCCGAGATCACGTCACCGAGCACGGCGCTGGCCGTCTGCGGACCGCCCGCGCCCGGGCCGGACATGGTGATCTCGGTGATCGCCTCGGACTCGACCGTGACCGCGTTGAACGGGCCGCTCACGGAGGCCAGCGGGTGACCCGGGTAGAGGAACGCCGGGTAGACGCGGACCGACAGCGAATCGGTGCCGACCCGCTCGGCGGTGCCGATCAGCTTCAGACCGAGCCCGAGATCCCGGGCGTACTCGAGGTCGTCGGGCTGGATCTGCTCGATCCCCTCGTAGCGGACCTGGTCGATGTGGACCGGGGTCTCGAACGCCAGCCGGGCGATGATCGCCATCTTCGCGGCGGCGTCACGGCCGGTCACATCGTCGGTCGGGTCGGCCTCGGCGTAGCCGAGCCGCTGGGCCTCGGCCAGCGCCTGCGCAAAGCTCCCGCCGGTCCGCTCCATCTCGGTCAGGATGAAGTTCGTGGTGCCGTTGACGATCCCGTGCACCCGGTCGATCGACGCTCCCGCCAGCGACTCCGCCAGCACCCGGATCACCGGCACGACGCCGGCGACGGCTCCCTCGAAGCGCAGCTGCACGTCCTGCTCACGGGCGACGTCCCACAGTTCCTCGCCGTGGTGTGAGAGCAGCTGCTTGTTGGCGGTGACGACGTGGCGGCCGGCCCGCATCGCCCGCAGCAGATACTCCCGCGCGGGCTCCAGTCCCCCGATCAGCTCGACGATCAGGTCCGAGCGCTGCAGCAGCTCGTCGAAGTCGCCCCCGCCCGAGCGGGTCAGCACGCCCGACAGCACCGGCCGCAGGCCCGTGATCGCCTGAATCCGATCCGCGCGCTGGGCCAGCAGCTCGTCGAACGCGGCACCGACCGTGCCGTGGCCGAGCAGCCCAATCCGAAACGGTCCGGCCGGGGACTGGGTCTCGGTCATCAGCCGACGTCCCTGGACATCAGGTCGGCGTAGGTCTCCCGGCGGACGACCGCGCGGGCCTCGCCGCCGGAGACGAACACGACCGGTGGGCGCGTGACCCCGTTGTAGTTGGACGCCATCGCGTAGCCGTAGGCGCCGGTCGCCGGCGTCACGACGACGTCGCCGACGGCCGGCGCGGGCAGCAGCGAGTCACGGATGATCACGTCGGAGGACTCGCAGTGCTTGCCGGCCAGGTGGCAGCGCACGTCGCCGTCGGCCAGCGGGCGCGAGGCGATCGCCGCCTGATAGCGCGCGCCGTACATCATCGGGCGCGCGTTGTCGGACATGCCGCCGTCGACCGCGACCCAGGTCGAGACGTTGCGCTTGATCGTCTGCACCGTGTAGAGCGTGACGGCGGAGTTGGCGACCAGCGACCGGCCCGGTTCGATCAGCAGCTTGATCTCGGTGCCGAGCTCGGCGTGGGCGGCCTCGACGATCGCCGAGACATACTCCTCCGCGCTCGGCGGGTGCTGATCTGACTCATACGCGGCCGCGAGCCCGCCGCCGAGGTTGTAGACGCCGAACTCGCCGAGCCCGGCGATCGCCCGGACCGCGGCGCGGAACGGCTCGAGCTCGAACAGCTGCGAGCCGATGTGGAAGTGCAGGCCGACGAGCGTCAGTGACCGCGACGCCTGCAGCCGACCGATCGCCTCCCGCGCGGCGTCCAGCGAGAACCCGAACTTCGAGTCGGCCTGGCCGGTCGAGATCCCGGCGTGGGTGTCGCCGGCGACGTCGGGGGTAACCCGGACCAGGACCTCCTGGGTGAGGCCGCGCCGCCCAGCGAGGGCCTCCAGGCGCTCGATCTCGTCAAACGAATCGACGACGATGTGGCCGACCCCGGCGGCCAGCGCCTCGTCGAGCTCATACGCAGACTTGGCGTTGCCGTGCAGGTAGATCCGGGCCGGTTCAAAGCCGCCGGCGAGCGCCAGCGCCAGCTCACCGCCGCTGGCGACGTCGCACGCGATCCCCTCTGCCGCCAGCAGCCGGTAGACGGCCGTGCACGGGAACGCCTTGGAGGCGAACAGCACGTCGAAGTCAGCGTGGCGGGCGGCGACCGCGTCGACGAACGACCGCGCGCGCAGGCGCAGATCGTCCTCGGCGACGACATACACCGGAGTGCCGAACCGCGCCGCCAGCTCGAGCGCGTCGCAGCCGCCGAGCTCCAGGTTCCCGTGCGCGTTGACGCGGGTCCCGTGCGGGTAGACGTGCGAGAGGGTTGCCTGCGCGGTCATGCGGCCCCGAAAGATACGTGTCCCCCGCCCGCCGCCCCGGGCCGAGGCACACGGGCCGGGCGACCCGTACCATCGATCTGAGAGCAGATGGCGCCACCGAGGGCATTCGGCCGTGACCGCGGCCTGCAGACACGGATGGTGATCACGATGCTCGCGCTCGGTGCGATCTACGTGCTGTTGATCACGGTCCTGATCGCCGCCGGGGTCGGAGCGATCGCGGTGGCGGTGATCGCGTGCGTGCTGTTCCTGGTGCAGTACTTCAGCTCCGACCGGATCGCGCTGGCGTCGATGGGAGCGCGCCCGGTCTCGCCGCGTGAGGCGCCGGAGCTGCACGGGATCGTCGAGCGTCTCTGCCTGCAGGCGAACGTCCCGATGCCGCAGCTGGCGATCGTGCCAACGCCGATGCCCAACGCGTTCGCGATCGGCCGCTCGCCGTCGAACGCGACCGTGTGCGTGACGACCGGGCTGCTGGACCTGATCTCCGGGCCGGAGCTCGAAGGTGTGCTCGGCCACGAGCTGACCCACATCGCCAACCGGGACGTGATGCTGATGACGATCGCGAGCTTCTTCGCGTCGATCGCGTCGTTCATCGTGCAGATCGGGTTCTGGTTCGGCGGCGGCTTCGGCGGCTCCTCCGACAACGACGAGGACGGGCCGGGGTTCTTCCTGGTGGTGCTGGTGGCGGGCCTGGTCTACATCGTCTCGTTCTGCCTGATCCAGGCGCTGTCGCGCTACCGCGAGTTCGCCGCCGACCACGGCTCGGCACTGATCACCGGGCGCCCGAGCGCTCTGTCGTCGGCGCTTGAGAAGATCTCCGGCGAGCTGGACCAGATCCCGCAGCGGGACCTGCGCGCGGCTTCGGGCGAGCTGAAGGCGTTCTACATCGTCGCGCCTGACGTGATGCGCAGCATCGGCTCGCTGTTCTCGACACACCCGCCGCTGCAGGCCCGCCTGAAGGCGCTGGCCAAGCTTGAGGCCCAGCTGCAGGGAGCCGCGGCCTGATGGGCCTGCTCGACGTCCTCACCGGCAGACGCAAGCTGGCCAAGCCCGCACCGGACCGGTTGTTCGCGATCAGCACCGCGTACGTGACGATGCAGATGGCGCTCTCGATCGAGTCCCGCGGCGGCGCCGCGATCGTGTTCCAGTCGCTGGCCACCGCCGATTTCAGGGAGATCGTGGGCGAAATGGTGCAGGTCGTCCGCGCGACCGCCGGCGACAGCGGCACGACGATCGACACCAGCCAGGACGACTACGGCTTCAGCTGGCTGGTGCTGCACGGCCAGGACTTCGACTCGCTCGTGGTCGGGATCAACGCGGTCGCGACGGCGATCGGCGACGGCGGCTACGGTGAGCGGCTGCTGTGCGCGGTATTCGCGTTCGCCGACGAAAACGCCCAGCCGCCCGCGCCGCTCTATCTGATCTACAACTTCAAGCGCGGCGCGTTCTACCCGTTCGTACCCGCCGCCGGCGAGGGCACCGCCGGCCAGCGTGACAACGAACGCGAGCTTGTGCTGCGCGCGCAGCTCGGCTCCGAGCTGCCGATCGAGACCGAGCTGAGCCGCTGGTTCGCGCTGTGGGGGATCCCGATCTGAGCCGGCCGGCGCTGGTCAGCGATCGTCGGCGCGGACCGGGACGTACGCTACTCTCGGGTGCTTGGCTGGGTACTCCCACGCCCGCACGTTGTCTGCGCGCTGCCGCGCGCCAGCGCGCCTTACGCAACGGACCCAAGGAGAAGCACCTTGCGCATCTTGATCCTCGGTGGAGACGGCTTCTGTGGATGGCCGACGACGCTCCACCTGTCGGCGTCGGGCCACGACGTCCAGATCGTGGACAACCTGGCGCGACGCAACGCCGACATCGAGCTCGAGGCCGATTCGCTGACGCCGATCACGCCGATCGGGACGCGCATCGCGGCGTGGAAGGAGTTGACCGGACACGAGATCCCTTTTCATCGCTTCAACGTCGCCGAGAACTACCGAGTGCTGCTGGACCTGCTGACCGACTACCAACCCGACGCCGTGGTCCACTTCGCCGAGCAGCGCGCGGCGCCGTACTCGATGAAGAGCTCGTGGCATAAGCGCTACACGGTCTTCAACAACGTCAACGCGACCCACAACCTGCTGGCTGCGTTGGTCGAGGCCGAGCTCGACACCCATGTCGTGCACCTGGGAACGATGGGCGTCTACGGATACGGCACGGCTGGGATCAAGATCCCCGAGGGCTACCTCGAGATCAAGATCGACACCGACGAGGGCACCCAGATCCGCCAGGAGATCCTGTACCCGGCCAACCCGGGCTCGATCTACCACATGACCAAGACCCAGGATCAGCTGCTGTTCGCCTACTACAACAAGAACGACGGTACCCGGGTCACCGACCTGCACCAGGGGATCGTGTGGGGCACCCAGACCGCCGAGACGCGGGTGGACGACCGGCTGATCAACCGCTTCGACTACGACGGCGACTACGGCACAGTGCTCAACCGCTTCCTGATGCAGGCCGCGATCGGCTACCCGCTGACGGTCCACGGGACCGGCGGCCAGACCCGCGCGTTCATCCACATCCAGGACACCGTGCGCTGCATCCAGCTGGCGATCGAGCACCCGCCGCAGCCCGGCGATCGCGTCCAGGTCTTCAACCAGATGACCGAGACCCATCGCGTGCGGGACCTGGCCAAGCTCGTCTCCGAGCTGACCGGCGCCGAGATCGACTACGTCGAGAACCCGCGCAAGGAGGCGGCCGAGAACGAGCTGTTCGTCGCCAACGATCACCTGCTGGCGCTCGGCCTCGATCCGATCACGCTGCGCGGAGACCTGCTGACGGAGGTCACCGAGATCGCCGGCAGGTACGCGGACCGCTGCGACCGGTCGAAGATCCCCTGCGACTCGAAGTGGATCCAGACCAAGCGCCAGCCGCTGGGCGAGCCGGTCAACGCGTAGATCCCGCACGAGCTCCGCTGAGCAGGGACGATTGGAGGATTTGTCCGTCCATACCGGACAAATCCTCCATCTCCGCAGGTGACCACCGGCCCGATCGTCCTCAACTGCCGGGTTGCCGTCCGCCCGAGGATCACCGGGGTCGAGCGCTGGACACTGGAGGTCTCGCGGCGCCTGCGCACGCTGGATCGTGAGCGGTACGTGGTCGCTGTTCCGCCCGCCTGGGCCCACTCCGGTCCCGCCGGGTACGCGTGGGAGCAGCTTGCGCTACCGGCCCTCGCCGGCGCCAGGCGTGCGCGGGCGATCTTCTCCCCCGCCAATGTCGGACCGCTGGCGTGGCCGCGCAACGTGATCGTCGTGCACGACGCGGCCGTACTGCGGGCGCCGGCCGCCTACTCGCGGTCCTACCGGGCCTGGCACCGCGGCGTCGGGCTGGCGTGCGCGCGCCGCGCACGGGCGGTCGTGACCGTGTCGGAGTTCTCACGCCGGGAACTGATCGAGCTCGGCGGCCTTGACCCGGGGCGGTTGACCGTGATCGGCGGCGGCGTCGACGCGCGCTTCTCGCCCGGCGACGACGGCGAGGACGACGACGGCGCTGCAGCGGAGCTGGGGCTGCACCGCCCGTACGTGCTGACGATCGCCACCGACGACCCGCGCAAGAACCTCGACGCGCTCGTCCCGTGCGCGGCGGCGCTGGCGCAACGCGGGATCGAGCTCGTATGGGCCGGCGACTCGCGCCCGCAGTTCGCCCGTACGCGCCCGCTGGCCGGCCTGCGGGCGCTCGGCTACGTCCCCGACGAACTGCTCGTCGGGCTCTACCGGGGCGCCGAGGCGTTCGTGCTGCCCTCGCGCTACGAGGGCTTCGGCCTGGCCTGCCTGGAGGCGATGGCCTGCGGGACGCCCGTGATCGCCGCCGACCGCGCGGCACTGCCAGAGGTGTGCGGCGACGCGGCGCTGCTGGTCGACCCCGATGACCCGTCCGCGATCACGCGGGCGGTGTTGTCGGCATGCGAGGACCCTGCAGTCGCCGCGCGCCTGCGCGCTGCCGGCATCGAGCGAGCGCGGGGTTACACCTGGGAGCGCGCCGCCGCCGCCTGCGACGCGCTGCTGCGAGCATTCTGATCCGGTCGCGGCCGGGGCGCTCGTCAGCTCGGATCGGCCCGGGCTCGGCTCGGCCTTAGCCCGGGATCAGCCCTTCGCCCTGAAACGCCTTGCGCGCCTCCTCCACCGACAGGTCGGGCGGCGGCAGAATGATGTCGGAGCCGTGCAGCTCGTCGTCGTCCACCTTGTGACCGTTTGATCGGACGAACTCGACCAGCTGGGCGTAGACGGCGGCGAACGCCGACCCGTCGCCGGCCTCGCATGCCGCCACGGCCGCGTTATCAAGCTCGTTGAGCGCCGCGACGTCACCCTCGGCCACGTCGTACTGACCCTCGGTCGCGATCCGGACGATCACGGCGCGCCTTGGCCGGCACCCGGCGCGGGCGGCTCCAGGTCCGATACCGGCGGGGCTGGATCCGGGGCGCTGGTGGCGCCCGGGCCGGGGCCCGGAGCAGCGGGATCCTCGGACGGCTCCGACCCGGCACCCAGCTCGCCCTGGCCGTCACCGCCGGGCATACCGAGCTCGGCCTTCATCTTCGACAGGTCGTCGTCGACCTGGCTGCCGCTCGAGAGCTGGCGCAGCTGGCGGTCGATGTCGTCCTCGCCCGGTCCGAGCGTGGTCAAGTCGTCGAACGTGCCGGAGGCCTCGAGCTCCTGCATCGCGCTCGCGCGCGACCGCATGTTCTCGGTCTTGTCCAGCGCCCGCTGCATCGCCAGGCCAACGTCGGCCATCTCCTCGCCGACGCCGGTCGCGGCCTCGCCGATCTTGACCTGTGCCTCCGCCGCGGAGTACTGGGCCTTGATGACCTCTTTCTTGGAGCGGAACTGCTCGATCTTGGCGCGCAGCTTCTGCTCGGAAGCGGTCAGCTGCTCCTGCTGCTGCTCGAGCTCGGCGATCTGGGCGTCGAGGGACTGCAGCTCGGTCTGCGCCACGTTCTTGCGCTCCAGCGCCGTGCGCGCCAGCTCCTCGTTGCCGCCGGCGAGCGCCTGGCGCGCCTGCGTGTCGAGCTTGACCACCTGCTGCTGGAGCTTCTGCTCTTGCAACTGCAGCCGCTTCTTCGAGGTGACGACGTCGGCGATGCCCTTCTTGACGTTCTGGAGCAGCTCCATCTGCTTCTGGTAGCTGTACTCGAGGGTCTCCGACGGATCCTCGGCCTTGTCCAGCAGCTTGGAGATCTTCGACTTAACGACAGTTGACATGCGCCCGGAAAGGCCCGGCATCGCATCCCTCCCTTGGCGGATGGCTAGGAACTGGTTCTTGCAGCGTAGCGGCCGAGGGGCTGGGAATCACCCCCGGATCGCCCGCCCGCAGAGCGGGGCTGACCCCCCGTTTCCCTCGCGCGCCGGCCCGGCCGCCGGCCCGCCGAGCGATCCGCCGCCCCCGGGCCCGGTTACGATCCGGACCGTGGACCCCAAGCCGGTAGGCGGATCCAGGGCGCTGCTGGCGCATCTGATGGGCCCCACCGACGCCAACGGCACCGGCAACATCCACGGCGGGACGATCATGAAGCTGACCGACGAGGTGGCGGCGCTGGCGGCGATCAAGCACGCGCGCACGCGCGTGGTAACGGTGGGAATGGACCGGATGGACTTCCTCGTGCCGATCTACGTGGGTGCGCTGGTCACCTTCAAGGCCTGCGTCAACGCCGCATGGACAAGCTCGATGGAGGTCGGCGTCCGGGTCGAGGCCGAGAACGTCCTCGACGGAACCGCCGAGCACACGAACACCGCGTACTTGACGTTCGTCGCGCTCGGCGCCGACGGCCGCCCGACCGCCGTGCCGCCGGCGCTGGCGCAGTCGCCGGATGAGGTGCGGCGGATGCGGGAGGCGCAGCTGCGGCGCTCAAACCGCCTCCGGGAGCGACAGGAGATGCTCGCGCACGAGCAGCGTCAGGCCAACGCGGACAGCGATTCCTAATGCTCTTCGGCCTTCGTGCCGAGAAAGGGTATGTCGGAACCAACACACACACGGGACCAACCAGGGGTGAGGTTCGTTGGCATATCCAGTTACATTCGAAGCCGACTACGTCGGGCAGCGCGATCGCCTGACGTCGTTCTTCCGGTCGCTGTTGGCGTTCCCAGTGCTGATCTGGGTGGCGATCTATGGGATCGCCGCATTTTTTGTCTGGATCGCGGCGTGGTTCGCGATCGTGTTCACGGGCAGGTATCCGGCCGGGATGTACAAGTTCCTGGCGGACTTCATCACGGTCGAAGTGACCGCGCTCTCATACCAGACGCTGCTGACCGAGCCGTATCCGCCGTTCACGGCCTCGGCCAAGCCCGACTACCCGGTGCGGATGACGTTCGCCGGCCCGCTGCCGAGGTACAGCCGGGCGAAGACGTTCTTCCGCGGCCTGCTGTCGATCCCGATCTACGTCATGCGATACGCGGCGCAGCTGATGCTCAACGTCTGCGCGGTCGCAGCGTGGTTCATGTCCGTGTTCACCGCCCATGTGCCACGCGGCCTGTTCGACCCGATGGTGCTGGCCAGCTCCTATATCGCGCGCTCGGACGCATATCTGTTTCTGTTGACCGAGACGTATCCGCCGTTCCAGGACGATCAGACCCGGACGGCCGGCCTGGCCGAAACCGACCAGCGCCGCACGGTGCTGCAGGACGCCGCACTGCCGACGGTCGTTCTCGCCGAAGGTGACCTGCGCGCCCCGGAGCTCTAGGGCCGGTAGGGCTAGGGCCGGTCGGGCCAAGCGTGACCGGCGGCGCGCCCGTGACCGCGGGCGGCGTCGCGCCGGGCACGGCGGCCGGCATCGATCGACGCCGGCCGCCACGGGCGGTCGCTAACGTGCCGCCGCATGCGACTGCGCGCGTCAGCGGCGATCGTCTGCGCCGCGCTGGCGATCATCGTTGCGGGGTGTGGCGGCTCTCATAAGCACAGCTCCACGACCGGGTCAAGTGCCCAGACGACCGCCGCCTCGACCCCGGGCACCGAGACGTCGACGAGCGGCTCAAGCGGCGGGGCGGGGCAGACGGGATCAAGCCTCGGCTTCCCGCGCGTGGCCACGCGCAACACGACGCGGGTGGCGGGCAGCGGCGCTGTCGCCGACGCGGCGGGCGTCGCGCTGGCGGTGTACCCGAGCGCGGCGCCGGGCACCCACCCCACGGTGGTCACGGTCGCGCCGACCGACGACTGGGAGGCAGCGCTCGCCTCCTCGGTGCTGATGGCGCCACCGATCCACGCGCCGGTGCTGTTGTCGAACTCGGACTCCACGCCGGCCGCAACCACCGACGCGCTGAAGCTGCTGGCGCCAACCGGATCGGGTGACGTGTCAGGCGCGCAGGCGGTGCTCGTCGGCGACGTGCCCAAGCCGTCGGGACTGCGGGCGGCGACGATCGGCGGCTCTGACCCGTACTCGACCGCGGCCGCGATCGATCGATTCGCGACCGCCGCCGACGGCGGCCGCGCCAGCCCTGACGTGGTCGTCGCCTCCTCCAGTGACCCCGCCTACGCGATGCCGGCCGCGGGTTGGGCCGCCGAGTCAGGCGATCCGATCCTGTTCGTCACCCCAAAGACGATCCCGAAGCCGACGATCCAGGCGCTGCAGGCCCACCAGAAGCCGAAGATCTACGTGCTTGGACCGCCGAACGTGGTCTCTGACTCGGTGCTCAAGCAGCTGGGTCGCTACGGGACCGTCAAGCGGATCTTCGGTAACAATCCGGCGTCCAACTCGGTCGCGTTCACGATCTACCGTGATCCGCCGTGCACCAAGTACGGCCAGGCCTGCGCCCCCGCGTCGGGCAGCTTCGGCTGGGCGACGCGCGGCCCCGGCCACGGCTACACGCTGCTCAACGCCTCCCAGCCGTTGACCGCCGCCGCCTCGGCGGCGCTGTCGGGCAGCGGCGACTATGGTCCCCAGCTGGTCGTCGACAATGGCTCTACCCTCTCAAAGCCAGTGCTGAACTACTTCCTCAACTACGCGGCACCCGGCTACGACGCGCAGCAGGGGCCGACCGCGGCGGTGTATGACCACGCCTGGATCATCGGCGATGAGCATGTCCTGTCGGTGGCGGCGCAGGCCGAGGTCGACGCGGTGCTGCAGGCGATCCCGACGACCACCAGCAAATGAGCCAAGCCGAGCATCCAGATCGCCTCGCTCGCGGCCACGAGACGACCGTCGAGGACGTCCGCCAGCTGATGGGCGCCTCCACCCCGCACTTCGCGCTGCAGCTGCGCACGCGGATCCGCAACCTGATCAAGGACCTGCCCGACGGGCACCCTGCCCGGCTCGAGGGCGAGCGTGAGATCACGCGGCTGGATCGGATCGCGTTCGTCGGCGAGATGCGCGGGCACGCCGCCGAGTCCGGGCTGGCGCCGCTGCCCAGCGTTGGGCACGACCGGGAGCACTCCGAGCCGCACTAGCGCGACGTCGCCCGGCCGTCGTGGCCGGGGGGAACTCGGACGCGCGCCGCGAACAAACCTGGGAACTCGCGGGGCCTTGACTACGTTAAGCACGCAGATGAGCGATCAGAGAACGATTTCCGTAATCGGGCTGGGTCGGGTCGGCTTGCCGCTGGCGCTGTCGTTCGCCGACCGCGGGCTGCAGGTGCTCGGGATCGACCACGATCAGTCCGTGCTGGAATCGCTGCGGGCCGGGCGAATGCCGTTCGAGGAGGCCGGCACCCAGGAGCTGCTTGACCGGGTCACCGCGAACGGCCGCCTGGAGCTGGGCGACCGGGCGGCCGACGCCGCCCGCGCCGACGACATCGTGATCACGATCGGCACGCCCTCGTTCTCGCACGTCGAGTCCGACCTGCGGCAGGTCCGAGCCGCGGTCGACGACCTGCTGCCGCTGTTGCGGCCCGGCCACGCGCTGATCCTGCGCTCGACGATCGCTCCGGGCACGACCGAGTTCGTCGCCGGCTACCTCGAGAAGCGGCGCTCGCTGCGGGTCGGCTCCGACGTCTACGTCGCGCACGCGCCCGAGCGGATCGCCGCGGGCAAGTTCCTGCAGGAGATCACGACGCTGCCGTGCATCGTCGGCGGCGTCGGCGAGGCCTCGACCGACCACGCCGCAAAGCTGTTCGAGGTGTTCGGAGCACCGATCGTCAAGACGACACCGGTCCAGGCCGAGCTGGCGAAGATCTGGACCAACATCCTGCGCTACGCCACCTTCGCGCTGCCCAACCTGCTGATGATGGACTGCGAGAGCTACGGCGCGAACGTGTTCGACGTAATCGAGTTGATCAACCACGACTATCCCCGCGGCGGGATCGCCAAGCCCGGGATGACCGCCGGCACCTGCCTGCGGAAGGACTTCGTGTTCTCCGAGGAGCGTTCCGCCGCCCCCGGCATGCTCTTGGCCGTCTCTCGGGTCAACGAGGGCGTGCCGCTGTTCCTGGTGGAGGGGATCAAGCGGCGGATAGGAACGCTCTCGTCGCGCAAGGTGGCGGTGCTGGGCCTGACGTTCAAGCGCGACACCGACGACGAGCGGGACTCTCTGTCGCCGAAGCTGATCCGCCTGCTGGAGCGCGAGCTCGCCGACGTGGCGGTGACCGACTCGCACGCCGAGACTCCGACCCAGCCGCTGGCCGAGTCCGTCCGTGACGCCGACGTCGTGATCGTCGCCACCAACCACTCGGAGTTCGAGGCACCTCGGACGCTCGAGCTGATCCATTCGCTGGTCGCCGACGACTGCCTGCTGGTCGACCCGTGGAACAGCCTCGGCACCTCGCAGGTGTTCGTCTACGCGGCCGAGGCGCGCCTGCTGTCCGAACGGCGCAACGACGCCGGGAATGCCGCCGGCCACACCACAGCGCAAGCCGACGCGCCCAAGCCGAGCGGTCACGGGCCGCGATGACCCGGGTCCTGGTCACGGGCGGGGCCGGGACGATCGGCTCGGCCGTCGTCCGCCGGCTGCTGCGTGACCCGAGCTTCGAGGTCCGCGTGGCAGATCACCGCCCGGCACCGGACTGGATGGCACAGGGCTGCCAGGTGTTCGAGGGCGATCTGCGCCGGCTCGAGGTCGCCGAGCGCGCGCTTGACGGCTGCGGTCACGTGATCCACCTCGCCGCGATCGTCGGCGGGATCGCGAACTTCCACAAGCTCCCGTTCACGCTGACGGAGATCAACAACGCGCTCACCGGCGCGATCGTCCACGCTGCGGTCGAGCAGGAGATCGAGCGCTTCACGTACGTCTCGTCGTCGATGGTGTTCGAGCGCGCGACCGAGTACCCGACCACCGAGGACCACGTGCGGGCCTGTCCGGCGCCGTGGTCGGCCTACGGGTTCTCGAAGCTGTCGGGCGAGGTCTACACGCGCGCGGCGCACGACCAGCACGGCCTGCGCTACACGATCTGCCGCCCCTTCAACGCCTACGGTCCCGGCGAGCTGCCCGACCGCGACGAGCCCGGGATCGCCCACGCGGTGCCGGATCTGATCGCCAAGGTGCTGTCGGGCCAGCACCCGCTTCAGATCTTCGGGTCCGGCGCGCAGACCCGGACGCTGACGCACGTTTCCGACATCGCCGACGGTGTCGTCACCGCGATGGCCTCGCCCGCCGGCGAGAACGAGGACTTCAACATCTCCGCGTCCGAGGAGCTGACCGTCGCCGAGATCGCGCGGCGGATCTGGATCGCCTGTGGCGAGGACCCCGAGCGCTTCGAGCTCGAGCACCTGCCGACGTTCGAGGTCGACGTGCAGCGCCGCTGGCCCTCGATCCGCAAAGCCCAGGAGCTGCTGGGCTGGACCGCGCAGGTGTCGCTCGACGACGGGCTCGCCGACACCGTCTCGTGGCTGCGCGAGACCGCCGCGCAGTCGGCCTAGCTGACCAAGCCCACGCCGGACCAGCGCGACCGGACCGGCGCGACCGCGCGGCGCGCCGACTAGCCTCGCCCCCGGTGCCGCCTCCGCCCCGCGTCAACGAGATCGCCGCGATCGGGTTCGACCGCGGCGCCGACGACTACGAGCGCGGCCGCCCCGGGTACCCGCCGGAAGCGGTACGCCGGCTCGGCGATGAGATCGGGATCGCGGCCGGCCAGACGATCGTTGACCTGGCCGCCGGCACCGGCAAGCTGACCCGGGAGCTGGTCGCCGAGCTGCCCGCGGAGGTGATCGCGGTCGAGCCGGTCGCCGGCATGCGGTCTGAGCTGGAGCGAGCGGTCCCCGGCGTGCGCGTGCTCGACGGTACCGCCGAGCAGATCCCGCTCGACGATGGCGCCGTGCACGCCGTGTTCGTCGCCCAGGCATTTCACTGGTTCCGGGTCCCCGAGGCGGCGGCGGAGATCGCCCGGGTGCTCGACGACGGCGGCGCTCTGGCGATCGTGCGCAATGGCTGGAATGAGGGCCGCACCCCGTGGGACGGCGAGCTGCGCGCGCTGATCCGCGAGCGAGCGGACCGTCCCCACGGCCACGATCGCAACTGGCGCGAGGCGCTGGAGGCGACCGGCCGGTTCCAGATGCCCCTGCACGAGTGGACGGTCCCCAACCCGGTGATCGGCGACATCCAGACGTTGCGTCACCGGGTCGCCTCGATGAGCTACATCGCGACGCTCGACGCACGGCAGCGCGAAACGCTGCTCGACGACGTACAGGCGCTGCTTCAGCGACATGGGGTCAGGCCGGGCGAGCGGCTCGAGATCCCCACCCGGACCCGCGTTCTCTGGGCCCGCAAGCGCGGCTGACATGACCGCTGTCTTCGTGCTCGCGCCCACCGGGGCCAGCTTGTCCTAAAGGTACAATTGTTGACCATTTCTTGGGACATAGGGCGGTTGCAGGGCGGTGCGGCGAGGCCGGACAATGCCGCATCCGCGTGGCACCCGGGTGCGCTGCCGACCGCAGCGCGTGCCACTTGAGTCAACGACTTCGAGGGGAGTGCCGTGGAGACCGAACCGCTGACGGGATTGAAGGGTTCGCCGACGGGCCCGCCGCAGCTCAAGAAGGGCGCGATCTCGTACATCTCGAACATCGTGATCGGGGTCGCCTCGACGGCGCCCGCCTACAGTCTCGCGGCCACCGTCGGGTTCTTCGTCCTGATCGTCGGTGTCGGTGTCCACAGCCCGGCGATCATCATCGTCTCCTTCATCCCGTTGTTCTTCATCGCGACCGCGTACAAGGCGATGAACGAGGTCGACCCCGACTGCGGGACGACGTTCTCGTGGGTGACTCGGGCGATGAGTCCCAGCCTCGGTTTGCTCATCGGGTGGACGGTGATCTTCTCCGACATCGTCGTCAACGCCAACCAGGCGCAGATCGCCGGTTCCTACGGCTTTCAGCTGTTCGGGCTCGATAACGCGGCGAGCAACACGCTGGACGTGGTCATCCTCGGCGTCGTGTTCATCATCGTGCTCACGTGGATCTGCTGGCGGGGCATCGAGCTGTCGGCCCTGACCCAGCAGTTCCTGCTCGGCTTCGAGATGACCCTGCTGGTCATCTTCTCGGTGGTCGCGCTGATCAAGGCTTACTCGGGCGGCCACGCCGCCTCGATGCACGTCGCGTTGAGCTGGTTCAATCCGTTCAACATGAGCTTCAGCGCCCTCCTGGACGGGGTGCTGCTCGGGGTGTTTCTGTACTGGGGCTGGGACACCGGGGTGTCGGTCAACGAGGAGTCCGAGAACTCCAACGACGGCCCGGGCAAGTCGGCGGTCGTCTCGACGTTCGTGCTCATCGGGATCTACCTGCTGGTGACCGTCGCCTCGCAGGCCTACGCCGGGACTCACTACCTGGCCAACAATCCCAACGACATCTTCGCCGGCGGGCTCTCCAGAGGAGTCCTGGGTCCGTTGCACTTCCTGCTCACGATCTCGGTCCTCACCTCGGCGACCGCCGCCACCCAGACGACGATCCTGCCCGCGGCTCGCCAGGCGCTGTCGATGGGACGCCGGAACGCGATCCCGCGGCGATTCGCGGAGATCCACCCCAAGAACCTCGTTCCCGCCCGGGCGACGATCTGGGCCGGCGTGCTGTCGGTCATCTGGTTCATCGCGATCAGCATCGCCTCCAGCGACGTGCTCGCCGACTGCGTGGCCGGGCTCGGCTTCCTCGTCTGCATCTACTACGGGTTCACCGGCTTCGCCTGCACGATCTTCTACCGTTACCAGCTCTTCAAGTCGGTGCGGAATTTCGTCACTCTCTTCCTGATGCCGACACTTGGCGGGCTGGCCCTGATGGGTGTTCTCGGGTACGGCCTCTACTACTACGGCAAGGCGGCCAACGATTCGAGCCCGCCGTTCCTCGGTCTCGGGGTGCCCGACTGGATCGCGATCCTCGGCGTCGGCGGTGGGATCGTGCTGGTACTCATCCGTCGCGTTCAGGCCCCCGCGTTCTTCCGCGAGCCACGCCAGAAGTTCGGCGACAAGATCGAGGTCGTCACACCCGAGGAGGGGTTCGCGCCCGTCGACTCGATGCTGTGAGTCGTGACGCCGTGGCCGACGACGAGTCGGCCGCCGCCGGCAGTTGACCCGGCGGATCGAGAGCGCCCGATCGGCGGTGTAGCCTCGGCGCGGTGAGCGAGAGCGTCCCGATCGTGCGCGGTGGCGACCCGTCGGCGACGGCCTCGCAGCTGCCGGGTCCGTTCCCGGTCGGCGTCTACGCCGGACGGCTGCGTGCCCAGCTGCGCGGGTTCACGCGCGTCCAGCTGACCGGGGAGGTGTTCGGCTTCTCGCGGAGCCGCGTGCGGATCTACTTCGAGTTGCGCGACGCTCAGGGCGCGATCCAGTGCTCGATGTGGCGCGACGAGTTCGAGGCGCTCGCGGTGCCGCTGACCGACGGGCTCGAGGTCGTGGTCGGCGGCGGCTGCGACTACTACGTCGGCAATGCGACGTCCTCCCCGTCGTTTCACTTCGCGGTCGCCGAGCTGCGGATCGCCGGGGAGGGCGACCTGCTGGCCGAGCTGGCGCGGCGGCGCCGTCGCCTGCTGCAGGACGGCTTATTCGAGCCGCAGCAGCGCCTGGCGCGCCCGTCGCTGCCACACACCATCGGCGTCGTCTGCGGCGAACACTCAAAGGCCCGTGACGACATCCTCGCCGGCCTGCGCCGCCGCGGCTGGCAGGGCCGGCTGGTGTGGGCGTTCGCGCCGGTGCAGGACCGCCGCGCCGCGCCGGCGATCGCCGCCGCGCTGCGGGAACTGGCGGCCTGCGGCGAGATCGAGGTGGTGATCGTCGCCCGGGGAGGCGGCTCGCTGGCGGACCTGTACGCGTTCTGCGACGAGGCGCTGTGTCGAACGGTCGCGCTGCTGCGGGTGCCGGTGATCTCGTCCGTCGGCCACCACACCGATCACACGCTGATCGACGACGTTGCCGCCGTCTGCTGCTCGACCCCGACCCATGCCGCCGAGGTCGCCGTCCCGCTCGACGTCACGGCGGCGCGCGTCCGGCTGGCGGGTGACGCCCGGCGCCTGCGTGACCACGGCCACCGCGCGCTCGTCGTACGCGCGCGGACGCTGGCCGCGCTGTCGCGGGCGCCGGCCCAGCAACTGGACCGCCAGCGACGGCGGCTGCACCAGCTCACGCGCGAGCTGCGCGCGGGCTCACGACGGCAGCTGCAGCGCTCGGATGCCGCGGTCGACGGCGCGGCCCGAGCGCTTGCGCGGGTCAGCGTGCGCGGAGCCGGCGCGGATGCCGGTGCCCGCCGCCGTGACCTGGAGCGGTTGGCGCTGGCGCTCGGCGCGCATGACCCGCAGCGGACGCTGTCACGCGGGTACGCACTCGTCACCGACCGTGATGGGCTGGCGCTCGGGTCCGCGGACGCGGCCCGCGCCTCGCGCTCGCTGACGCTGCGCTTCCACGACGGCGCGGTCGACGCGGAGGTGCCGGAGCGATGAGCGGCGACGAGCCGGCGCCCGCGCGGACCTACGAGTCAGCGGTCGCGCGCGTGGAGGAGATCATCCGCCGGCTGGACTCCGGCGACGCGGGCCTGCGCGAGACGCTCGACCTGGTCGCCGAGGGCCGCGGGCTGGTGGAGTACTGCGCCGGCGAGCTGGAGGCCGTCAGCCAGGGACTGCAGGAGCTGCGCCTGGACGAGCTGGTGGCCAGATTAGAGGCGCGATGAGCACGTTCGACTCGCTGGCGGGACTGGCGCTGACGGTTGAGCGCTACGAGTTAGAGGGCCTGCGAACCCAGGTGTCCAGCGGCTTCGAGCGCCGGACGACGGTCGTGCATCTGCACGGCGCCGGCCACGACGGCGTCGGCGAGGATGTCGTCTATGACTCAGACGACCAGGAGCTGCTGCAGCGGGCGGGCCCGGTGCAGCCGCTGACCGGCGAGTTCACGCTGGGCGCGTTCTGCGAGCTGATCGACGAGTTGGACCTGTTCCCCCGTGAGCCCGAGCACGGCGAGGTCAGCCGGTTGTATCGCCGCTGGACGTTTCAGTCCGCGGCGCTTGACCTGGCGCTGCGCCAGGCCGGCACGCCGCTGCACGAGGTGCTCAGGCGCTCGCCGCGGCCGCTGACGTTCGTCGTCTCGCTGGGGCTCGGAAACCCCGCGTCGCTTGCGCCGCTGCGCTCGCGGCTTCTCGACTACCCGAAGCTGCGCTTCAAGCTCGACGCCAAGAGCTCGTGGACGCCCGAGCTGATCGCCGAGCTGGTCGGCACCGGCGCGGTGGACTCGGTCGACTTCAAGGCGCTGTACCACGGCACCGTCGTCGACGTGGAGCCCGACCCGAGGCTCTACGAGCGGGTCGTCCAGGCGTTCCCGCACGCCTGGCTGGAGGACCCCGACCTCGTCACCGAGACCACCGCCGCGGCGCTCTCAGACGCCCATGACCGGATCACCTGGGACGCCCCGATCCACTCGATCGCCGACATTAAGGCACTCCCGTTCGCGCCGCGGATGGTCAACCTCAAGCCGAGCCGGGTCGGCGGCCTGCGTCAGCTCTGCGCGACCTACGACTACTGCGCCGAGCACGGGATCGGCGCCTACGGCGGCGGCCAGTTCGAGCTCGGCCCTGGCCGCGGCCAGGCGCAGTACCTCGCCTCGCTGTTTCATCCCGATACGCCCAACGACCTCGCGCCCGTGGGCTACAACCAGGAGCACCCGCCCGCGGGCCTGCCGTCGAGCCCGCTGGCGCCGGCCCCGGACGCGACCGGCTTTCGCTGGACCAGCGGCTGAGCGCGAGGCCGCTGCCTAGCATCGGCCGCATGACGATCACCAGGCGGCCGTGGTCTGCCGCTGCTGGCCGGACATCACCTGACCGCGCCCAGGCTGAGGCGGCCGTGGTGGAGCCAGGAGCGGTCGCCACGGAGCTGCGCAGCCATAACCGGCCGGAGATCCAGGAGCTCCAGAACCAGCGCGTCGCGAACGTCGAGGTGATGCAGGCGCAGGACATCGCCGATGCGATCGTGTTCATCGTCACGCGGCCCCGTCGGATGGCGGTCAACGAGGTCCTGATCCGTCCCACCGACCAAGAGGGCTGAGCACCCCCCCGAGCGACGACGGGAACGGTCGCTTACCATTCCGGACGGGCGCCGGGGCAGGGCACGATGGCGCATGCGGTCACGGTCGCCCGC
>Ga0302326_10009686_pt1 | contig 20971 bp, 20 predicted proteins | sample Palsa_T0_3_FD_202264 | JGI IMG/M metagenome (GOLD analysis project Ga0302326, IMG submission 202264) | Peat permafrost microbial communities from Stordalen Mire near Abisko, Sweden - Palsa_T0_3 | ecosystem: Environmental > Terrestrial > Soil > Palsa > Peat permafrost | place: Sweden: Abisko... | reverse complement strand
AGTCCATTCGCCCTGGCCGCGGCCGGTGCCGGCCGGTGCCGGCACCGGCACCGGCACCGGCCATCGTGCCGGTGTCAGCTGCCTATTAACACCAATCTTCCCGCATGTACCTCAAAGCTGTTGACTGGTCACGCAGATTTGGTGTGTGTGACTGAAAACCTGTTAGCGTGGATGGCCGTGGTGAATCACCACGGTGCATGGGCTTTACCGTTTTCGTCACACGCGGTACACGGGCGCTTCTCGCGCTGACGCTCTCGCTCTCCGCGACGCTTGCCGTCCCCGCTCGTGGACTCGCTGCGCCGACACCGCAGCCGAGCCGTCAGCCGGTCAGCGCGCTCGGGACGCTGGTGCAGTTGGCTGGGCCAAGCGGTTGTCTGGTCGGCGGTTCACGGCCCCGGCGGGGATGCGCGCCCGTGCGCGCGCTGCTCGGCCCCGCTCCATTTCTGGGGTCTCACGCCCTCGCCATCAGTTCGAACGGACAGAATCTCTACGTCGCCTCGTCGAGGAGCAACGCGATTGCGGTGTTCAGGCGCAACCCCCGCACCGGCACACTGACCCAGGGTTCCGGCCGCGCTGGCTGCATCGCCGCGAGGGCTGCCAATGGCTGTGCGCGGGCCATCGGCCTCATCGGTCCCAACTCGGTTGCGGTCAGCGCCGACGGGCGCAATGTCTACGCCACGTCGCTCGCCAGTAACGCGGTCGCGATCTTCCGGCGCAACCAGTCGACCGGCGCCCTGACGCAAGCGGCCAACGGGAGTGGATGCGTTTCGAGCAGCGCGATCCCCGGCTGTAGGACCGGGCGCGCGCTCGCCGGTCCGGACGTGATCGCTGTGAGTCCCGACGGCAAGAACGTCTACGTGGGCGCCTTCAAGGGCAACGCAGTCGCGGTGTTCGCGCGCAACCCGGCCACCGGCGCCCTGACCCAGCCGGCGGGCGTCACCGGATGCGTCTCCAACCCGCCGACGTCTGGCTGTGGCACCGGACTGGCGCTCGGCGCTCCCGAAGGCCTGGCGATCAGCGGCGACGGCAACAACGTGTATGTCGCGGCGGCGCTGAGCAGCGCGCTTGACGTCTTCTCCCGCAGTCCGTCCAGCGGCGCGCTTACGCAGGCGACTGGCGGCGCCGGCTGCATCGTGAGCACGACGCTCACCGGCTGCACGACCGGCGTTTGGCTCGGCGGAGCGGACGCACTGGCGGTCAGTCCCAACGACGATGACGTCTACCTCACGTCGGCTCTGAGCAACACCGTCACGGCGTTCACTCGCACGGCCACGACGGGGCACCTGGCCCAGCAAGCCGGAACGTCCGCGTGCGTGATCTACGTTTTCGCGGTCGGCTGCTCACTCGGCCGAGCACTGAGCGATCCCGAAGGGCTCGCCGTCTCACCCGACGGCGCCAATGTCTATGTGGTCGCGTTCGGCTCAGGTGCTTTGGACGTCTTCAACCGGAACGGCGGCTCAGGCGCCTTGGTCCAGAAGCCGCGCGCCGCGGGCTGCGTCGTGAGCAGCCCGACCCCGGGCTGCACAACCGGACGCGGGCTGCTCGGGGCCAGTTCGCTTGCCGTCAGCCCCGACGGCAAGTACGTCTACTCGGCGGCGTTCGCCAGCAACTCCGTCGGCGTCTTCAAACGCGTCACCAGGGCGATGACGCGTGCGCGGCGGACATGACATGAAAGGAATCGAGATGGATAGATCCGGACGCGAGCACCCAGAGCACGGGATCACCCGGGGGGAGCTCCTGAAGTCCGCGGCCGCGGGCGCAGGCGGGCTTCTGGTTGGCGCGGGTGCGGCCTCGGCCGGAGCGCGGATGCGCCCGCAGCGGAGCAGGGAATCGGCTGAGCGCACGGTGGCGGGTATGAACGTGCTCGTCTTCCTCACCGACCAGCAGCGGGCGATCCAGCACTTCCCGCCCGGCTGGGCCAATCGCAACATGCCCGGCCTGACCCGGCTACAGCGGAATGGTCTGACGTTCGAGAACGCGTTCACGAACGCCTGCATGTGCTCTCCGGCCCGCTCGACGTTCATGTCCGGGTATTTCCCGGCCCAGCACGGCGTCAAGTACACGCTGGAGTCCAACATGCCCGCGCCGCAGTACCCGCAGGTCGAGTTGGCCACCAGCTTCAAGAACCCGGCCACCGTGGTGGCGGCGGCTGGCTACGCCCCGGTCTACAAGGGGAAGTTCCACTGCACCAAGCCGGCGAACGGCTCCACCTTTGTGCCCTCCGACGTCAACCAGTATGGCTTTACGCGTTGGGATCCCCAGGACGCGGGCGCCAATCAGGCCGTCACCGAGCAGGGGGGCGGGATCTACGACAACGATGGCCGTTTTATGAACTCCCAGGGCACTCCCGAGGCCGGTACCGAGGGCGCGATCCAGTACCTGAGCACGACGGCCGCGCAGAGCCAGCCCTTCTTCATGGTGGTGTCATTGGTGAACCCCCACGATGTGCTGGCCTACCCTAAGACCTACACGTCCGGGGGTTACGACGGCACGTGGCTGCAGGGTGAGATGCAAGAGCCTGCGACGGTGAACGAGGATCTGTCGACCAAGCCGACGGTGCAGAAGCAGTTCCTGCGGCTGTTCAACGCCTCCGGACCAATCCCCACGTCGCAGATGAAGCGCAATTACCTGAACTTCTATGGCAACCTGATGAAGTCCTCCGACGCCTATCTCATGAAGATCCTCGACACACTGGCGAGTCGGGGTCTGCTCGACAACACGCTGGTGATCGCGACGGCCGATCACGGCGAAATGGGAACTAGCCACGGCGGGCTGCGGCAGAAGAACTTCAACTTCTACGAGGAGACGACCCGCGTCCCACTCGTCTACTCGAACCCGCGTCTGTTCAAGCAGCCACAGACGAGCGATGCCCTCGTCTCGCACGTCGACTTCCTACCGACACTGGCCAGCCTGGTCGACGCTCCGGCAGACGCGCGCGCGTCCTGGCAGGGGGTCGATTACTCCGATCAGATCCTGTCGCGCTCGCCCAAGCCGTCGCAGGACTACACGGTCTTTACCTACGACGACTTCCAATCCGGTCAATCGCGCGGTCCCTACCCGGCCCCCCCGAACCACATCGTCAGCATCCGCGAGCAACGCTACAAGCTCGCGCGCTACTACGACGTCGACGGCAACGTACCCGACCAGTGGGAGATGTACGACCTCAAGATCGACCCGCTCGAGCGCTCTAACCTCGCTGAGAAGAACTACCAGCGCACGCCGGCGCAAGAGCGTCAATACCGGCGGCTCCAGCGTAAGCTCGCTGATGTCGAGCGCACCCGCCTGAAACCTCTGAGCTGAGCCGGGACATCCCTTGCAGGTTCCTGCATGACGCGCGCGCTCGTCACTGGAGCCTCCGGTTATGTCGGCAGCCGATTGGTGCGCGAGCTTCAGGCGCGCGGCGAGCCCGTCGGGTGCATCGCGCGCGACCCGAGCCGGGTCACCTTCGCTCCGACGGTCACGGTGCATCGGGCGGACATGCTCGACCCCAGCTCTCTAAGCGCGATCGGCGCCGGCTACACGACGGCGTACTACCTCGTTCACTCCATGGGTCGTGGGGGCAGCTCCGACTATGAGCAACGCGACGCCAACGCCGCGTCGAACTTCGCCCACTTCGCCAAGGCGAGCGGCATCGACCGGATCGTCTACCTCGGCGGACTCGGCGATCGCCCCGGATCTCAACACCTGCGGTCCCGCCTGCGGGTCGGAGAGATCCTGCGCGACGAAGGGCCACCCCTGACCTGGTTTCGTGCCGGCATGGTGGTCGGCGCCGGCTCAGAGAGCTACCGGACGCTCCGGGCGCTCGTCGAACGGCTGCCGGTGATGCTCGCGCCCTCGTGGCTGGATACCCCCACGCAGGCCATCGCCATCGGCGACGTAGTTCGCTACCTGAGCGAGGCCCCCCAGATCTCCGAAACGCGCGCGCGAGAGATTCAGATCGGCTCGGCCGAGATCCTGACCTACGGCCAGATGCTCGATCGGATGGCCCAGGCGTTGGGTTTGCGCCGTCGCCCCCGCATTCCGGTACCGCTGCTGACGCCATGGCTGTCGTCGCATTGGATTGGCCTCATCACTCCGGTCGATGCCGGCGTCGCGAGACCCTTGATTGAGGGCCTCTCCACCGACACGACCGTCACCGACCCTTCCGGGATGGCGCTGTTCGGCTTCACACCACGATCCTTCGCGCAAGCGTTGCGCGAGGCAATCGCCGAGGAGGCCGAATCCGGGCGCCCCGCCCCGTCGTGAGCTCCGCATTGCGCTGAACTTCTCACCCCGACCCACGGATACGTCAGGGGAGCCGAGATTTCAGCTGATCGCGCCGCCACCGTCCAGGTAGTGGAACAGACGCGGCACCGTGCCCGCAGGGGCGGTTCCTTTGATCAATACGTAGGGTGCAGTGCCGGGCGGAGCGTCTCCCGCTTGGGTCCGCTGACGCTGGGCCCTGTCGATGTTGATGAGGTAGTGGGCATTGAGGAGGTGGCCCCACGCGCCGTTGTGTCGGAAGCGCGGACCGGCGATCTCGATCTTGCGCTCGTTCGGATGGGGCGCGAGCATCCCGAGCCGGGCTACGAGGTCGTGCTCGTTGCCGAAGCTTTCGATCTTGGGAAGCGCCAGATCCGGGTCGACGTAATTCATTTGGCTGGCGCAGTTCGCGAAGCAGTAGACCTCGAGCTTGCCCAGCTCGGTTGGAGTCACTGGTTTCAGTCGCTCCGGCTTGATCTCTAAACCGTGCGCCGCGGCATGGCGGCGGATGAACTCGCGATCGGATGCCGAGAGGTTCCGCTCCCGGCCGGTCATCGTGTGTCGGTATACCCCTCCGATCAGCCGCAGCAGGACGGCGGTGATCAGCGTCCCCTGTGAGTGCGAGATGACGACGACGCGCCGGTTGGCTGGGTGTGCGATCGCGTCGAGCAACAGGTGAAAGTCTCTGTCTACGTCCTCGCTGGTCGCGCCGAGCTTCTCCGTGGTGCACTCGACCAGATCGATCCCGGCGCCGTCGGTCGAGTTCCACAGCGCCGTGATCGGCCGCCCAAACAGGTCGGCCAGATATGAAGCGTTCATCAGAGCGACATCCTGGTTGGTCAGGATGCCGTTGATGAAGAACCACTGCTCGAACGGTGCCGGCGGGGCTCGCCCGGCGTCCTTCAGTTCGCGCGAGCGATGGAAGAACAGCGACGAGACAGGGGCGTGGAGCCACGACGGCGCCCTGACGGGCACCGACGGAACCAGGACGTCACCTAGGTAACGAGTGAGCCGGTGGATATTGGCGGACCAGAGCAGGTTGTACTCGGAGTTTGGAGCCGGCCTGAATGAGCTGAGGTTGCCGAGCACAGACCGGGGCCAGTCGAGCGGGGAGAACCATCCGGCGTCTTTGACGCTGCCGATCAACTCGGCCCACTCACGCTCGTGTCGGATTGTCCAATCCTCGGCGGATTCCGCGATCTTCACCACCCCCCGTGATTAGTGTCCACCGTCGTCCAGGACAGGTCACTCTCCCGTAGGTGGTCAGCCGATGGCGACTATCGCAGTGTCCGTTGAAGGCCCGATAAGCGCGTGTTCGCGGGCGAAGGCACGAGCTGGGCCAGAACGGGAAACCTAGACGCAGGCGCTAATCGCCTTCAAAATCCAGTCCGGAGTCCGAATCTCCGACTGACCCCACCTACACGCCAAACCGGACACCTTTCGATGAGCGCATGACGGGTCGACCAATGACAAGACAGCGCGGGGCCGGCGGCGAGGCCGATTCAGCGCCTGGTCGGGTCGCGGACGCGGCGTATCGGCGCCACGTCGAGCGGCTGCGCGAGCACTACCTCGCGATGCCGCCCGAAGCTCCTGTGAGGCTGGCCAAGAGCACCTCGAACCTGTTCCGCGCCCGCACGGCGATCGACGGGCGCGGCCTTGACGTCTCGGCCTTTGAGGGTGTGCTCTGCGTCGATCCGGGCGCCCAGACGGCGGATGTGCTCGGGAGAACCACCTACGAGCACCTTGTCGATGCCACCCTGCGGTATTCGATGGTGCCGCTCGTCGTGCCGGAGCTGCGCACGATCACGCTCGGCGGCGCGGTCAGCGGACTCGGGATCGAGTCGTCATCGTTCCGTAACGGACTCGTGCACGAGTCGGTACTCGAGATCGAAGTGCTGACCGGTGACGGGCGGATCGTGCTGACGCGGCCCGAGGGGGAGCACAGCGACCTCTTTCACGCTCTTCCGAACTCATACGGCACGCTCGCCTACGCGCTGCGACTGAAGATCGAGCTCGAGCCTGTGCGGCCCTACGTACGGCTGCGCCACCTACCCTTTCCTGACGCGGATGCGTTCTTCGCCGCCGTCGGTGAGATCGCCGCCACGCGCTGCTGGGATGGCGAGGCCGTTGATTTCATGGACGGCAGCGTGTTTGGCCCCGGGCTCCACTTCCTCTCGCTCGGTGTGATGGTCGACAGCGCGCCACGGACCTCGAACTACACCGGCCAGGAGATCTATTACCGATCGATCCCGCGGCGTCGCGAGGATCATCTCGGGGTCCGCGACTACCTGTGGCGTTGGGACACCGACTGGTTCTGGTGCTCGGGCGCTTTCGGCGTGCAGCGTCGGCACGTCCGCCGCCTGTGGCCGAGGCGGTGGCGACGCAGCGATGTCTACTGGCACATCGTGGCGCTCAACCGCCACTACCAGCTGACCGCCAGGCTCGACCGACTCAGGGGTCGGGCGCCACGCGAGGCCGTGATGCAGGACGTCGAGGTGCCGCTCGAGCGGGCTGCGGAGTTCCTCCGGATATTTCATGCTGAAGTGGGGATGGCACCTATCTGGGTCTGTCCGCTGCGTCTCCGAAAGCTCCGGCAACCGTGGACGTTGTACGAGCTCGACCCGGACATCACCTACGTGAACTTCGGCTTCTGGGGACTGGTCGAGCGTCGGCCTGGAGCGGATGAGAACGATCGAAACCGGTTCATCGAACAGCTCGTCGCCGCGGTCGGTGGGCGCAAGGCGCTGTACTCGACCTCGTTCTACGGGAAGGACGAGTTCCGCCAGCTCTACGGCGGCGAGGGCTACGATGCGCTGAAGGCAAAATACGATCCTGGCGGCCGACTGCCCGGCCTATACGAGAAATGCGTACGGGGAAGCTGACGGTGCAATTGGCGGACATCTTCACCAGGGTCATCGATGAGCGGGCTGGCGTTGCCTTCCGGGCCTACGACGGCAGCAGCGCTGGGCCCTCCGATGCCGCGTCGGTGCTCGAGATCTGCCGTCCCGAGGCGGTCGCGCACATCGTCATCGCACCTGGCGAGTTGGGCCTCGCCCGAGCCTACGTGAGCGGAGCACTCGAGCTCCACGGCGACTTCCACGCCGGCCTGCACGCGGTGCGCACCCATCGCCGGGCTGTGCCGTGGAGCGAGCGGTTGCGGATCCTGCGTGGCCTCGACCTTCGCGCGCTGAGGTGGCCGCCGATCCCGCCGGAGGAGATGCGTCCGCTTCAGCGCCCCGGACGCCGCCACTCCAGACCACGCGACGCCGCGGCAATCGCCCATCACTACGACATCTCGAACCGCTTCTACGAGGTCGTGCTCGGGCCGTCCATGGCGTACACGTGCGCCTGTTTTCGCTCACCCGAAGCGACGCTCGAGGACGCTCAGGCTGAGAAGTTCGACCTCGTCTGCCGCAAGCTCGCGCTGGAGCCCGGCGACCGCCTGCTGGATGTTGGAGCCGGCTGGGGCGGCATGGTCATGCACGCGGCCGAGCACTACGACGTTCAGGCGCTCGGGGTGACGCTGTCCAGACCGCAGGTGCAATGGGCTCAGCGCGCGATTGCCAAGCGCGGGCTCGAGGATCGCGCCGAGGTCCGCTTCCTCGACTACCGCGACGTTGCCGAGACTGGGTTCGACGCCGTTTCCTCGATCGGACTCACCGAGCACATTGGGGTCAGGAACCTGCCCGCTTACTTTAACTTCCTGATGTCGCGATTGCGCCCGGAAGGACGGCTGCTCAACCACACGATCACCCGGGCATCGAACCACCAGCCCAACCGGGTGGGGAAGTTCATCAACCGATATGTGTTCCCCGACGGCGAGCTAGAAAGTCCGGGCACGGTCATCTCGGCAATGCACGACGAAGGCTTTGAGGTGCGTCACACGGAGAACCTCCGCGAGCACTATTCCATGACCTTGCGTGAGTGGGGTGCCAACCTCGAGCGCGGCTGGAAAGAGGCGGTCAGCGAGGCGGGAGAGCGGAGGGCTCGCGTCTGGCGACTGTACATGGCGGCATCACGGATGGCATTCGACCTGAATCACCTGGAACTTCACCAGGTGCTCGGCGTCAGACCCGGCTCGGGTGGACGATCCGGGATGCCCCTGTGGCCCAGGTGGGGCAACGAGTGGCCCCTAGAGTCCCGTGCCGGTATGCGGTTGACGTGCCTTCCCGAGCGAGCGAGACTTGACGCATGACCGCGGCGGAGAGGCTCGGGAGTAGCGACGCCGGCGCCCCGACGGTGCAGCCGGCTCTCTCGCGTGAGCTCGTCGATCGACTGCTGTACTACGCTAGTCGCGCGCCCTCGCCGCACAACGCCCAGGGGTGGCGCATTGACGTTGACGGTGCCCGCGTTCGCGTTTCACGCGATCCCGAGCGACAGGTTCTCGCCGAACTCGACCCGCACTCCTACGAGGGTGACCTCGCCTGCGGCGCCGCGGTCGTCAACCTGTGCGTAGGCGCCGCGGCGTTCGGGTTTGACGCGACGGTGACCTGGCGGCCGGTCCTCGACGTCGCCGCGGACGTGCTGGTCGTTCCATCGCGATCAGCCGCCGGCGAGGCCGCCGAGGCCAGGCTACGCGCCCTGCGCAGGCGAGCCGTCAACCGCTCGCATTACCGGTCCGATCCGGTGGACGATGCGATCCTGGACCGCCTGCGCGCCACTGCGAGCCGGCTTGGGTTCACACTGTCGGTCGCCACCGCTGCCGAGCCGATGGCGCGGATCGCGCTCGTCGCGGCCCGCGCCGGCACGATGAAGCTCTCGCACCCACCGACACAGCGCGAGCTGCACAAGCTGACGCGCTTCAGCGCCCGCGCCGCCGCGCGAAAGCGCGACGGGCTCGATCTCGAGTTGTTCTTCGCGCCGCCAGTTGCCGCGCGCGCAGGCGTCGTCGCGCTGCATCCACGAGTCCTCGACGCGTTGCGGCCGTTCGGCGTACCCGCCAGGGTCGCTCGCGATGCCGAAGAGTTGCCGCTGCGCAGCGCACCGGCGGTCTGCCTGCTGCACGCAGACCGGATCGACGGGGCGACGTACCTCCGCGGGGGGGCGTGCTTCGAAGAGATCGCGCTGGACGTGACGGAGAGCGGGTTGGCGCTGGCGCTGCACAGCGCGCCGATCGAGATTGGCCTCTCGCATCCGGATCCGGCGCACCCCTCCGTGTCGCCGAGTTGGCGCAACGAGATCGCCGCGCTGCGGGGCGATCTGCTGGCTGCCTTCGGCGTCGCGTCAAACGGGGTGCCGATCGCCCTCTTCCGGTTGGGGACGCCGACGCGGTTGCCCGCGCGCCGCAGCCTGCGCCGCCGACCCGAAACTCCTCGAGAGGAGACCGCACACTACCGGGAGATGACCCGGCGCAACCAACCATCGATCACTTTTGGTGAGCAGCGCGCGCTGCGCGACGTACGGGTGCTCGTCGCTGGCTGCGGAAGTATCGGCGGAGCGGCCGTCATCCCTCTGGTGCGCCTCGGCGCCGAGCAGTTCGTGCTCGCCGAGCCAGGCGACTACGAGCTCAACAACCTCAACCGTCAGGCGGCCGAGGTGCGCGACATCGGCCGCAACAAGGCCGAGGTCCTGGCCGAGCGCGCTCGTGCGATCAACCCCGGGGTCGACGTACTGGTCGAGCCAGACGGCGTGAGCGAGGACAACGTCGACTGGCTGGTCGGCACGACCGACATGGTGGTGGATGGCGTCGACGTCACCGAGACGGAGGGGATCGTGGCCAAGCGAGCACTCCATGACGAAGCCTGGCGCCAGCGCCGCCTGGTCATCAGCGGGCTCGATCTCGGAGGAACGCAGATCGTGTACCTGTTCGACTACCGGGACGGGCGCACGCGCCCGTTCGACGGTCGCCTCGACGGTGCGGAGCACGGCATCGACGCCGTGCAGTTCCTGTCCCGCATCGTGAAGGTGCTCGACGTGCCGTCGGAACTGCTCACCTATGCCGAGGCGGCGATTCGTGGCGAGGACGGGTCCGCACCTCAGCTCGCGCCAACCGCGGATCAGTTCGGCGTGCTGGCCGCGTGGGCGGTGTTGGACTTCGCCTGCGGACGGCCACTCCGCGGTCGCGTGAAGGTGGCGATCCCGAACCTGCTGATGCCGGCCCCTCGCCGCATCGCCAACGAGGCCGCGCGACTCGTCCAGCTTGTGCGCGTGAAGGTTCTGCTGGAACAAACCAAACGCGCCCGTGACGGTCGCTGACCTGTCATGAGCAGAATCGTGCAGCCAACACCGGAGATGCGCACCAGCGCCCCCGAGCTCGTCGACTCGCTCCGCCCCGTCCATATCGCGGAAAGCGAGCAGGAGCGTGAGGCAGTATTCCGATTCCGTTACTCGGTCTACGTCGAGGAGCTGGGGCGCAAGCTCGGCAACGCCGACCACAGCAAACGCTGGGTGTATGACGACGAGGACGACAAGCCCTACACGATTCTTTTCTATACCACCGACGAGGAAGGCGATCTGACGGGGACGGCCCGCGTCCGGCATTGGCACCGTGGCGAGGTCCCGGACAAGGACTACAGGGCATTCTCGATGGAGCGATTTGAGGGGCTGGGCGAACTCGCCACGGCGGAGATTGGGCGCCTGATGATCAGACCCGACTACCGAGGCCAACTGGGACTCGTGTCGATCGCGTGCGCGATCTACGAGGAGTGCGCAGGAGAGCTCGGGGTTGACATGGCCTTCCTCAACTGCGCCACCGGGCTCGTCCGGCACTACCGGCTGCTGGGTTTCCGCACCTACCTCGGCAGGCTCGTGCCAACGCCTGACGGAATCGAGGTGCCGCTCGTCCTGTTTCCTGCCGATCAGGCGTATCTCGAGCGCACCGGCTGCTTGGTTGCCCCGTTCGTGAGCGCGTTCTACGGGCCTGGCAAGCGTACGCCAGTCGATGTCTCTCGCTACGCAGCACTGCTCGACGCAGACTCGGCGCCGGTTCAGGTAGATCCAGCTGCTGTCTGGGACCGCCTGGAACAACTGCGGGAAGCGGCGCAGGCACCCGGGATGCTCGAGGCGCTCAGCCAGGACACCGTTCGCAAGCTCTCAGAAAAGGGCTTTCTGATGAGGGTGCCGGCTGGCGAGGTGCTGACCGAAAAGCGCCTGGCCCAGCAGGAGATCTTTGTCATCCTCGACGGCACCTTCGAGGTCCATAGCGGCAACCGCCGCCTGGGGGTCATCGGTCCCGGCGAGGTGATCGGCGAGGTCGCCTTCTTCGCCAGCTCCGGCCGGCGAAGCGCCTCCGTCTCGGCGGCAGCGGATGGGCAGGTGCTCGTGCTGCGCCGGCACTTCCTCGATGAACTACGCCGCACCGACCCAGCGTGCGCGGCCGAGATCCTGTTCGAGCTCGCCCGCGCGCTCGCTGACCGCATGTACCTGTCCGCCGGCTGATGACGGCGACGCATCGAGCTCTCGTGCACCCCGAGCGGTGCGCTGTGCGAGACCGTGGCCTTCTGCTCCTCTAGCTCGCGAATCGAGAGGCAAGATCAGGGTTGGAGGCGAGGGCCTCGCGCGCCGCACCCCGACCGATCTCGCGGGCGCGCGCGATCGCTTGCCAGTCGGCTAGACCAACTCCCTCGACAACGGGCGCGATCACGAGATCGGCGTGCCGGCGGGCCGCGGCGACGGTGTCGCTGCTCCCGACCATCAGCGTGCGCATCAGCGTCTCCCCGATTCGCGGGAGTGGCGTCTCGATTCCGGTCAGCAGGCGCCGCATGCACCGGCCGATCGGTTCGAGGCCTGGCCGCCCGACTCGCTTGAGCGATCCGATACGACCAGTGACATCGACGGCGATGACCGGCCCCTCGCCCGTGCGTGCCATCGTCGCCACGGGCAGGTTGTCGAGCACACCGCCGTCGACCAGCAGCTTCCCGTCCGCCGTGGGGACTGGCGGAAACAACCCCGGGATGGCAACGCTGGCATAGACCGCGTCGACCATCGGGCCGGTTCGGTGCACCACCGGTTCGCGCGCCACGACGTCGCAGCTCACACAGAAGAAGCGCAGGGGCGCCTCCTCGATCCGTATGCTGCCCAGAACTTCGTCCAGGATCAGCCGGCGAAGCTTGCGACCGCGAACGAGCGAGAACGCCGGAATCGTGTAGTCGCTGGTGGGATTTATCGCCGCGCCGCGTTCGAACGCCTCGTACGCGGCGTCGGGGCCGAGACCGATCGCCGTGGTGGCCGCGACGAGCGAGCCCATGCTCGCGCCCGCGACCCGATCGATTTGAACGCCCGACGCTCGTAGCTCCTCGATCACACCGAGGTGCGTGAGTGCCCGGGCCCCTCCACCCGACAACACGACTCCCACCGATCGTCCAGCGATCCGGCGAGCGGTGGCCTGAAGCGCCGCTGGCCGGCGTCCGGCATCGGTGATCACCTGAACCTCTCGTGGCTGCAGTTCGGCGATCACCGACGGAGACACCGCAGGGCCGAAGACGATCAGCTCGCAGCGCTCCAACGCAGCAGCCACGCGCAGCCAGGTCGGGGATGGAGTCCCGCTCGTCACCGCGACCACCAGGTGCGCCTCGCGCACACACAGTCCGGTCCACTCCTGATCAGGATCCGAGCCGCCACGCATCACCACCCGATCGGCATCGCGCTCAGCTTGATCGATCGCTTGAATCTCGCCGGCGCTCAACCGAACCACCGACCCGTAGAGCGCCAGCGCGTCCGCGAGGCTCTCCGCGACCTCCACCGGGGAGACCGCGTCGTCGAGGGCGACGACCGCAATCGTCCGAGCAGGCGCGGCAGTCACCACGGGCGTGCGACTGACCGCAAGCTGGGCGCCGATCGCGCGCGTTAGGCCCAACGCGAAAGTCGGCGCCTCCTGAATGAGCGCCTCAAAGGCATCGCGACGCAGCTCAAACAGCTCCGTGTCCCGGCTCGCCCGAGCCGACGCGGAGCGCGTGCCCTCCCGCAGCAGCGCCAGCTCGCCGAGGACATCGCCACGTCGGAGGATCCGGATCAGTGCCCCGGGCGACCTTTCGTTGACCACCTCGACGCGACCGCTGCGAACAATGAACATGCTGTCGGCTGTCTCACCCTCGCGCACGATCCACTCTCCCGCCCGCACGAAGCGCTCCTGAACCTGGCTGACGAGACGGTCGAGCAGCCGATCGGACAGCCCCGCGAGGACCGGGACGTTGCGAAGAAAGGAGGCCGCTTGCATCAGCTCCCAATCAGGGGGGCTGCGCGCGGAACCGAGCGCGGGCTCAAGGTCTGATCGATGGCGATGACCAGCACTCGCGTCCAGCCTACAGATCGGCAGCGGTACGGCGCAGACGGCGGCTCCCCGTCGCAGAGGAGATCTGTTCGGACACGCCGCGCTGCGAAGCGCCGCTGTCCGTTGTGCCGCTCGAGGCGGTCGAAGTAGCGGCCAAGCGCGGTGGCAGGTGTCGTTGACGAGCTGCGGGCTGGATACCCGAACCGTTGCGAATCGGGTCTCTGGCCCGGAGCCGGCGAACGGCCCGTTCGAGCATGAACCTCTTGCCGACAGGATTGAGAGACGCGCAGTTGGCGACAAGCAGTTCGATCGCCACGCTGCTTCCGCAGCTCTCCTATCCCGACGGCGTGGGGATCGTCGACGCCAGTTGTCGCTGGGATCGTGCGGCCAGCAGCAGCCTCGCCGAGAATCCCGTCTCGGCGACGAAAGAGTATTGAGCGCTTGGGGCGCCCGCTGTCCTACGCGGGCTTGGCATCGTTTGGCGGGCGCAGCCCGTCGAGCGCGGCCTGCAGGATTGGCTGAAGGTAACGGGCGTCGCCGTCGATCTTGGCGATCGCGATGACCATGTCGAGGATCTGCTCGAGCGTCAACTCGCCGCGGACCTCGCGCGAACGTTGGGCCGCGAGCAGCAGCGGCCGGCCGGCCTGAAGCACACGGCTGCGACCTTCGTTCAAGAAGGGCTCGTTAGCGTCGGATTGTCTGAGCAGCTCGTCGCCGACGTGGCGTTTGCTGTTGTAGAACGCGAAGAACCGGTGCAGCCAGGCCGTCAGCGCCGCTCCGGGCGTCTCGCCCTCGCCGGTCTCGGCGGCGTCGCAGACGGCGTTGACCTCGTCGGTGTAGAGAGCCTCAAGCAGGTCTTGCCGGCTGGGGAAGTTGCGGTACAGGGTCGCCATGCCGACTCCCGCGCGGCGCGCGATCTCCGCCATCGAGACCAGCGCGTCGGTGTCGGCAAATGCGACGCGGGCGGCGGCGAGGACCTTGTCGCGGTTGCGCTCGGCGTCGGCGCGTCTGACGGTTGATCTGGGGGCTGGTTCGGACATGGACTTGCTAAGTGGATAGGTTATCCGCTAGAGTGAAGCGGACAAGCTATCCGCTTCACGACGGACTCTACCTCACGGCCGCGCTCGCTCGCGGTCACACAAGGAGCTCTCCATGAACTACCGGACCCTCGGGCGCACCGGCGTCTCGGTCAGCCAACTGTGCCTCGGCGCGATGATGTTCGGCGCCGCCGGCAACCCCGACCACGACGACGCGATCCGCATCATCCACCGGGCGCTCGATGCCGGGATCAACTTCATCGACACCGCCGACGCGTATTCCGCCGGCGAGTCAGAGCTGGTCGTCGGCAAGGCACTCGCCGACGGGCGGCGCGAGCACGTCGTGCTCGCCACCAAGGTCGGGCTGCCGTTCGACCAGGACCGCAACCACCGGGGAGCTTCCCGGCGGTGGATCACCGAGGCGGTCGAAGGCTCGCTGAAGCGGCTTCAGACCGACTGGATCGACCTCTACCAGCTGCACGTTGCCGATCCGGCCACCGATCTCGACGAGACCCTGAGCGCGCTGTCTGACCTGGTGCACACGGGCAAGATCCGTTCCTTCGGCGCCTCCAAGTTCCCCGCCTCGGAGATCGCCGAGGGCCAGTGGACCGCCGAGCGCCGCGGTCACGAGCGGCTCCGCACCGAGCAGCCCCCGTACTCGATGCTGACCCGCGCGATCGAGTACGACGTACTCCCGACCTGCCTGCGCCACGGCATGGGCGTGCTGACCTACAGCCCACTGGCCGGCGGCTGGCTGTCAGGCAAGTACCGCAACGGCGTGGAGGTCAGCGGACCTGGCTCAGCCGCCCGCGCCCAGCGCTTCCCCGGGGTCTATGACTCAACCAACCCGGCCAACGCCACCAAGCTCGACGCCGCCGACGCACTCGGCGCACTCGCCGACGAGGCCGGGCTCACCCTGATCCAGATGGCGATCGCGTTCGTCACCTGCCACCCCGCGGTCACCTCCGCGATCATCGGCCCGCGCACCATCGAGCACCTCGACACCTACCTCGCCGCCGACGGGATCGACCTCTCCAACGACCTGCTCGACCGCATCGACCAGATCGTCCCCCCGGGAGTCACGATCAACGTCGCCGACAACATGTGGACCCACGGCACCACGGCGCTCAGCGCCGCGTTCCGCCGCCGCTAGAACAACCCCGGCCGGGCTGGCCACCGCCAGCCCGGCCACGTGATCCCGCTGAAGACCGACCGAGGACGACGCGAATAACACGCTGTCGCGTTCACACAAACCGGACAGTGAACAGCAGCCTCAAGTCGCGCCGGGGGGTCGGGACTGAGATCATCGGCTCTGGCAGTCGACCCGGAGGACGAGATGTCACGCCCACACACGCAGATCAACCTGGCCGATGTCGAGGACGCGGCGCCGGCGGGCGGCTTCGGAGATCGATGGGAGGCCCGAGTGGCCCGCGTGGATCTCGAGGCCGAGCAGACGGGGGTGACGCACTTTCGCCTCCGGCCTGGGAAGCGTTCGCCGTTCGCCCATCGGCACGCGCGCGCTGAGGAGGTGTACGTGATTCTCGCGGGCACTGGCCGTGTCAAGCTCGATAACGAGATCGCAGATGTCCGGATGCTCGACGCGATCCGGATTGCGCCCGCGGTCGTCCGCGCCTTTGAAGCAGGTCCCGATGGTCTTGAGTTTCTCGTGTTCGGTCCACATCACGAAGCCGACGGTGAGCAAGTCGACGACGCGTGGGTCAAGTGAGACACAACTTTTGAGCGCGATCTGGTGCGGCCCGGTCTGACAACCAGGCGCCTGGCTCGAGCCGGTGCTGCAACTTGGCCGTTGTCGCCTCGCTCGCATCCGCCCGCCGTCGCGACGGCCGACGTGCTGCGACGTTCAGCTAAAGCTAAACACCTGACGAAGCTGGTGCTGCCCTCTGGTCAGCGCGCGGTCCGAGGGATTCGGCGCGGCCCTTGGGCTCCTCCCAATCCTCCTGGCGGCCAAGAGCCGTCATGTCGAGGTAGTAGTGCGTGCCGCCCACCTGCTCGGTGCCGCGCCCGTAGGTCGAGTAGGTGTGGAACACGCGATCTTCAACGCGAAGGAACACGCTCGTTCCATGTAGCTCACTCGGGAGCTCGGCCCAGCCGTACTTGGCCTTCAACTCGGCGGCGGAACGGTAGTTGTAATGGGGATCGTCGACGGCGTCGTCGAACGACACGCCGTAGTCGAAGTTGAACCGACTGCCGTAACTTGAGTACCAGGGGAACGTCCATCCCATCCTGTGCTTCCAGCGCTCAATCTTCTCGATCGGCGCCCGGGAGACGACCGCGATCGTCGTGTCGCGCTCGTGCAGGTGGGTCGTGTTCCCGTATTGGTCGACCCGGCCGGCGCAGCTCATGCACCCGTCCTCCCAGTCTGGGTCGAACATGTAGTGATCGACGATCAACTGATGGCGACCCTCGAACAGGTCGACCAGCGTTCGTGAGCTCCCGTCCGCTCCGGTGAACCGGTAGTCCTTCGTGACCTCGACCATCGGCAGTCGGCGGCGCTTCGCAGCGAGCTCATCGCGCACCCGTGTTAGAGCCTTCTCGCGCTCGAGTAGCGCGACACGAGCGCGAGTCCACTCCTCGCGGCTGACGACCTCGGGCAGGCTCATGGCTGACTCCTCTCGGGTTGGCGTCCAACACCCACTGTAGACCGCCGACCGCTCGAGATCTCATCGCACCGAAGTCCGAATGACCGATCCCTCGCGCCCTGCTTCGCTCGCTCCACAACCATCTCGCCCGGGGTCATGCGCGTCCTGCACAGTGCAAAAAGGGTTGCCTCGTCGCAAAATGGATCGCGCCGGCCGGGCCGGGTGAGTTGCACGTACTTGGGCGCGTGTTCGGCGCGGCCAGGTCGCTCGGCGATGTCGTCGTGATGCTGGCTGAATGCGCTGCACGGGAGCTGCGTTTGGTCGGTCGCTCTGGTTGAGGCCCCGGTTGTCAGCTCGGTAGCACGCTGAGTTCGGCGTCAAAGAGGTGGTTGGGGTCGATGCCCATCGACGCATAGTTGCCCGCGATCTCGAGGCTGACGAACCCGTGTAGGCGGCTCCAGATGAGGATGGCGTGGAGGGCGGTCGTGGGGCCGACCTGGACGCCTCGCGTGTTCGCCCAGCGCGTGAGTTCGGCGGCGAGTGGCCTGGTGGGCCGGCGCGCGGCGGTGTCGGCGGGGAGGGTCTGGATCATTAGGTCCATCAACGCTTGGGCGGCCTCGATCAGGTGCTCGGCGTGCGCGTCGTAGCCGGGGAGCGGCGGTGCGAACAGCAGCCGGTAGCGATGCGGCTGGGTCAGCGCCCAGCCCCGGTAAGCGCGGGCGAATGCCTCGAAACGCCGGCGCGATGGTTGACTTGGGGTTTCCCCGATCGTCTCCCGGAGCGCCGCGGCCAGGTCGTCGTAGGCGTCGATCACGAGTTCGGTGAGCAGCTCGTCACGACTGGAGAAGTACCGGTAAAGCGCCGGGCCGGACACGCCCAGCTGCTTGCCGATCGCGTTCACGGACACGCCCGCGGGTCCCGTCGCTGCGAGCTGGTTGAGGGCCGCCTGCTTGATCTCGTCGCGGATCTGAGCGCGGAAGCGCTTGCGGGGAGTGTTCGGTGGGAGTTCGGGGGTGGTGCTCACGAGGGTCCTTGACAAGGAGCATAACTGGTGCATACTTATGTTAGAGCATCTAACTGAAGCTTACACATGTCACCACACAATGCAGAGGAGCGCACCATCATGTCCGCACACACCACCGCCAACACCGCAACGTTCAACGCCGAGCTCGCCGAGCCGTGGCGGCAGCTCTGGAACGGTGATCTCTCGATCACCGACCGGATCATCGCGGAGGACTTCGTCGCGCACGCGGCGCCGATTACCGGCGTCGGCGGCGACGAGATCCACGGGCGCGAAGCGCTCAACCAATGGGTCAGCGGCATCAACATGCTGCTGGCGGACCTGAACTTCGAGATCACCGTCGGACCGATCGCCACCGATGACTACCTCGTCGTGCGCTGGACGGCCGAAGGCACCTACGGCGGCGGCTTCCCCGGCGCATCCGAGGACGCGGTCGGATCGGCCATCACGTTCACGGGCACCGACACCCTCCGCGTCATCGACGGGATGCTCACCGAGTACTGGGCCAACGCCGACAGCCTGCTGTTCGTGCAACAGCTCGGCGTCACAGAAGTCCCCGTCCGCAGCTGAAGCCCAATCGCACGCGGCCACGACAGAGGAGCTCCCGATGAGGTTTCTGTTCACCGACGACGCGTTCGCGTTCGAGGCGCTGCGGGTCACCGGCTATGCCGCCTATCGCGGTGCTGACCTCTCGGTGAGGTGATCGTCACCGCACGACAGATGATGGCCCGCGAGGGGATCCCGATCACGGTCATCCAGCGCCAGCTCGGACACGCAGACCTCGGCGTCACCTCCGTGTATCTGCGGGGCATCGATAACGGCGAGATCATCGACACCGTCCACGGGCGCCGAGCACCGATGATGTCGGCAACCGCCGGTCTCCGAATCGTGATATAGGGCAATCGACATCTGCGCAAGACCGACGCGGGCCAACGGTCGCTCGCACGCGACCGGCATACGGCGATCCGTCCGGGTTCGCTAGACCCTGCTCGTGCCCGATAGCGTCACCGATCTCCTGGCCACCGAGGCGGCACTCGACAACTCGGTGCGAGAAGCATCTCCGCGGAGGAAGCCGGTCAGCTGCTGCGCAACGATCACCTCACCGTCCGCAACCCCGCATGAGCGCGAGCCCGGGACCCGGCGGCTGCTGATCGGCCGCACCGACGGCGGCCGCTACATGACGCTCGTGATCGAACGGACGCTGGAACCCACGACGTGGCTGATCGTCACCGGCTGGGGCTCCACTGAGGTCGAGCGTAAAATGCTGGGAGAAGAGAATGACTGAATCTCCTTGGACTCATCCCGAACCGCAACCCGGCGATTTCGACATCGACCTGGCGACGATTGACCCACGCTTCGTCGAGATGTATCGGGGAGCCCCGACGGCGAAGGTCCGGATCGTCCTGACCATCGAAGGCGAAGGCGAAGACGCGGAACGGTTGGAGCGGCTCTCCGCTGCCCGTGGAGAGAAGCCAGCCGCTGTCGTCGCCGGGCTTCTTCGGGACGCTGAGCGCCCAGCCGCATGACGACCCGCAGGACCGGTTGGCCGAGAAGGACCGGCTGAGGGACGACTCAAAAGCCGACGCTCCCACCACGCGATAGGAGCGGCGAGACTCTTGGTCGCCTTGCCGCTGCTTCTCGCCCAAAGGGGCAGTCGGCGTTAGCTCGAATCCAGCTAGCACCGGCACCTCCATTCGCGGAAGCGCAGGGCACTCGGACCGATCGCTCACGGCGCTTGGCGGCCGCCGCCCGGGGAGTCGCGCAATTGTCAGGTAAGCCGGGCACATTGCTGTGCCCGGCTCCCTTAAGAACCGGACGTGCCAGTTTCCCGGCATCCGGCTCAAGCAAGCCCTGGTGGCTGATAGGCGGGCAGAAGCGCCGGGCCGTTGCAATGGGCGTGTATGAGACGGTGTTCAGCCTCGTCCGATGTGCCGGTCACCGGCTTGACGATCATGATCGTCGTACGGGTGGCGGTCAGCCACTGCGCCCAATCGCTCGGGGTTTGTGGCTGCTCGGCGAAGAGCGGCGTCTTGCAGATCGGACAGCATCCGTCCTGGGCCTTGAGGAGCCACAGGCTGGTGTTGTTGATCGGCAGGACTGGTTTGCGTCTTCGTCGGGCCCAGTACTCGACCAGCGCGGGGTCGTCGGGGGACGCCCCTTGCCAGACGGTCTGGTGTCGGACGATGCTGGTCCAGGAGAAGCGGTGCATGTAGGAGCCGCCTTGGCGGTCACCGAACACCCACCGGTCCTGCCTGGCCTTGTTGAACTTGCCGAAGTACCGGGCAATCACCCAGGACGCCGACTTGTTCGCGTGGCTGAACCTGGCCCACTTGTAGGTGAGCCGCCACAGGTATTGGTCGAGCTTGTCGAAGATCTCGGCCGCCACGTGTGTCCGGTAATAGTTGGCCCAGCCCCGGATGATCGGGTTGAGCCTCCTGATCACGGCCTTGGCGCTGTGGCCCCGGAGGGCGCGCAGCTCGGACCGTAGTCGTGCCCGGATCCGTCTGATCGCCGCTTTGCTCGGTTTGATCAGCAGCTTGCCGCGGTAGCGGCGGACGTTGAATCCCAGGAAGTCAAAGCCGTCCGCGAGGGAGACGACGCGCGTCTTGTCCTCGTTGAACGCCAGACCCCTGGGCGCCAGCCACTTGGCCAGCCGTGCCTTGATCTCGAGCGCTTCCTGCCTGGTGTGGCAGAGAGCGACGAAGTCATCGGCATATCTGATCAGGACCGGGGAGCCCATTACCGCCTTTCCGGCGCTGTTGCCGGTCTGGTAGTAGCGGACCCCGGCGGCCATCTCCATCCCGTGCAGCGCGACGTTCAACAGCAGCGGGCTGACCACACCGCCCTGAGGAACACCGTCCTC
>Ga0302326_10009684_pt1 | contig 20973 bp, 20 predicted proteins | sample Palsa_T0_3_FD_202264 | JGI IMG/M metagenome (GOLD analysis project Ga0302326, IMG submission 202264) | Peat permafrost microbial communities from Stordalen Mire near Abisko, Sweden - Palsa_T0_3 | ecosystem: Environmental > Terrestrial > Soil > Palsa > Peat permafrost | place: Sweden: Abisko... | reverse complement strand
AGTTCGAATGTCAGCGAGCCGGGCGCCGCGCTGAGCGCCAGGCCCCCGTTCGCCGTTATCAGGCTGAAGCCGGTGCCCGCGGCGCCGGTCGCATCGAAGAGGTCGAACGAGATGGCCCCGCCCGTGTCCAGGGTGAGCGCTCCGCCAAACGAGAGGTTGCCGGGTCCGCCCCCGGGCGATGCCCTCGGTGAGAGGACGACCGCGGAATTGACTGTCAGCGGCGAGGCGATGGTGCCGTCGCCGCCAACCCGGTTTGCGCTGCCGGAGAGTGAAAGCGGGTTGCCGACGGTGACCCCGCCCGCGACGACGAGCCCGGCTCCTCCCGTCAGGAAGGTCGTGGCGACCGGCGAGCCGAGGGCGTTGTCGCTGCCCGCAACGATCGTGCTGCCGGCTCCGATCGTCGTCGGCCCGAGGTAGGTATCGTCGCCCGTCAGCGTGAGGGAATGCGCGCCGCTCATCTCAATCCCGCCCGCGCCGGAGATCGCGCCGGAGAAGGCCCCGGAGGCGCTTCCGTCCATCGTGAGGGTCGCGCCGCCGGCAATGACGACGTGGCCGCCGCCCGAGTTGTCGCCGAGCGACGCCACGGTCTCGTCAAAATCCACGTCCAGGGTGCTGCCCGTGCCGACCTTGAATGCGGAATTCGGCGAAAACGTGTTGGCATTGGAATCCGCGAGCATCCCGGCCGCGAGCCTCGTCGCCCCGGTGTAGGCGTCGGACCCTTCGAGCGTCAGCGTCCCGCCTTGCAGGAGATTGAGGCTCATCGTCCCGAGCAGCGTCACGTTGATGAGCGCGGAGTTCGCGCTGTTGTCCGTCAGCGAGGCGCCGATCGTGAGGGTGCCCTGCCCGTGGTGCTTGAGCGTGAAGGCCCCCGCGTTGGCGCCGATCGAGAGCGAATCCACGGACCAGCTCGCGTTCACGGTCGACCGGAACGAGTTCGTGACGTCAAAGCTCACGTCGGCCGATCCGTCGTTGGCTGGGCTGCCGAGGCTCCAATGGGACGAGTGGGACCAACCCCCCGAGTTCGCCGTCCATACATCTGTCTGCGCGAAGGAACTTAGCGCACAGACGAGGAACAACAACCCACTGCAGCAAGCGGCCCCGAGTCTCAACGCCGGGGAGCCTCCTGCAAGAGCCTGGCATCCACAAGGGCCTTGCCGGTGGGTGTTCAACCCACAGGTCCGGGAGTCGGCTTGGTGCCCAGGACAGGACTCGAACCTGCACGCCTTACGGCACACGCCCCTCAAACGTGTGTGTCTACCAATTCCACCACCTGGGCTTTCAAGACGGGGAGCGGTTAATGAGCGGCAACCCACCTGGGTTGTCCAGCCCTGAAATTGGGTTTTGACCGGCCCGGGTTCCTGGTCGACCTTCTCGGCGCCTGTCCCCCCCGATGAACCTCGACAAGATCAAGGCCGCGCTGCTCGCCTCCTATGAAACGGACGGCGGCATCAACCATTTGGACGGGGTCAACCTGCCCTCCCAGGAGTCGGTGAACGCGATCGCGCGCGACTGCATGCACCTCCTGTTCCCGGGGTACTTTGAGGAGAGGCGCCTTTCGAAGAAGGACGTGCCCGGGCTCGTGGACACCCTGCTCGTCCGGATCAAGGGGAGCCTCGAGGTCGAGATCGAGAAGAGCCTGCGCTTCTCAAGCGACGCGGATCCTGCCCCCCACGCCCGGGCGCTGGCGCTCGGGATCCTGGAAAAGCTTCCCGACCTCAGGAAGGCCATACGGACGGACGTCGAGGCGGCCTACCGGGGGGACCCCGCGGCCCGGAGCTACGAGGAGATCATCCTCGCCTACCCCTGCGTCCTCGGGATCTCGCTCCAGCGATTCGCCCACGTGCTCTACAGGCTCGAGGTCCCGCTCCTGCCCCGGATGATCACCGAGTTCGCGCACGAGCGCACGGGGATGGACATCCACCCGGGCGCCGAGATCGGCACCCATTTCTTCATCGACCACGGCACCGGAGTCGTGATCGGCGAGACGGCCACGATCGGCTCGCACGTGAAGCTCTACCAGGGGGTCACTCTCGGGGCCAAGTCGTTCGAGACGGACAGCCAGGGCAATCCCGTCAAGGGCGTGAAGCGCCATCCCGACATCGGGGACAACGTGACGATCTACGCCCACGCGACCATCCTGGGCGGCGACACGCGCATAGGCGCGAACGCCGTCGTCGGCGGGAACGTCTGGCTCCTCGCGTCGGTGCCCGCGAACAGCATCGCCTACTTCAAGGCCGACGACCTCATCATCCGGCCCCGGCAGAAGAGGGAGGACCTCGTCGGGTACGTCCAGGACTGGGTGATCTGACGGGGCGGCCCTAGCGCCGCTGCCGGTCGTCGAGGGCCCAGGCGAGCCTCGACGCGAAGAAGGGGCCGCGGTAGATGAGGCCGGTGTAGAGCTGCACGAGAACCGCGCCCGCGTCCAACTTCTCGGCCGCGCTCATGATGTCCGTTATCCCTCCGACGCCGATCACGGGGAGCTTTCCGTCCGTGGCCCGCGAAATGTAGCGGATAATCTCCGTGCTTCTCGCCCTGAGCGGCGCCCCGCTCAGGCCGCCCTCCTCGGCGGCCCCTGAGAACGCGCCGCTCCTCGCGAGCGTCGTGTTGGTCGCGACGAGGCCGTCGAGCCCGAACTCCACGGCGACGCCGATCACCGAGTCGATCTCCTGAAATCCCAGGTCCGGCGCGATCTTCAGGAGGATCGGCACGCGGGATTTCCCGGGGGAGGAGGCGCGCGCGGCGTTGGCGGCCGTGACCGCGGAAAGGAGCTCCCTCAGCCTGGACTCGTCCTGGAGCCGGCGCAGTCCCGGCGTGTTCGGGCTTGAGACGTTGAGGGCAACGTAGTCGGCAAAGCCGGCGAGCCTCCCGAAGCTCACCAGGTAGTCCTCGGTCGCCCGGTCGATATCGACGGCCCTCGACTTCCCGATGTTGATCCCGAGCGGGATCCGGCGGCCGCCGGCGGGCGCGCGGCGGGAGAGGCGCGACGCCACCGCCTCGGAGCCCTCGTTGTTGAAGCCGAGGCGGTTGATGACGGCCTCCTGCCGGGGATAGCGGAACATGCGCGGCCGCGGGTTCCCCGGCTGGGCCTGCGCGGTGACCGTGCCGATCTCGACGTGGCCGAAGCCGAGCGCCGCGGCCGCCGGCCATGCGCGCGCATTCTTGTCAAAGCCGGCGGCCAGGCCGACCGCGTTCGGGAACCGCAGGCCGAACGCCTCGACGGGCCGGAACGACGAGGGCGACACCCGCGCCAGCGCCTCAAGCGCCCTGCACGCGGGCCCGATCCGCCCGAGAAACGCCATGGAATCCACGGCCAGCTCGTGAGCGCGCTCCGATTCGATCCGGAAGAGGACCGGCCGCAGGATCCTTTCGTACAATTGCCCCATGTGACGCCAGCGTGAAATCCACCCGCCAAAACGCAAGTGCGGCAGGTGAAAACCCCACTAGGCCAATGCGTTCCGTGCTGGCGCGCCGCGAAGGCAGCCCGTTTGCTTTTGTGCTTGTTATTTGCACCCCCCCTCGCACGCTGCGCTAAAATTTCCCGCAACTAACAGAAGCCATGGCAAAGCCCACCTCCACACTCGACTGGTGCATCGTTCGTCTCGGTGACGACCACAACTGGTGGGTCTGCGAGACGAGCGACCCGGTGCGCTGGGACGTGGACGGGCTCAGCATCATCGACCCGAGGCAGGTGGCGCACCTGATCGAGCTCGTGGACGCGCTGCGCGACTACGGGTTTCACCAGGACCTGTTCGAGTCGGCCTTCATCCCCTTCCGCATCGAGAAGGACCTGGGCGGCGGCAAGGTGCGCCTGAAGCGCGTCAAGGAGCCCATCTTCGAGTCGGAGGAGAAGCTCTTCGCGCTCCCGGACATCCTGGACGAGGAGAACGGCCCCTATGCGGACCTTCTCGACCACCTCACGCGGTGCCGAGTGAAGATGCTGAACGACCTCTTCAACTTCGAGAGCAAGCTGACCGTGGACGAGGTCGAGGACGAGATCCGCGAGGAGCAGAACACCCATTTCATCGAGGGCAAGGCCGTCCACACGTTCTCGGAGCTCTGCGCCATCCTCGACTTCATGCCCGAGGGCATGGACTCCGACGAGGAGCAGCCCTCCAAGGCCGCCGAGGAGGAGGACGACGACCTGCCGACGCTCGACGCCGAGGAGGAGGAGAAACTGAAGAACGACGAGTCCCTGAAGTGGGACGAGGACGCTGACGACGAGAAGGAGGACGACAAGCCGGAGGGGGCGAAGAAGGACGGGGACGAAGAGAAGGACGAGGAGGCCGCGGAGGAGGTCGAGAAGCCGCGGCGCAAGTCGCGCGGCAAGCGCTGAGCCGGTCCGCGGCCGCACCATGCAATTCCTGCGCGCCGGGTCGCTCGCCCTACTGGGGCTCCTCGCGGGGTGCGCGACCGGGGGGGGGCCGACGGGCCGCAATCCCGTCATCCCGTCGGCGGCGTCCGCGTCCGAGCTGCGCCCCGGCGACAGCCTCACGATCGCGATCATCGGGGTGCCCGACCCGTCTACCAACAGCGTGCAGATCGACGACCAGGGCATCATCAGCCTCCCCTACATCGGGGCGCTCAAGGCCGGGGACGAGACGACCGCCGGCCTCACGCAGCTCATCCGGCAGACCTACGTCGACAAGAAGATCTACACCTCGGTCGACGTCTCGGTCAGCGTGACCGAGCGCTACGTCTACGTGGGCGGCGAGGTGGAGAAGCCGGGCCGGATCATCTGGACGCCAGACCTGACGGCCGCGAAGGCGGTCGAGGCGGCCGGCGGGTTCACGCTCTATGCCAGGGAGGACAAGGTCGCCGTCGTGCGAAACCAGGTCCTCTACGACCTCGACATAAAGCTCGCCCAGAAGGACCCGTCGCAGGACCCGCGGCTCGAGCCCGGCGACTCCATCCAGGTGTCGCGCTCCGCGTTCTGAGGCGGCGTTACGCCCCGAGCTCGGACGCCATGTCCCGGGCGAAATACGTCAGGATCATGTCGGCGCCCGCCCTCTTGATGGCGATCAGCGACTCGCGGCGGCAGGCGGCGAGGTCGAGCCAGCCCATCTTCGCCGCGGCGTGGATCTGGGAGTACTCGCCCGAGACCTGGTAGGCGGCGATCGGCTTGCGGGTCGAGAACCGCAGGCCACGGATGATGTCGAGATAGAGGCCCGCGGGCTTGACCATCACGATGTCGGCACCCTCCGCCTCGTCCAGCTTGAGCTCCGTATAGGCCTCGCGCCGGTTGGCGGGGTTCAACTGGTAGGTGCGCTTGTCGAGGCCGCGGCTGGCCGCCGCCTTGGCGCTCCCCACGGCGTCGCGGAACGGACCGTAGTAGGCTGAAGCATATTTCGCCGTGTAGGCGATGATGCCCGTCTCCTCCCGGCCCGCGGCGTCAAGCGCCCTGCGGATGGCCCCGACCCGGCCGTCCATCATGTCGCTCGGCGCCACGAGGTCCACGCCCGCCTGGGCGTGGAGGACAGCCATGCCGGCGAGGATCCCCACGGTGCGGTCGTTGTCGACGTCGGACCCGTCGGCGGTCAGGACCCCGTCGTGGCCGTGGCTCGTGTAGGGGTCGAGCGCGACGTCGGTCATGACCGTCAGGTCGGGCACGGCCTTCTTGACCGCGCGCACGGCCCTGAGGACGAGGCCATCCTCCCGGAGCGCCGCCGTCCCCTCCCCGTCCTTGAGGCGCGCGTCGATCCTGGGGAAGAGCGCCACCGCCAGGATCCCAAGCTTCCGGAGCGAGCGGCACTCCTTCACGAGGTCCGGGATATTGAGGCGGGACACCCCAGGCATCGACGCGATCGGCTCGGGACGCCCCTTGCCGTCGACCACGAAAAGCGGGGCGATCAGGTCGGCGGGCCGCAGGACGGTGTCCTCGACAAGCGCGCGCAGGCCCGCCGTGCGCCGCAGGCGCCTGGGGCGCTGAACCAGATTGAGCTTGAAGGAGTTGGCCATGTGCTCGTTGGCTCCTGCATTGGAGCACGGCGCGCCTTGGGTCGCCACAAGATTTTGCGCCGCGCCTGCCCGAAACCCACCCTCTTTCCGAGCCCCCCTCAATGGCCATCAAGCTTTTCGATTCACTCACCCGCCAGATGCGCGAGCTGCGCCCCGCGCAGCCCGACGGCGTCTTCCGCTTCTACAACTGCGGGCCGACGGTCTACGGGCCGACCCACATCGGCAATTTCCGGACGTTTGTCGTGAACGACATCCTGCGCCGCCTGCTCGACATCGATTTCCCGGGAAAGGTGAAGCACGTGCGCAACCTGACCGACGTCGACGACCGCACGATAGCCCAGGTGAAGCGGGAGCAGCTCCCGCTCGCCGACATCACGCGCAAATGGACGGACCTCTTCCACGCCGACTGCGTCTCGCTCAACTGCCTCGCGCCCCACGTGGAGCCGACGGCGACGGGCCACATCCCTGAGCAGGTCGGCATGATCGACGTCCTCATGAGCAAGGGCAACGCCTACCGCGCGCCGGACGGCTCCGTGTATTTCAAGATCACGACGTTCCCGGACTACGGCGCCCTGTCGCGCATCAGGGAGCGCGAGCTCAAGGTGACGAACAGCGTCTTCGACGCCGACCACAAGGACGACGTGGGGGATTTTGCCCTCTGGAAGGCCTATAAGCCGGACGAGGACGGCGACGTCAAGTGGCCCGGCCCGGCCGGCGCGTCCGAGGGCCGACCCGGATGGCACATCGAGTGCAGCGCGATGATCAAGAAGCACCTGGGCGACACGATCGACCTCCACACGGGCGGGGTCGATCTCCTCTTTCCCCACCACGAGAATGAGATAGCCCAGAGCCAGTGCTGCAACGCCACGACCTTCGCCCGCCATTGGTTCCACACCGAGCATCTCCTGGTGAACGGGACGACCATGAGCCGCAGCAAGGGCAACTACTACACGCTCGGGGACCTGGTCGCGAAGGGCCACGCGCCGATGACCGTCCGCTATGCGCTCCTGACCGGCCACCCGAGGAAGCAGCTCAACTTCACCCTCGATTCGCTGCGCGCCGCCGAGAGCGCCCTGGCAACCCTCCACGGCTTCAGGCAGTCACTGGCGGACTCCGGCGGCCAGGCGGGGGCCTTCGCGCCGGCGTGGGACGCGCTGCGCGATGACCTCAATGTGCCCGCCGCCCTCGGGACGATCTTCACGGTCGTGAACCGGGGCCCGGACGGTGTCGCAAGGGCCGAGTTTGAGGCGGTCTTGGAAGTCCTTGGGCTGGTCCCCGCCGCCCGAGCGGTGAGCTCGGCCCAGGTCCCGCCGTCAGTAGCCGCGCTGGCCGAGCAGCGCTGGGCCGCCAAGCGGGCGAGGGATTTCAAGGGGGCCGACCTGCTACGCGCCGAGCTTTCTGCCGCGGGCTGGTCCATGCTGGACGGCAAGGACGGCTACAGGCTTGAGCCGCTGAGGAAATAGACGACGCTCACCCCTCCCGCCATGCCCATGACTCCGCTCGAAGAACTCCGCCACTCGGCCTCGCACGTCCTCGCGACGGCCCTCCTGCGGGTATTCCCCGAGGCCAAGCTCGACATCGGCCCGCCGACGGACACGGGGTTCTACTACGACATCGACCTGGACCACAAGCTGACCGCCGAGGACCTCGTGAAGATCGAGGCCGAGATGAAGAAGGTCTCCGACGAGAACCAGCCGTTCCTGCGCAAGGAGGTCTCCCGCGAGGAGGCCGCCGAGATCATCAGGTCGCGCGGCCAGGAACGCTACAAGCTCGGCCGCCTGGCGGACATCCCCGAGGGCGAGAAGATCTCGTTCTACCAGAACGGCGAGTTCATGGACCTGTGCGCCGGCACGCACGTGCGCTACACCTCCAAGGTCAAGGCCTTCAGGCTGCTCTCGATCGCCGGCGCGTACCACCGCGGCAGCGAGAAGAACAAGCAGCTTCAGCGCATCTACGGGACCGCGTTCCCGACGAAGGAGGAGCTCGCCCAGCACCTCGAGCAGGCCGAGCAGGCCAAGCTCCGCGACCACCGCAAGCTGGGGCGCGACTTGAGGCTCTTCGTCATCGACGAGGACGTGGGCCAGGGCCTCATCCTCTGGACCCCGAACGGGGCGATCATCCGCCAGGAGCTGCAGACCTTCATCAGCGAGGAGCTGCGCAAGCAGGGCTACTCGCAGGTCTTCACGCCCCACATCGGAAAGCTGGAGCTCTACAAGATCTCGGGACACTTTCCCTACTACAAGGATTCGCAGTTCACGCCCATGGTCGAGAACGAGTCGCTTGCAAAGATCCTGCGAGAGGGCTGCTCGTGCGCCGAGATGGTCGTCCGCCTGGACGCCGTCTCGTCCAAGCTCGCCGCCGAGGTGAACGCCCGCACGGGGACGGAGTCCATTGCCGCCGACAGGATCAGGCCCGACGAGCAGCTGCTCGAGGGGTTCATGCTGAAGCCCATGAACTGCCCCCACCACATCAAGATCTTCGCCTCCCAGCCGCACTCCTACCGCGACCTGCCCGTGCGCCTCGCCGAGTTCGGCACGGTGTACCGCTGGGAGCAGTCCGGCGAATTGAACGGCATGACGCGCGTGCGCGGCTTCACCCAGGACGACGCCCACCTCTTCTGCACCGAGGACCAGCTGCCCGCCGAGGTGCTCGGCTGCCTCTCGCTCGTCAAGGTCGTCCTGACGACCCTCGGGATGAGCGACTACCGGGTGCGGGTCGGGCTGCGCGACCCCGACTCAAACAAGTACACGGGCCTCAAGGAGAACTGGGACAAGGCCGAGGCGGCCTGCCGCGACGCGGCGAAGACGCTCGGCGTCGCGTTCACCGAGGAGCCCGGCGAGGCCGCGTTCTACGGGCCCAAGATCGACTTCATGGTGAAGGACGTGATCGGGCGCGAATGGCAGCTGGGGACGGTCCAGGTCGACTACAACCTGCCCGTCCGCTTCGACCTCACCTACGGAGGGGCCGACAACCAGCCCCATCGCCCCGTCATGATCCACCGGGCCCCCTTCGGCTCGATGGAGCGCTTCTGCGGCGTCCTCATTGAGCACTTCGGGGGGGATTTCCCGCTGTGGCTATCCCCGGAGCAGGTCCGCCTCGTCCCCGTGAGCGAGAAGACGATCGAGTACGGGCGCGAGCTCCTTGGGCTTCTCAGGGCGGCCGGCGTCCGCGCCTCGTTGGACGAGCACAACGACAAGCTCGGCGCCAAGATCCGCAGGGCCGAGATCGAGAAGGTGCCCTACACGCTTGTCCTCGGCGGCAAGGAGGCTGAGGCCCGTTCGGTCAGCGTGCGCAGCCGCGCGCGCGGGGACGACGGCACCGTGCCGTTCGACCAATTTCTGGCAAGGGTCCAGGAGGAAATCCGGACTCGCTCGCTGCCCGAGAAGAAAAAGACGGCCTAGGGCCGAACCTTAGACCGCCGCCTCGCCGCGCTCGTCCGTGCGGATCCGGATGACCTCCTCAAGGGGCACCTGGAAGACCTTCCCGTCGCCGATCTTGCCGGTCTTGGCCGACTTCACGATCGCCTCAACGGCCTTGCCGGTCATGTCGTCGGCGACGGCGATCTCGATCTTCACCTTGGGGAGGAAGTCGACCGTGTACTCGCTGCCGCGGTAGATTTCGGTGTGGCCCTTCTGCCGGCCAAACCCCTTCACCTCCGTCACCGTCATCCCCTCGATCCCCGCCTCGGCAAGCGCCTCCTTAACTTCCTCTAGCTTGAAGGGCTTGATGATGGCGATGATGAGTTTCATTCGGGGGTGGGGTTGGGAGTTCTCTGGCTTGGGACGGTCAGGGTGTGGCCGGACCCGGAATCACGCAAGAATGGGGCACACCCCGCGCGCGCTGCGCACGGGCGCTGGCTGCTGAATTCATACGCAATCGTAGCAGGCACTATGCCAAGGGCGGCTGCGGCGCCTCGGCCGAGATGTGAAGTTCCTTCAGCTGCCTGGGCGTCACCGGCGTGGGGCTGCCTGCCATAAGGTCTTGACCCTTCTGGGTTTTCGGGAATGCGATCACGTCCCGGATGCTCGTCGTCCCGCACAGGAGGGCCACCAGCCGGTCGAGCCCGAACGCGATGCCGCCGTGCGGGGGCGCCCCGTAGGCGAACGCCCGCAGGAGGTAGCCAAAGCGGCTCTCGACCATTTCGGCCGGGATCTTAAGGACATCCTCGAACACCTTCTTCTGGAGGGCGGGCTGGTGGATCCGGATCGATCCCCCGCCCAGCTCCGTTCCGTTGAGGACGACGTCGTAGTGCTGGCCGCGGACGGCCCTGGGGTTCGAATCGAGGAGACCGGCGTCCTCCGCCACCGGCGCCGTGAAGGGATGGTGGGTCGCGACGTAGCGCTTCTCGGCCTCGTCGAAGCTCATCAGCGGAAAGTCGACGACCCACAGGAATTTCCAGTCGTCTGGCCTGACCTCGAGCTTGCCCCGGGCCTGGAGGAGCGCGGCGGCCTCGAGGCGGATCCGCCCGAGGATGGCGCAGGCCTTCTCCCACGGGGCCGCCGCGAAGAAGACCATGTCGCCGTCCGCGACCGCGAGCGCCGCGGAAAGCGCAGCCTTCTCGGCTTCCGAGAAGAACTTGACGATCGGCGACTTCCACTCGCCCCCCTCGGCCTTGATGAAGGCCAGGCCCTTGGCGCCGAGGCTCTTGGCGACCTCCTCGAGCGCCTTGAGCTCCCCCTGGGTCAGGTCGGCGAGGCCCTTGGCGTTGAACGCCTTCACGGCGCCGCCGGAGGCGACCGTCGACTGGAAGACCTTGAACCCCGAGGAACGGAAGGTCTCGGAGAAGTCCGAGAGCTCGAGAGCGAACCGCATGTCGGGCTTGTCCACGCCGAAGCGGTTCATCGCCTCCGAGAACGCCATCCTCGGGAAGGGCGTGGGGATGTCGGTGCCGAGGATGTCCTTCCAGAGCTTCTTCAGCATCCCCTCGAACAGGGCGTAGATGTCCTCGCGGTCGACGAACGAGGCCTCGACGTCGACCTGGGTGAACTCCATCTGGCGGTCGGCGCGCAGGTCCTCGTCCCGGAAGCAGCGGGCGATCTGGAAGTACCGCTCCACCCCGGCGACCATGAGGATCTGCTTGAACTGCTGGGGCGACTGCGAGAGGGCGTAGAACTGCCCCGCGTGGATGCGCGACGGCACGAGATACTCGCGGGCGCCCTCGGGGGTGCTCTTGAAGAGGACCGGGGTCTCGACCTCGATGAAGTCCTGGGAGTCGAAGTAGTCGCGGATCGACTTTGTCGCGCGGTGGCGCAGGGCGAGCATGCGGCGCATCTTCGGCCGGCGAAGGTCGAGATAGCGGTAGGTGAGGCGCAGGTCCTCGTTCACCTTGTCGCCGCCGGCGTCGTCGAGCGGGAAGGGCGGCGTCTCGGAGGCGTTGAGAATCTCAAGCGTGGCGGCGTCGACCTCGACCTCCCCGGTCGGCAGCGAGGCGTTCACCGTGCCCTCCGGCCGAGGGACGACCTTTCCGGAGATGCTCACGACAGACTCGGGCTTGATATGGGCCGCGCGGGAGCTGAGCTCGGGGCTCTCCCTGGGGTCGAATTTCACCTGGGTGATGCCCTTGCGGTCGCGCAGGTCGATGAAGATGATCCCGCCGTGGTCCCGGATTGAGTCAACCCAGCCCGACAGCCAGACGAACGAGCCGACGCCGGCCTTGGTCAGCTGTGCGCAATGGTGGGTTCTCTTCATGGGGCCTGTTTCTCCTGTAAACGTGGGAGCAAGCCGGTCGCGGGCGCGAGGGGCAACCCGATTCTTGGCGCATTGCCGAGGGGATGGGCCCGGGCGACGGCGCGTCCCGCGCCACGAACGGGTCCTTCCGCGGTGGACGCCGGACCCGGCGATCGGCTAGTTTAGCGCCTCAGCCCATGACGAGGCTCTCGCCCGTCATCTCTGCGGGCTTCGGGATGCCCATCAGGTGGAGGACGGTCGGGGCGACGTCCGCAAGGCGCCCCCCTGAACGCATCCTGGTCTTTCCGGCGGAGTAGCCCTCTCCCGCAACAAAGAACTCAACAAGGTTGAGCGTGTGGGAGGTGTGCGGGGCGTTGTGGACGGGATCCCACATCTGCTCGCAGTTTCCGTGGTCGGCGCCGATGAGGGCGCTTCCCCCCACCTTGGTGAGGGCGTCAAGGAGCTCGCCGACGCCGCGATCGGTCGCCTCGACCGCCTTTATGGCCGCCGGAAGGGAGCCCGTGTGCCCCACCATGTCGGGATTGGCGTAGTTGACGACGATGAGCGCGTACTTGCCCGACAGGATAGCCTCCCTGGCGAGGCGGGTCACCTCGGCCGCGGACATCTCGGGCTGGAGGTCGTAGGTGGCGACCTTGGGGCTCGGCGGGCACGCCCGCTCCTCGCCCTTGAAGGGTTCCTTGCGATAGTTGTTGAAGAAGAAGGTGACGTGCGGGTTCTTCTCCGTCTCCGCGCACCGGAACTGCGCGAGGCCGGCGTCTGAAACGACCTCGCCGAGGATGTTCCTGAGCTTCTCGGGCTTCGGGAGGATGACGTGGACGGGAAGCCCGCTCTCGTACTCGGTCATCGTGGCGTAGTAGAGGTCGAGCTTCGGGCCCCGGTCGAAGTCCTTGAATCCCTCGTTCATGAAGGCCTTGGTGATCTCCCGGGGCCGGTCCCCCCGGTAGTTGTAGAAGACGACCGCGTCGTTGTCGGAGATGACGGCCAGCGGCTTTCCGTCGATTCCCACGATGGCGGTCGGCGTCACGAACTCGTCGCCCCCCTGGGTCGGGCTGATCGGGTTGTCGTAGTAGGCCTGGACGGCGGAGGGGGCGTCCGCGGCGGTCGCCCCCACCCTGCGCCCCGTCAGGAGGTCGTAGGCCTTCTGCACCCGCTCCCAGCGGTTGTCTCGGTCCATGGCCCAGAAGCGCCCGCAGACGGTGGCAATCCTGCCGATGCCGAGCTCGCGGCACCTAGCGTCGACCTGGCGCACGTACCCCAGGCCGCTCGCCGGGGGCGTGTCCCGGCCGTCGGTGAAGGCGTGGATGAACACACGGTCGGCCGGTATCCCGTCCGCCTTCGCCTGCGCGAGGATCCCGTAGAGGTGCTCCAGCATCCCGTGGACGCCGGCGTCCGAGACGATCCCCATCAGGTGGAGCCTGGAGGCCCGCGACTTCACCCGCCCGACGACTCCCCGCCAGACTTCGTTCGAGGCCAGAAGTTGGTCCGAAAATAGCTTGTTGATCCGGACGAGCTCCTGATTGACCACGCGGCCTGCGCCAATGTTTTCATGACCCACCTCGCTGTTTCCCATGACACCGTCCGGGAGGCCGACGTCGAGTCCGCTTGCCTTGACGAGCGCCACCGGATACTTGGCATGCAGCATGTCGTCACATGGCTTCTTCGCCAGGTGGGTCGCATTGAACGAATCCTGCTCGGGACGGGGGTTGATTCCCCACCCGTCGCGGACGACAAGGAGCACGGGCTTGATCGGAGGCGTCATTTCAAATCCAGAGGCCGAAACATACGGCCGCAGGCGCCCATGTCGACCGCGGCAATGAGAAATCTGGCGCAAAGATGACCCTCATCATCAGGGACCAGCTGGTGGGGCCGCCGACCTGGTTTTCGTCCTTCCGCGATCTCACGCTGTACTGCCACATATTCCTCAAGGACGACGTCGTCATCGAGTCCGAGGACCCCGACCCCTATTTCCGCTGGATGCAGCCGCGAGGCGGGATGGACTTCGTCGAGGATTTCGTGCGCCCGGGTGCCGAGGACGGCGTGCATCTCGACCTGGAGCACAACTACCCGCGAACCGTCGTGACCGACCGCATCGCCCCGGAGAACGTGCACAGCCTCATCCGGCTCATCCGATTCTGCCGAGGCGCGGCTTGACGCGGCCGCAGGCGGGCGGGTCAAATCGGCGGATGCCGAAGCGCGCAGTCCTGCTGGTCAACCTGGGTTCGCCGGACTCGACGGCGGTGCCCGACGTCCGGCGCTACCTGCGCGAGTTCCTGGGCGACGAGCGCGTCCTCGACCTGCCGGCGCCCGTCCGGTGGCTCGTCCTGGAGGCGTTTATCCTGCCCACCCGGCCGAAGAAGACGGCCCACGCGTACTCGAGGATCTGGACGCAGGAAGGCTCGCCGCTGGTCGTGACCTCGCGGCGGGTCGGCGAGAGGCTCTCAGCCTCCATCGGCGCGGATGCCCCCGTGTTCCTGGCGATGCGCTACGGCAATCCCTCAATCCCGTCGGTCGTGGGGGCCCTCTCGGCCGCCGGCGTCGAGGAGGTCCTCCTTTTCCCCCAGTACCCCCACTACGCCATGTCGTCGTGGGAGACGGTTGTCGTGCGCGTCACCGAGGAGATCGCTAGCAGGGCGCCGGCCATTCGGGTCACCTGCGTCCAGCCGTTCTACGGCGATCCCGATTACATTGAGGTCCTGCGGAAGGTCGCCTCGCCCCTCCTCTCAAAGCCCCACGACCACCTGCTCATCAGCTACCACGGGATTCCCGTTCGCCACCTGAGGAAGGCGGATTCATCGCATGCCCACTGCACCCGGTTTGCCGATTGCTGCGAGAACTGCTCCCCCGCGCATGCGACCTGCTACCGCGCGCAGTGCCTGAGGATGACGGCGGAATTCGCGAGGAGCGGCGGTCTCGAACCGGGAAGATACTCGGTCTCGTTCCAATCGCGCCTCGCAGGAGAGCCTTGGCTTGAACCGTTTACGGACTTTGAGTTTGTCAGGCTGGCGAAGGCGGGGACGAAGCGCCTGCTCGTCATGTGCCCAAGCTTCTTGGCCGATTGCCTCGAGACGCTGGAGGAGATTTCGATGGCCGGGCGCGAGACGTTCTTATCCGCTGGTGGCGAACAATTTGAGGCGATTCCCTGCCCGAACGACCATCCCGCCTACATCGATTTTCTCGCAAACCGGGTGCGAAAATGGTTGAATGCCTGAACCTTGTGAATCCGCCCTCAAACGCCTCACCCTTGCCCACAAAATCGGCGACGGTTTCCAGCCCTATGGCTGTGCTGGTGCTGGACGGGTCAGGCAAGGTCCTCTCCGCCAACCAGGAATCCAAGGCGCTTTGGCAGACAGGGGCGAGCGAGCTCGTGGGGGACTTTTTCCCGACCCTGTTCTCGGTCGACGTCGTCTCCGACGACCCCGAGGTGCTCCAGGCCCAATGGGAGATCATGCTGGCGGCGACGCTCGACAAGGGGGCGGTCCTGGACATCCAGCCCAGGGAGGGCGCCCCGCGCCCTATGGCGGTGCGCACGGAGAGGGCGATCGGCTCCGGGGCCGGATACATCGTGACCCTGGGGGCGCCCTCGGAAGCTGCGCCGGCCTCGGCGGGTGACGGCCAGGCCGAGGCCCTGCAGCTCTTCGCGGAAAAGGGCTCGGTCGGCTTCTTTGACCTCAACCTGAAGACCGGCCGCGTCCTCACCTCCCCGGCCTGGAAGAGGATGCTCGGATACGCCGATTCGGAGCTCCCCGACACCTATGAGGCATGGCTCGGGCTCCTCCACCCGGAGGACACCACGGCGGCCCCGGACAAGGCGGGCCGCAGGTTCAAGGTGGGCGCCCGCCCGTTTGCGGTTGAGTTCCGGATGAAGCACAAGGACGGCCACTGGGCCTGGATCCAGTGCGTCGGCCTCCAGTTCGTCAGCACGGCGGGGGAGCTCGAGCGGGTGATCGGCATCCACATCGACGCCTCGGAGCGCAAGGAGCTCGAGGAGGAGGTCATGGCGAGCGACTTCAGGCTGTCGAGCCTTGCCGACGACGGGCCCCTGGCCGCGTTCGAGATCGACTTTGTCGGGGGCGCGTCCTGGTTTTCCGGGGCGTGGACGAAGCTCCTGGGCGGCGAGCCGGCACCCGCCAACGGGGCCTCAGCGCTCGCGGCCGCGCTGCCGCCCGAGGAGTGCCCGGACGGCGTGGAGGCCTGGCTCCTCGCCCAGGAGCCCGGGCAGCCCTCCTTCACGCGGGTCGTCCGCCTGCGCGGCGCCGGCGACCGGACGATTCCGGCGATCCTCGGGATCAACCGGACGCTCTCGCGAAAGCGCCTCCTTGAGCGCGCCGTCGGATTCGCGTGCCCCCTTCCCGAGGGGCTGGAAACCGGCGCGCCTGCTCCGGCCGCGGCCGCCCCCGAGGCTGCCCCGGGGGGCATTTCCCAGGCCGTCGTCGACGAGATCCTCTCCGCGCTCGCGGAGGGCGTGATCGCGACGGACGCGCATGGGAACGTCATCGTCGCGAACCCGACGGCAGCCCGCCTCCTGAAGACGACGCCCGAGGGGTGCAGGGGCCGGCCGCTCGAGCAGGTTTTCTCGCTCGTCGACCGCGCGAGCGGCAAGCGGGGCGACAATCCCCTCGACCGGGCCATCTCCGCAAGCGGCCCGCTGCCCCTGATCAGCGACCAGTCCGTCGCCATCGCGGGCGCCGAGCCCCTGCCCATCGTCTGGACGGCGCGCGCCTCGTTCGGCGCCGACGCCAAGCCCGTGGGCGTCGTCATTGTCTTCCGCAATCCCGACGAGATGGGGCTGACGCCCGAGGAGCTCATCAAGGCGAACCGCTTCGAGTCGCTCGGGCTCCTCGCCGGCGGCATCGCCCACGACTTCAACAACCTGCTGACGACAATCCTCGGGGGCCTGTCGCTCGCAAAGGACAACCGCGACCCCTCCGGGCTCGCGGACTCGGAGAAGGCGTGCCTCAACGCAAAGGGCCTGACGAAGCAGCTCCTCATGTTCACGAAGGGCGGGACGGGGGTCCTGTCGGTGTGCGACTCGAAGGAGATCCTCCTGGACGCCGTCAAGATCGCCTCGGCGGGCTCCACGTCGGAGATCACGGTCGAGGTCCCGGAGGGAACCGGGCCCGTGAAGGTCGACCGCGCCCAGATCCTGCAGGTCTTCCAGAACCTCATCGTGAACTCCCTTCAGGCGATGCCGCCGGCGCCCCACAAGGCGCGCCTGCAGCTGAAGGCCGCCAACTCCCAGTTGGCCGAGGGCCAGATCGCCTCCCTTCCGGCCGGCGCCTACGTCGAATTCGAGGTGCGCGACAACGGGAGCGGGATCAAGCCCGAGCATCTCGAGCGGATCTGGGACCCCTTCTTCACGACAAAGAAGCACGGGACGGGCCTCGGCCTGGCGACGGTCCTTTCGATCGTCCGCAAGCTCGGGGGCGAGATCGGCCTGCAATCCACCGTGGGCGTGGGGACCGTCTTCAGCGTGTACCTCCCCCTCGCCGACCAGCCCGTGGAGGTGCAGGCGCGCCCCGCCCCGTCGCTGCGGTTCGGCACGGGGCGCGTCCTCTTCATGGACGACGACGACCAGATCTGCGCCCTGACGTCCTCGATGCTCCAGAGCCTCGACTACAAGTTCGACATCGCGAAGAACGGCGACGACGCGATCACCCTCTACAAGCGCTACCTCAACATAGGCCGCCCCTACGACGCGGTCATCATGGACCTGACCGTCGTGGGCGGCATGGGCGGCGAGGAGGCCTTCCGGGTCCTGCACGAGCTCGATCCCGACGTGCGCGCGATCGTGTCCAGCGGCTACGACAACGAGGACATGGCCCGGCAGTACCTCGACATGGGCTTCTGCGGGTACCTGACCAAGCCGTACCGGGTCACGGACCTGGGCAAGGTCATCAAGGCCGTCCTCGGCTGACCGGCGCGGCCCTCAGGGCCTCCACGTGAACGCGTGGCAGAGGGCGACGCCGGCCGCGTCCGCCTCGTCCGCCGGGAGCGCCCTTCCGTGCCCGAGGAGCGAGCGGACGGTGCGCGCCAGCTGCTCCTTGCTCGCCCTGCCGGACCCCGCGACCGCCTGCTTCACCCGGAGCGGCGGGTATTCGAATACGGGGAGCCCCCGGAGCGCCGCGGCGGCGATCGCGGCCCCCCGGGCGGCGCCGAGGATCTGCGCCGTCTGGAAGTTCTGGACGTAGATGGTCTGCTCGAGGGCGACATGCCGGATGGCGCCCTCGCCTCCCAGGTAGTCGGAGACCGCCCGGTGGATCTCCGCCAAGGCGGCGGCCATGGGCCGGCCCCGGGGGACCCGCACCGTCGCGCACCGCAGGAGGACGGGCGCCCGGCCCGCCTGGAAGTCGATGATCGCAAGCCCGGTACCCCTGAGCGAGGGATCGATCCCGAGGACGATGCCGACGAACGCCCTCTTCGCGAAAAGCTCCCCCGCTGGGGCCGCGGCGCGCCCGGCGCCCGCCGAGCGCGCCGGCATGGGCAGGCCCCGCAGCTTGGCCGTCCACATCGCTCTTGAGGTCATCCTCGCCATCTTCGCGCCCACTCTCCCGGGGGAACCCGCGACCGGCAACCGAGAACATTCGCGCCAAACGCCGAAAAATTCTGTCGCGAGCGGCTTCGGCGCGGGTTTTGATCGCCGTATGACGTTCGAGAAGTCGCTCGCGGACACGGTCCGCACGCTTGAATCCCTTTCCAAGATCCGGCGGGAGATCGACGCGGCCGGCAAGCTGATCATCGGGACCCTGAAGGGCGGCGGAAAGCTCCTCATCTGCGGCAATGGCGGCAGCGCGGCCGAGGCGGCCCATTTCGCAACCGAGCTAGTCGGGCGGTATGACGGCGACCGGCGCGCCCTGCCGGCGATCGCCCTCTCGTCCGACGGCTCCCTCGTCACCTGCATCGGCAACGACCACGGCTACGAGCTCGTCTTCGCCCGGCAGATAGCCGGGCTCTCCAAGCCGGGCGACCTGGTCGTGGCCATGACCTCGAGCGGCAACTCGCCCAACATCGTCGCGGCGCTGAAGGAGGCGAAGCGCCTGGGCCTTGGGAGCGTCGCCTTCCTCGGCCGGGGCGGGGGCAAGGCCAAGGGCCTTGCGACGTGCGAGCTTGTCATTCCGGGGACCCGGGGGGCCCCGGCCCAGGAGGCCCACCTGTTCCTCATCCACCACTTCTGCGAGCTGATCGAATCCAACTTCAAATGAGCCAAAACCAAACCCCCAGTGAACAGGCCGTCCTAAAGACGTCCCTCGGTGAAATGACGGTGGCCTTCTGGCCGGACGTCGCCCCCAAGACAGTCGAGAATTTCAAGACCCTCGCCCGCAAGGGATTCTACGATGGGACCGCCTTCCACAGGATCATCAAGGGCTTCATGGTCCAGGGCGGCTGCCCCAACACGAAGATGGACCGCAACGGGGTGCCCGGGACCGGGGGGCCCGGCTACCAGATCAAGGCGGAGTTCAATGCCAAGTCCCACGTAAAGGGCGTCCTCTCGATGGCTCGCTCGTCAAACCCCGACTCCGCGGGCAGCCAGTTCTTCATCTGCCACGGCGACGCCCGCTTCCTCGACCGCCAGTACACGGCATTCGGAGAACTGGTCGGCGGCGAGGATGTCCTTGAGAAGATCGCCAACGTCGCCACGGGCGGGGGCGGCGAAAACAGCACCCCCCAGCAGCGCGTCGCCCTGGAAAGCGTCAAGATCGTCGCGGCCACCTAGGAAAGGCGCGGCGACCGCTCCCTACATGGGCCTTTTCGGACGTTGCTTGACAAATTATTATTTGTCAGACGCGATCGGGGAATGGTCACAAACACCCGCAATTTCCTTCGCAGCTTCACGTCCTTCAAGGCCAGGGCCCGGAAGGGCGAGACAGTCCGCGTTCAGGACGGGGACGGCGAGTTCCTCTTCACCGCTGCGGCGCCCCGAAGGTCCCTCGTTGGCTCGGCCAGGGGTAAGATCGAATTCCGGGACGATCTGACGAAGCCAACGCTCAAGAACGAAGGCTGGCGGCCCTCATTGGGATGAGTCGCCTCAAATACCTGCTGGACACTCACGCCTTTCTCTGGGCCGCCACTGACGATGACCGGCTGAGCAACAAGGCCGCGCGCGCAATCAGCACGACGCCCTACGAGAAATTGGCCATCGCCGACGTGACCCTGCAGGAAATTGGCCTCCTGCTCCATTCCGGGCGCATTTCATTCAAGGGTTCTCCGGTGGCGATTCTCGCAGGCATGCTCGATTACGTGACCGTACTCCCAATCACATTGGAGATCGCCATGGCCGCGCCGGGGCTAGAGCATTTTCGATTTAGATAGCAGTATGCGTTGACTGGACAACGCTTTTCGCCGATAAAAGGGGTCCATGAGACCCTTAAGTCAGGATCTGCGCAGCCGGATCGTGGCGGCGCGAGGAGACGGCGTTGGGACCGGCGAGGTAAGCCAACGCTTTGATGTAAACAGGAGCACCGTGGAGCGCATCTGGAACCAGCACTGCAAGCTCGGGCATGTGAAGCCCAAGCAGATCGGAGGCTACCGCAAATCGCGGCTTCAGAAGCACGCAAAGACGCTCGGACGCTGGATCGAGAAGAAGGCGGACGTCACCCTTGCGGAGCTAAGGGAACGCTGCCTAATGGAACTCGGAGTAAGCGTGGGCATCAACGCCCTCTGGCATCAGCTGAGACGGATGGGGCTGAGTTCAAAAAAAAACGACGCGCGCCGCCGAGCAGGACCGGCCTGATGTAGCGGCCGCTCGCAAGCTTTGGCGCCGCGAGCAGCCAGGGTGGGATCCGCGGCGCCTGGTCTTCATCGATGAGACCTCGCTCAACACCAAGATGGCCCGTCTGCGAGGCTGGAGCGCAAGGGGTAGGCGCTGTATCGGGGCCGTTCCCCACGGCCATTGGGCGACATCGACCTTTATCGCTGCCCTGCGCCATGACCGCATCGACGCCCCGTTCCTGATCGAGGGTTCCGCTAACATGGAGGTATTTGCGGCCTACGTCGGCCAGGTGCTGTGTCCGGAGCTCGAGGAGGGCGACGACGTCATCATGGACAACCTCTGCATCCACAAGACCCCGGCGGTTACCAGGTTGATCGAGGCCCGCGGGGCGAGGCTGCGCTTCCTGCCTCCCTATAGCCCAGATCTAAACCCGATCGAGATGGCCTTCTCCAAACTAAAGAGCCTCCTGCGTCGCGAAGCCGCCCGCACCCTTGAAACCCTCCAGCCTGCCGTCGCCCGCAGCCTCGCACGCTTCGAATCCAGCGACTGCCACGGGTTTTTTCGGCACGCCCAATATGCCGCTATCTAACTCGAAAATGCTCTAGGCCGGCGCGGGGATATCG
>Ga0302326_10009683_pt1 | contig 20973 bp, 14 predicted proteins | sample Palsa_T0_3_FD_202264 | JGI IMG/M metagenome (GOLD analysis project Ga0302326, IMG submission 202264) | Peat permafrost microbial communities from Stordalen Mire near Abisko, Sweden - Palsa_T0_3 | ecosystem: Environmental > Terrestrial > Soil > Palsa > Peat permafrost | place: Sweden: Abisko... | reverse complement strand
GTGGCGGCGCGACATGGTCGTACCAGCCTCCCCAGTCGTCCCACGTGATGAAGATCGCGGTATTCGCCCAATAGGCGCTGTTGCCGATTGCATTCACCACCGACGCCACCCAGGATGGCCCTGACCCGTCGTTAGAATCCGCATGATCCGATGCCTGGCCGCTCGGAATCACCCAACTCACATCCTGCAACGCGCTATTGGTGATGTCGGTAAGTATCTGTGTCTGATTGAGGATCACATTGTTAGTCCAGTCCGGGCCGCCGCAGGTGCCATTGGCTGTCAATGCTCCGCAGATGTGCTGGATCGCCTCCGGGCCAACCCAGAGGGCGTCGCCCGTCCCGCCTGTGTAACCCGAAGAAGTGTAATAGCGCCAGGTATTGCCGTTCGCCTCCAGCAGGTCGCTTAGCGTCTTATGCTCAAAACAGGGAAAGATCGGGGCGTTGGACAATTCGTTGCCGGCCGGATCGATCAGCGCAACCGTGGAACCTGCGGGCGCGTCGCAGCCCGCGTCCGGAAAACCGCTCGTCTTCGGATTTTCCGAGGCAAACAGATTGCTTCCCGTCGCCGGAGTCGAGGTTCCGGAAATGATGAACTGATGCGCCGGAAAGCTGGGTCCCTGGTTGGTCTGGAACATGCGGTCGCCGAAAGAGTACTGCTCCGCCATTGCGAAGTAGGGCTGAACGTCGGCTGGATTGACGTACATGAATTGCGGGTTGGGATGTGCATTGGGAGGGCAGTGGGCGGCGGGAGAGCACGTGATCAGGCTCGCCCCGTCCATTTTGCCTCCGTCGTACATGGAAACAAAGGCGGTATGGGAGTGGCTGAGATCGTAATTCTGAGGATTGGAGCCATTTGTGCCCAGGTCAATCGGGCTGAGCGGAATGCTCTGGCCCAACGAGTTGCCGCTTTGGACAATGTCCGCGCCCCGGTTGATGAGCACTGGATCCTGGAAAAGATTATCTGGAGTGCGGTTCTCCTGGAAGATCACCACTACGTGCTGAATCTTTCCCATCACTGGCGGAGCCTGCGAATTGCCACCACCACAGCCGTTGAGACTTAGGAGAGTGCCTCCCGTGGCCAGAAGCAAGATTGCAAATACTAAGATGCGAAGCTTGATCATTACTGTCTGTCACCTTGCGAGAGTCTCATTACTCCGAGGATATTAACCCGGCCGTTCGGCGTAATACTTCAGATAACTCCACCAATTTGCGGGTAAGGTCCCGAAATGGGCACACATTCTTGGATGCGGCGACGGGTATCATCTGCAACCATGAAATATAGAAACATTATCGCGGAGGGGCGGGTTAGGTGTCTGTGATGGCCGTCACAGGCCTTGGGTAGGGGTGCAAGTTTCACGATGGAGCCGATGAAATCCTGAACCACCAAGGGCACGAAGGATCACGAAGGCTTTTAGCCTCAGATGTTTCCTTCGTGTACCTCTGTGGCCTTGGTGGTTAACGATTTCGCAGATTGCGCCACTACCTGCGTTTGTGATGAAAAAAAGTCAACGGTACGCGAGTATAAATGATTGCGTTAGCCCATGACCCGCGAAAGAGGTGATGGCGATTACACCCGCCCCTTGCGATAGAGCCGCAAGGAACGGGCCACTCGCTTTCAAATGGAAAGACCCCGGCGGTCATCCCTCCATGGTGGAGATATCGCCGGCGTCCACGCCCGCTTCCTTGGCCTTGAGAATACGTCGCAGGATCTTCCCGGATCTCGTCTTGGGCAGAGCCGCCACAAACTCCAACGAAGATGGAGTCGCGATCGGCCCCAACTCTCGACGAACGTGTTCGATGAGCGCCACGGCCAGAGTATCGGACGGCACATGATCGGCGCGGACTTGCACAAACACTTTGATAGCCTCGCCTTTGATGGCATCGGGTACTCCAATGGCCGCCGCTTCCGCCACCGCGGGATGCGAGACCAGCGCGCTTTCGACTTCCGCCGTTCCAATGCGGTGTCCGGCCACGTTGAGGACGTCATCGTAGCGTCCGAGCACGGCGATGTATCCGTCTTTGTCTTTGGTGGCGACGTCGCCGGTTACGTAATAACCGGGAATCACCTGCCAGTCACGTTCATAGCGCGCCGGGTCACCCCAGACGGTGCGCAGCATGTGAGGGAACGGTCGTTTGAGAACCAAGCGGCCTCCGACTCCGGGGGAAGCTGACTGGCCGTTTTCGTCGAGCACATCGGCCTCGGCTCCGGGCAGCGCCACGCCGACCCTTCCGGGACGGGTCGCCATGGAGGGCGGCGTGCCGAGCGTAGGGCCGCCCAGCTCCGTCTGCCACCAGTTATCGATGACGTAACCCCACTTGCCATCGCCGGCAAGATGGGTTTGCGCCCAGCGCCAGGCTTCGGGATTCAGCGGCTCGCCGGCGCAAGCGATCACGCGCAAGGTGGTCAGGTCGTGCGCCGCCGGATAACTCTCGCCGTAGCGCATGAACATACGCAACGCCGTGGGCGCAGTGAACATCTTGGTCACGCCGTAGCGCTCCACGACTTCCCAGGCAATTCCCGGATTCGGGTAATCGATGGCTCCTTCGCGGAAGAGCGTGGTCACGCCGGCGCAGAGCGGCGCGTACACGATGTAGGAATGGCCGACCACCCAGCCAATGTCGGACGTACACCAGAAGATGTCGCGGTCGCCCACATCGTAATAGTTTTCCAGATGATAGGTTGTCCCGACCATGTAACCGCCATGCACATGAACCACACCTTTCGGCTTGCCGGTTGAACCCGAGGTGTAGAGCAGGAAGAGCGGATCTTCGGAGTCCATCTCCTCCGCGGGACAATGTGGCGAAAACTTAAGCAGCTCGTTAAAGTCGATCTCGCGGGGAGAGGAAAGTTCGGTCTTGCAGCGCGAGAACACGACGATCTTCTCGACGCATTCCAACTTGTCCACAGCCTCATCGACGATCGCTTTAAGGGCTACTGTCTTGCCGCGGCGGAAGCCGACGTCTGCCACAATCACGACTTTGGCCTGGGCATCGGTGATGCGGTCGCGCAGGGCGGTGTGGCCGAGGCCGGCATAGACAACGGAATGAATGGCGCCAATGCGAGCGCAGGCCAGCATGGCGACCACGCCTTCGATCGTCAAAGGCATGTAAATGACTACGCGATCGCCTTTCACAACGCCCAGTGATTTCAGGCCGTTGGCGAAGCGGCAGACCAGGCGGTGGAGTTGTCCGTAGGTGACGGTGCGCTCGCTGCCATCTTCGCCCAGCCAGATGAAAGCGGCGCGATTGCGCCGTTCCGATTCCGCATGACGATCGAGGGCGTTGATGGTGATGTTGGTCCTGGCGCCGTTGAACCAGCGATGATGCACTCCGTCCCACTCCAGCACCCGGTCCCACTTCCGCGACCAGGTAAAGCGGGACGCATAATCTCCCCAGAAACCTTCGGGGTCGTTCCGCGCGCGGGCGCATTCCCCCACCCAGTCTTTCTGAATAACATTGCGGGCGACGATCTCGGGCGCGGGGTATTCCTGATCCATGGCCAGGAGGTTGGAGATGTTCTCCGGCTTGGAGGGGGTGAGAGCGCTCATGCGGACCTCGCGGCGAGTATCACATAGACTAAGCGCCGAAATACTAACAGGATAGGGTCGATTTTGCTCGGGTTATAAGTGGCATGGGGATGGCTCAATTTGAGAAGGGAAGCGCGGGACGATTGCGGGCGGCAACCGCAGGTCCTTCGCTCCGCTCAGGATCACAGTTCTTATTTAACCCGTAAGACCTGTCTGAAAGTTGCACACTGACCGGCAGCCGGATAAAAAATCGCTTGACCATCTTGCCAAGCGAAGAAATAGGAGTAGAATCGCAGCCGTTTGCGCGTCCCTAAAAAAATTCACAGCTAGTTTTCAGATGGCCATTAGAGGTCTGCACAACATGTTACCTAGCCCCGTCGGCAAGTGGTTGTCAGGCTTGCCTAATTCAATGAAAGGCTCCCGGTTAAGGAGAACGACACAGTTTATGAACCTGAAGCGATGGCTTTGCAGTTCACTACTGGTGGCCGTATCGGTGGCGCCAGTCTTTGCGGGAACGAATGATGACTCGGAAACGAAAAACGGCCCCGCCGCCAATACCGCCAATGCATCGAACGCCGCCGAACCGGCTGCCTCTCCCGCAAGCCCAAACCCCTCCCCGAATCCGTCGCCTAGTTTGTCTCCAGCCGCTGCGGTTGGAAACGCAAATGTAGGCGCCTTGCTGAACGTGCTGGTGACGAAAGGAGTGCTTGCGCCCTCGGAGGCCAACGCGATTCGGAACGCGGCCCCCGATGCCGAATTTCAGCTCTTGCTGCAGGCACTCAGCCGCAAAGGTATATTGAATGCGGCGGATTTGTCCGCGGCCTCGAACCCATCCGCTGCTGTGACCCCGGTTCCCGAAGCGGAAGCTGCCGTGTCTTCGTCAGTGGCGACCGCGGAAGCCTCGTCGGAACCCCAAGCCCAAACCCAACCCGGGCCGGGACAACCTGTCCCATCACGGGTAGCGGGCGAGCTGCCGCATACCCCACCTGCGGTGATAACGGCAGTGACTCCGGTCCGGGTGTTCCCGATCGATGCCCCCAAGACCGGTGGTCTGGCTGGCATAAAAGCGGGCCCGATCACGCTTGCTCCTTACGGCTTTATCAAAGCGACGGCCGTCCATGACAGCAGCGATCCCGATGGCGATGACTTCCCGTTTCCGGGCATATGGCTGAATTCCGGGAATATTTTAAGCACCGGCCCGACGAAGGATCCCGAGTTCCACATCAAGGCGCGGTCCACGCGCTTTGGCCTCAACCTGGAATGGCCGGACGCGTCGAAAAACCTGACGCTGACCGGCAAGATCGAGGGCGACCTCGAAGGCAACTTCAGCGAAGTCGACAACCGCGACGTTACCTCGATCCGCAGCAATATGCCGCAACTCCGCTTGGCCTTCCTTCGCCTGGATTACCACGCCAGCGAACACACCGACATTTTCTTCGTTGGTGGACAGGACTGGACGCTTTTCGGGTCCGGCGCATTGATGAACATCGTGGAAACAACGTTCAACGGCGCATTTTGGGGCAACCCTTACGGCCGTTCGCCACAACTGCGCGGCGGATTCATCCAGACGCTGGATCAGCCGCACCATGTCAACCTCGAAGGTCAAGTCGGGATCATGATGCCGAGCTCAGGTCAAATCGAAAAGCTTGGGTCACTCGAACTCGCTGGCCAGCTCGGGCAAGGCGAGCGGGAAGGTGCCGACTCTGATCGTCCCGAGTGGGAAGGCAGAGTGGCCATGAGTTACCAGCTTGACCCGGCCCCGGGTGTCTCTCCAGCACAAATCGCGCTGGTCGGCTTCCATGGCAGGCGCACATCCATCGCTTACAATACGTCCGCGGTGGGTTCGTCCGTGGCGTACGGGACACTGTGTGCGACAACCAACTACTGCACTAGCTTCCCCAACGGCTTTCAGGCTTCCAGCACGATGTGGGGCGGCCAACTCGTGGCGCAATTGCCCACGCGGTGGTTCACCCTGGTTGCGTCCGCTTATAAGGGAGGCGATTTACGCTTCATGCTCGGTGGCCAACTCAACACTTTCGCCACCGATGTGAGCGGATTGTCTGGCTTACAAGGACCGTTCCCCACTCTCGATGGCGGTCCGCTCGCTGCTGCCGGTGGCGCCGTGCTGGGTTGCTCGGGCGCGTTTACCTCCACCGGAACGGCGGTGAACGGGATCACTCCTGGAACCTGTGCCGGCACGGTTGAGGTTGCTCCCCAGCGGCCAATTCGTGCCTTCGGCGGGTTCGTCCAACTCGGGCTGCCGCTTTCGCGGTGGTTCAATGCCGATCCGCATGGTCACAATGCGGGCTGGCAACTTCACTTCACCGTGGGCAAGGATCAGGTTGTCGATCGTGACCTGAATAATCCTGGCTTTGTCGGCGCCTACAACGGCGGCGGCACCGCCCCGCTGCCGCTTTTGATGGGCAAGAGCGCCATAGGCACCCTGTACTACAAAGTCAATACCTGGGCCACGTTTGCCTTCGAGCAGTCGATCTACGCCACCCGTGGTTTGGACCACGCCAACATTTACACGATTGCTGGAAGTTCATCCAACGAATGGCAAGATCACCGCACGGAGGCCGGGCCGATCTTTACGTTCTAGACCGGGCCTTCAGCTGCTGATTGAGGGTACTGGCTACTAAAGAAAGGGGGACGGGCTCCACTCAGGCGATGACCCGCCGGTGGGTCTGTCCCCCAAACCTCCTTCAGCAGGGAAAGCTGTTGTGGGGGGCACATCCAGAGAGCACAATGTACGGAATCTGCGAGACCGGCTTCCAGAATCGTTCGGGAAGATCGGGTCTGCGATAGATGCATCCGCAGTGTTTGGAGGAGTTGGGTTGATGTGTATGCGTAGGTCAGCTCTGCAGGCAGGTCTTCTGTTGGTGGCCATGTTAGCGAACGCCGCTTCGCTGAGAAACAGCCTGCGGATCACGGTTCTGGATTCTGTAACTCGAGCGGCGAGCGTTAACAACAACAACGGCGTTCCCATTAATTGCGACCAACTCACTTTCGACGCTTATTGCCGTTCCACTACAAACGCGCCCCTGGTGAGTAACTTGCTCGTGCAGGAAGGCGACGAGCCGCCATTCTGGATCAGTTGCACCATCGAGTCAAGATTCTCCCGGTGCACACCAATGCCCAAAGGCGCATCTTTCGACGCGAGAAGAGAGAAAAAGGGCATCACCGTGTACTACGTGGATGACAAGGGCAAGGAGCGAAAGCAGCTCTACACACTCGTAGCGGGGGATGCAAAGGCCAACACCGTGGCGACTGCGGCGGTTGTTGCAACTCAGCCGGTTCCCAAGGCAGCTGAAAAGGTGGTGCAGGCTCCGGTTGCACCCGTTGCACCCGTTGCGCGCGCGGCAGCACCGGTGCAGAATGCAGCGGCCCCTGCGGCGGCATCAACGCAGAATGCAGCGGCCCCCGGCCCGGGCTGGGTGCGGACGGTCGCTCCCGAGAAAATCAGTCCCGAGAAAGTCAGTCCCGCGAAAGTACGATGTGATTTCAGTTCCACACCCTCGGGCGCGGAAATAACCGTGGACGGCAAATATGTAGGCAACACGCCGTCCGAAGTCGGTCTTAGCACCGGCACTCACGCCGTCGTCTTTTCAATTTCGGGCTTTGCCCAATGGAAACGGGAACTGGCAGTGCAACCCGACTCGATATTGAATGTAAGCGCAGTTTTGCAGAAGGAACAGCACTGACCCTGCGATGGTCACTGCAGTAAGAAAATTCGAAAGTGTACCCGGTCTTGTTCGCTGCTACTGGCCGGCAGTTTGAGTCCGGGAGTGGGTTTCTTTTCCCCACCCCTGCAGTACCTGGAGACGGCAACGGATCCAGATTTGGTCCGGGACTAAAATACTGCAGTCAATGGAGGAAGGTATGGCGAATGCCGCGCAAGTTGCGGGAACGCGTAACGCGGAGTACAGCATCTGGCGGGTGATTATGGCGTCGTCTGTCGGCACCATGATCGAGTGGTACGACTTCTACATCTTCGGCAGTCTGACTGCCATCCTGGCCCTGAAGTTCTATCCGCCTGGCAACGATACCTTCGCCTACCTCGCCTATCTCGCGACTTTCGCGGTCGGCTTCCTGGTGCGGCCTTTCGGCGCACTGTTCTTCGGCCGCATCGGCGACCTGGTCGGACGCAAGTATGCCTTTATCGTGACCCTCTCCATCATGGGCCTTTCGACCTTTGTCATCGGCCTGTTGCCCTCCTACGCGACGGCAGGCTGGTTCGCACCCGTCGTGCTGCTATTGATCCGCATCCTGCAGGGGTTGGCGCTCGGCGGAGAATACGGCGGCGCTGCCGTTTATGTGGGCGAGCATGTCCCCGACAGCAAGCGCGGCTTCTACACCAGCTTCATTCAGATCACAGCCACGCTGGGTCTTTTCGTCTCACTCATCGTGATTCTGGTTACGCAGAACTCGATGTCGAAGGAAGATTTCGCAGCTTATGGCTGGCGCATTCCTTTCCTCGTGTCCATCATCCTGGTGCTCATCTCGCTCTACATTCGCCTGAAGATGAAAGAGTCGCCGATCTTCGCGCAACTCAAGGCCACGGGGATGACCTCCACCCAACCGCTTAAGGATGCATTCACCAAGTGGGCTAACTTAAAGCTCGTCCTGATCTCGCTCTTCGGAGCGACCGCGGGGCAGGGAGTGGTCTGGTATACCGGACAGTTCTACGCGTTGTTCTATATGCAAACCGTGCTGAAGGTGAATGTGAAGACCGCCAACATCGTGGTCGCCATCGCTCTTCTCATCGGGATGCCGTTCTTTACCGTGGTGGGCGCGCTGTCTGACCGGATCGGCCGAAAGAAGCTCATGATGGCGGGCTGCCTGCTCGCGGTCCTCACCTACATTCCCATCTACAAAGCCATGGAGCGCGCCGCGGGAAATAATGTTGTCACGGTAAAGTCGGGCAGGAACAAAGTAACCGGCGCGACTACACTCACGCCTATGACAACGGACGCAACCGGCGCACTGGTTCCCGCTAAGGAAGCTCTTGCTCCCAATGTCACTATGTTGGTGGTGTGGGTGTTCGTGCAGGTTCTCCTGGTATGTCTGGTTTACGGCCCCATTGCCGCTTATCTGATTGAGGCTTTCCCGGCGAAGATTCGCTACACTTCGCTCTCTTTGCCCTACCACATAGGCAACGGCGTATTTGGCGGGATGCTGCCATTAATCGGCCTGTGGTCGGTGGCGGCCACCGGCAATATCTATGCCGGCCTTTATTACCCGATGATTGTGGCCGGTGTGACGTTTATCGTGGGAAGTCTGCTGCTGAAAGAGACACACGGCGTGCGTATTTGGGATGAGACCGGAGGGCGAACCGCGGCGGCGGATTGATAGGCTTGATAATCCGGGGGCGTCTGCGGACGCCCCCTTTCAACTCTGGTGCCGATATCCTGATTTCCTGGGTGCTATTTTTCGGGCACCTAGAGAACTTCTTTTATTGTTCCTATCACGGTTAGAAATCCAACCGTTTCAACCGCCGACAGCGCGGCTGAGAATAATCCGAATCCCCAGAGCAAGCGCCTGTCTTTGGGTATCCATGGAAGCAGCGCGAGAACTACAAATGGAATGATGGGTATGGCAAACCGCGGAAACTGGGACCGCGCCCAGTAGGAATTGTAAGTAAACAAAAAGAGCAAATAAAGCGCATAGAAAACTCCTTCCACAGGAAATTTCCGCAGGTATTCGCGCCAGCTTCTCTTGCCTGGAATCACGGCGGCCGAGGCCAGAATCAGGACGATCCACAGAGCGGTCCTTGCCAGACTTAAAGCAGTTGCGCGACCGGACAATGCGTCCTTGACTATGGCCACGAGCGGAACCGTCAGCGGTATGCCTCCGTTCCAGTCAGCCTTGTCATAGCCTTTGACGTTCGCTAGCGGATTTCCCAGATAAAGTTTGAGCGGCAGGATGTACAGGAATCCGATTGTCGCGCCGATCAGCAGCGCGGCCGTGAGTTTGCGGTAGTCCCTTTTCACAAGCAAAGCGACTCCGATCCCGGCTAGCGCAAATATGCCCATGGGGCGTACGATCGTCGCGAATGAAGCGAGAAGCGAGGCGAGTAGCCAACGCTGCTTTCGCGCCGCGGCAAACGAGCCCAGAATGCATGCCAGAAACAATGGCTCAGCGCCACCCAGCAGGGATCGTTCCATCCACTCCCGACTGATCACCGCGAAGTAAGCGGCTGCCCATCCGCCCCACAATCTGTAAGCGATAACAATGGCAACGAGTGAGGAGATCAGGGAAATGGACAGCAAGCTCTTAAGGTCGGAAACGCCTGTGACTTTGGAAAGAGCGGCCATGGCATAGGGCAATCCCCAGAAGAGCTTGGGATGCAATTGGGAGAAATCCCAGTGTCGGATGGCGGATGAAATCTCGGTGTAAGGCGCGTTGTCACCAAAGGTCGTCGTCTCCATCCCATAGTGATTGAACAGAGAAAAAATCAACAGGTAAAATGCGTAGCAAGCCACAACTAGGAACAGGACTTGACCGAGGCTCAGTTCCGGGGGCGCGTTCTTTGCGACCACAGTCAGAGTTGGAGTGCCCTCGATTCGCACAGCTTCAGACGCCATGGGGGCTGCCTCGCTTTTTCACCATACCCATAGCAAAATAGCACAATGGCCAGCGTAAGAATGGACAAGTGGCTCTGGGCCGTGCTTGAGTATCGGAGCAGCAACGGCTTGTAAATTACTGAAAAAATTGGTGGGCAGTGCAGGACTCGAACCTGCGACCTCCTGCTTGTAAGGCAGGCGCTCTAACCAGCTGAGCTAACCGCCCGCTCCGGCGGACGCGATCACCGGCGGGTTTCCCGTGGTTCGCGAAAAAATCTTCAAAACTTATGCTCAGGATACTGGACCGCTTCCCGCTGGTCAAACCAGCATCGCCAAACCCGTCCCTCTGGCTTCTGTTTTTTATGGTCGCGCGAAATGATTCCATACTCAGCCCGCCTGCTACACTTTCTGCGTGCGAAAACTGATCGTCAACGCCGATGATTTTGGTCTGACTGCGGGAGTCAATCGTGCCATCGTGGAGGCTCATCGCGGTGGAGTGGTGTCGTCGGCCACCCTGATGGCCAACGGCGCCGCCTTCGACGACGCGGTGACTGCGGCTCGCTCGATTCCGAATCTCTCGGTGGGGTGCCACGTTGTATTGGTGGATGGAACTCCCGTGTCGCCGCCGGGGTCGCTGGATACCTTGCTGGCGATTCGATCGGCGGAACCGGGCAAGTTCTATTCCAGCCTTTCGGCCTTTGCCGCGCGCGCCATGCTGGGAGGCTTCGATCCCGATCAACTGGTTGCAGAGGTCACGGCGCAAATAAAGAAGATTCAAGCCGCCGGGATTCAGGTGACGCACCTCGATACCCACAAACACGCCCACATCTTTCCCGAAATTCTTGCAGCCTTGCTCCGAGCGGCGCGGATTTGCGGGGTTCGCGCGATCCGCAATACATTCATTCCCGTCAAAGCGATGGCGCGGCAATTCAAAGGCAAGCACGGTCTCTGGAAGCGCTACGGCCAGGTGCGCATGCTGCACACTTTCTCCCGGCAATTCGGCCGGCAGACCAAGCGCGCTGGACTGCTTACACCCGACGGCGTGGTGGGAGTGATCGAGACCGGTTCGGTCGACTATTCCTTGCTGCGCCAGACGCTGGCAAGCCTGCCGGAGGGGACCTGGGAACTGGTCTGCCATCCCGGTTACAACGACGCCGACCTGGGCGCAATCCACACCCGGTTGCTCGAATCTCGCGACGAGGAGCGGCGTCTTCTGACTTCGCCGGAACTACGCAAGTTCCTGGAGGAGCAAAAGATCCGGGTCATCAATTATCGGGAGTTCATCGAAAACTTCGCGGAAAACCGTCCCTGAACCCAGCTTTTAGGTGCCGAAAGTCGTGCTCCGCTGGTTACTGTGACGGGTCACTTTGTAATATCGCGGCTTGTTGCAGGGGTTGTATTATCGCAGGAACAGACTTGAGGATAAGGCATGAGTGCCCGTAAACCCGAACCTCGCCTTACGGTGGATCTGCCCGTGCGGATGTGGGGAATGAATGCCGGCGGACGCCCTTTTTCGCAGCATGCCCGGGCCCAGAATATCAGCTCGGAAGGTGCATTGATCGCGGGCGTCGACAACGAACTGAAGGTCGGGGATGTGGTCGGGCTGCAGTGCACCGAGAAAAAAGCGCGCTGCACGGTGATCTGGGTGCTGAACGCGGGCGCGGTCAAGAAAAATCAGGTGGGAGTCAAGCTGGTAGCCGACCAGGAGTGCCCGTGGAAAGACTATCTGCCACTCGACGGCGCCTCGGTGAAAATTTCCCGTTCCAACCGCCGGCGCTGGCACCGCCACAAGATCTCGCTTCCGCTCGAACTGCGCGATGAGCGCGCCAAGGCGCCGATTCGCATTAATGCCACCGATGTGAGCGGCAATGGATGTTACATCGAGAGCATGATGCCCTTGCCGCTGGGAACTGTGCTGAAGGTGGATTTCTACCTGGACGCGGAGCACATCAAGATGGCGGCGGTGGTCCGAACATGCGATCCGGGCGTCGGCAATGGAATCGAGTTCACCGGGCTGCCCGCCGACACCAAGCAACGCATGCAGGAGTACCTGGACGCAGTGGACCCGCAGATGGGCGTCTCAGTTCCGCCGGAGTAGAGTCCCGTGCCCCTATGTGGAGGTTTCTGCGTAGCGGGCTAGTACGATGGCGCGAATCAGTCCACCCATTGTGAATTCGCGGGCCTCCATGGCAACCGGCAACTGCAATTCGCGCAGCGTCGCCGAAGTCACCGGACCAATTGAAGCAAACTGGACATGCTTGAGCGATGCTGCTCCCGTCTTGAAGTTGCCGAGCAGTTCGGCGAAATTCTTCGCGGTTGACGAACTGGTGAAGACCACAATGTGCGGACGTCGAGCTGCACTTTTCATTAACGCGCGCAGGCGTGGCCGCGATTTTTCGGGCACTACGGTTTCGTAGGCTTCGACGACATCGACCACAGCCCCGGCGGCACGCAGTTCCTCTGGAATTAAGTCCCGGGCTACTTTCGCCCGTATGAGCACGACGCGTTTGCCTTTTACCTCGTTGCGCAGCCCCTTCACCACTGCCTCGGCGACGTACTCCTCAGGAACCATCTTGACCTTCAGGCCATGCTTCACGATCGCCTTCTTGGTGGCGGGACCGATAGCGGCAATCTTGAGATGCTTGAGATTGCGGCGCGTGATGCGAAGTTTACGGACGCGCTCCCACATCGCTTCAACGCCGTTGACGCTGGTAAGAATGAGCCAGTCGTAACTCCTGATACTCTTCAAAGCATCGTCGAGTGGCCGATACGATTGTGGCTTGCGGATCTCAATGAACGGGATTTCGACAACCGCCGCGCCCAGACCGCGCAGGCTGGCGGAGAGGCTGCCGGCCTGGTGGCGAGCGCGCCCGACAAGAATCCGGGTACTGGCAAGGGGATAATTTTCGCTAGGCTTCATGGAGCAGGTCTCAGATGTCAGGTCAGTTAAAGCACGCCGTAGACTTCTTCGAGAATAGCATTGGCGCCTCGAAGCAGAAGAGTATCGCCGACTTCTTCACCTAGCCGCACGGGATCGTCCCCTTCGCTCGTTTCGCGCAGAACCCTGGTTCCATCGGGATGCGCGACAACGGCCTGCAGTCGAATGCGGCTACCATGCATCTCTGCGAGCGCCCCGATGGGAACCTGGCAGCCGCCTCCTAGTTTCTTGAGGAGGGAACGCTCGCAGGTAGTAGTCGTGCGGGCGGCGTGATCATCGAGAAATGTCAGTAACGTCCGCGTTGCCGTGTCACCGTGGCGAATTTCTACTGCCAGGGCGCCCTGGCCGGCGGCGGGGGTCATCACTTCTGCAGGAATGACCTGGCGAACCAGTTGCGTCTTGCCCAGACGGTTGAGGCCGGCGGCGGCGAGAATGATTGCATCATAGTCGCCGGATTCGAGCTTGCGCAGGCGCGTGTCCACATTGCCGCGGAGCGGGTGCATCTGAAGATCGGGACGCAGCGCCTTCAATTGCGCCTCGCGTCGCAGGCTGCTGGTACCAATGTTGGCCTGCTGCGGCAGCGCTTCGATGCTGGCGAACTTCACCGAACAAAATACATCGCGCGGATCTTCGCGGGCGGTGATGGCGGCAAGTTCAAAATCGGAGGCCAGCTCCGTAGGCAAATCTTTCAAGCTGTGGACGGCGAGGTCGACCCGGTTTTCGACCAGAGCCTCTTCGATTTCCTTGGTGAACATCCCCTTGGTACCGACTTTCGCAAGCGCTACATCGGTGATTTTGTCGCCGGTAGTCTTGATGATCTCGATCGCAACCACGTGTCCCCGAGCGCGAAGCAAATCGGATATGTGATGGGCCTGCCAGAGAGCAAGTTCCGAGCCGCGCGAGCCGATGCGCAAATGGGCCATCAGTCGTCGGTCTCTTTTTCTTCGGCTTCCGGGCTCCGGGCAGATTTCGCGGCGGCGGCTTTCTTTTTGTCGTCCTCTTCGTTATGCAAGCCGTCGTGCAGATTGTCGTGCAAGTTGTCGTGCGGATTGTCGTGCAAATTAAAAAGGCGACGCACCAGATCGATGACCGTTGTCGATCCCGGATCGCGCGCCGCCGTCTTCAGCGTGCTGATCGGAGTGTGCATGATCTTGTTGACAATGCCGCGAGTCAGCGCCTCGACGGCAAGCTCCTGATCCGCGGTCATGGGTCCGAGGCGCCCGCGCACGCGATCAATCTCGGCCTGGCGAATCGTCTCCAGATGGTCCTGCAAGCTGACGATGGTGGGCACCACGTCGAGAGTCAGCAGGCGAACGTGGAATTTCTCAACTTCGCCATTGACGATCGCTTCCGCCTTTTCCGCTTCCTTTTTGCGATCGGCGACGTGCGAAGTAACCGCCTGCTGCAGATCGTCGATATCGTAGACAAAAATGCCGTCAATCTTATTCAAGTCGGGATCGACATCGCGGGGCACAGCGATATCAATGAAGAACATGGGCCGGTTGCGCCGCAACGCCATCAGTTTCTCGCCGTGTTCGGGACGGAAGATGAACTTGGGCGACCCCGTCGAGGTAATCACGATGTCGGCGCGATCGCAGGTCTCATAAAGACGGCTGAACTCGATCGCCTGTCCCTCAAATTTATGCGCCAGCCGTATAGCACGATCATAGGTGCGGTTGGCGACGAAAATCGAGGCGGCTCCGTGCGCGAGCAGATGGCGAGCGGCTAATTCGCTCATTTTTCCGGCGCCCACCAGGTAGACACTCTTGCCATTCAGGCTGCCGAAAATCTTCTTCGCCAGCTCCACGGCCACGGAAGCGATGGAAACCGACGACGAGCCGACCGCGGTTTCGGTACGGACACGCTTGGCCACGGCAAACGCCCGCGTGAGCAACTGATCCAGTTGCGCCCGAACCGCACCAACGGCGCGGGCCGTGGCATAGGCTTCCTTGACCTGGCCTAAGATCTGGGGCTCGCCGACGACCATGGAGTCGAGACTGGCCGCGACACGGAAGACATGGCGGACGGCCTCGTCTTCGCGAAACTCGTAGAGATGATTTTCAAACTGACTGAGGTCGGTCTCGAAATACTCACGCAGGAATTCGCGCAGGTCGCCGGAACCATTCTTCATGTGGGCAATAAATTCGACCCGGTTGCAGGTTGATACGATCATGCCCTCGGCTACAGCGGGATGCTCGGCCAGCCTCTTGCAAGCCTCCGGCAATCGCGATTCAGGAATCGCGAGGAGCTCGCGCACTTCAACCGGCGCGGTCGTGTGATTGACGCCGATGAGCTGAAATCTCATGATGCGACAAACCTGTGCATTCCGCTGAAGTAGTTTGCGATCCAGGCCACGATTGCCGCGGCGAAGGCGGCGCTGGCGAGCAGGGCGGCCCGGCGTCCGCGCCATCCGGCGTTGAGGCGGGTGAACACCATCAGCAGATACACCGCCCACATCAGCACCGAAAGCAGAATCTTGGGATCAAAGAAATCAATTCGTCCGTAACTGGCTTCGGCAACGACCGACCCGGCGATCAGGCCCAGCGTCATGAAAGGGAATCCGAGCATGAGGGAGCGGTAGCCGATATCGTCGATGACCTGCAGTGCGGGGAGTCGCGAGAACATTTCACCCGAACTCTTGGACTTCAGCGCACGTTCCTGCAGCAGGTACAGAATGCTCGCGCCGAAGCTCAGGAACAGTGCGGCGTAGCCGGTGAAGATCATCAGGATGTGCACGGCAAGCCAACCCTTCTTCACCACGTCCGAGTCGAAGACGAGCGGTTGCTGGCCAGTGGCGGCCACGAAGGTCAGCAGGAAAACCAGGGGGAAGATCACGATGCCCGGGGTGGTCGTCTTGTACACCAGATACGCGAGCATGAAAACGACCATAATCAAGAAGGCCAGCAGCGACTCCGCATTGTGGACCGAGGCCGAAGTGAGCTGTCCGGATTGCACGATAGCTTCAGTCAGCGAAACGAAATGAAACACCATGCCGAGGTAAGAGGCGTGTAACGCGACTTTGCTGAGCACCTCCGAAGTGCGGGTGAGCGCGACCAGGGCATAGAGCAATCCCGCGGCGTAACAGACAAGCGCAACTCGCAGCCAGATCAGGGGCATCATTAGGTTGGTGAGTTCGAGGAGCTTTCCAAAGGCGGGTTATACTTCCCCACCCCACCTCGGTGATTATAGTGTGCCGGACGCAGGGTACAGGGGGAAACGTAGGCGGTCACAGGGGTTTGCGATGTAGGTCACAGGGTGCGGCTAAGCGCAAAGGCCTACCCAGCGACCCACGGACAACGAGGCGCGACTGAATATACTCGACAATACGAGGTTTGCCTCTGGAGGTCAGATGCTGAGCAAGCGAAGAAAGGCCAGTTTGGTGGTCGCATCGATCGCGCCGATCTTATTATCGGTGATCTTCGGGGCGCCTTCTCGGGCGATCGCCGATGCTGGTGTATTTACCGGAAATGGGCAAAACCTGCACCAGATTACATCGAAGACGGTTCAGCTTGTCAGCATCAATGTGACGGTCATTCTGGGCCGCGGCCCGTTTCTCTTCGACGGTACGGTGCCAGGAATGGACAGGGCAGACTACGAGTGTACTTTTATTCTTCGGAACCTATCTGACAATCAGGAGGAAATACAGGTCGGATTCCCGGTGGACTCCCAATTTGCCGAAACCAACGAGCCCGTCTCATCCCAAGAATCGACGAATTGGATTTTAGATTACGGCTTTATCGCACGAGACGAGAGCACAACTTATCATGTCGAGTTTGTTCGCCGAAAGACGCATAAGGGCCCAGGGGAATTTGGCTCGGTTTTCGTCTGGAATATGAGGTTCGCCCCGAAAGAGAAGAAGACGCTCAGCGTGTGGTATCGCATACCGATGTCAATGGGTCTGGTGGGCACCCTTAAGGATTCAAGCACTGCCGGCATTGGAACTGGAGCTCTCTCGCAGGAGCTATTGGAAATCGCACAGCTTGAAATGACAGGTTATGTGACGTCAACCGGATCTTCGTGGGCTGGAAATGTCGAGAGCGGGACGTTTACTTTAATCACGGAGCCTTTTGAACGGTACTTGAGTCGGCGCGGTACGACGGAAGAAGGGTTGACGGACGCGAGCGCGGAACAAGCCTCGCGGTTTGATTCGTCGTTCCCGGTGCGCCACCCGTGGTGGTTCAGGGAGATCAAGCCCGATGGATGGCTCGCCGTTAAAGGAGGCGTGCAGTGGCATTACAAGGATTTCAAACCGAAAGATCCGATCGAGGTGCGTTACTACATGACTCAATTTCCCCGGCTGCCAGAGGAGGTCGATGCGTTCGTGGATAGATTCTTGAAGGATAAGGACCCGCACGAGTCAGCCGAAATTGAGCTGGGGCAATTGAAGCAGATTGTGCTGGCAACCTATGGCAAGGAGCCGAAGGACGACACCGCGAAGGCGTTCGCCTCGCAGCAGTTGTGGTACGCCCCGCGGAGTGATTTCTCAATGGAGAGCCTGGACGAAGCAGAAAAACAAGTGCTGAAAAAGATCGATGAGAGAATCGGCGCGGCCAAGAGTCCAAAGTGATCGGAGAGCGAATGCAACCAGCGAATCAGTCGTTGGTCATTGGTCGTTCGCGGTGCCTATACTCGTCGATTAGCGGCGTTCGTCTCCGCTCCGCGAACGACCAGCGACAAACGACCAACGACCGGCGACAAACGACCGACCGCTACCGGCTACTATTACCCGGCGAAATCACTCTCCCATACTCACTCGCGCGCGCTATGCGGTCGAACATCCGCCACGCCGCGAGCGAGATGTCGCTGATCGCTTCTTCCCCGTCACGCTCTCGGCGCAAGTAGGTGGTCATCACGCAAAGTATGTACGGACGCTTGTCCACGAAGATCACGCCTGAATCATTGCGCACGCCTTCCAGTTCGCCCGGCTTGTTGGCGATCTTCAGATCGTCGGGAAGCTTGCGCGGGATCCAACTGTCTTTGTGGGTGGAGAGGACCTTGAAGAAATCCTCGGTCATCTCTTTGTTCAGGACCTGTCCGCGATAGAGCGCCTCGAGCAGGGTCATCATTTCATGGGGCGACGAAACATTTTCGCGGCCTTCGGCGGCGGCTTTCAGGTCCATCATCTTGCGGCGAAGGCGGGTATCGCGCAGTCCCTGCGCGCTCAGGAAGGCATTCACGCTGTCCATGCCGACTCGGTCGATGAGTACGTTAGTCGCGGAATTGTCGCTGACGGCTACCATCATGGTAGCGAGGTCGCGCAGCGTGACCCGGGTAACGCCGGGCGTCAGGCCGCCCATGATGTCGCTATCCGGCACCAGGTCGGCGGCGTTGACGGTATAGAGATCGGTAAGCTTCAGCTTGCCTTGCTGCGCCTGGCGATAAAGTTCGGCGAGAACGCAAATCTTGATCGAGCTCGCCTGCGGGAAAACATCGTTGGCGTGCAGCAAATATTTGTGTCCGTCGGTAAGGTCGAGGATGGCTACGCCCATGACGCCATCGAGATTGCGGTCGACGTCAAGGATAGATCTTTCAAGCTTCGTCCAGAGGACGGTCTGTTTCTCGGACGAAAGCGCGGAGGTTTGAGGGAACGTGAAGGCGCTCAGACAAAGACTGGCCAAGGCCACAAGGGCAGCCGTTCTTATTTGTATCTGTACCTGCGACGTCAGTTTCTGGGACATGTATTTTCCTGGCACAGATTTCCCGGTAAAGACTACCGCAGCTCCCCCGGGCTATGCCTTTCTTAGGAACAGCGCGCCCAGTGGAGGCAGAGTCAGTCGCAACGAATAGGGGCGGCCGTGAGTTGATTGTGCCAGCGCTTCCGCGCCTCCCATGTTGCCCATGCCGCTGCCGCCGTATTCGCGCGCGTCGCTGTTGAGTAGTTCTTTCCAGTAGCCGCCGGACGGCACTCCAACCATGTATCCCACCCTGGGCACGGGCGTAAAATTGCACACGATGAGCACCGGGTTCTCCTCGACCTTACCTTTGCGGAGCACCGCGATGACGCTCATCGGCGCGTCATTGCAATCGATCCATTCAAAGCCCTGGGGATCGTTATCGAACCAATGCAGCGGAGATTCGCTGCGATACACGCGGTTGAGCTGTTCAACCCATGTCATGAGCCCGCGATGCACCGGGTATTGCAGCACATTCCAGTCGAGGCTTCGATCGTGGGACCACTCGGTAACCTGGCCAAACTCGCAGCCCATGAAAAGCAGTTTCTTGCCGGGCTGCGCGAACATGTAGGCGAATAGCAGCCGCAGGTTGGCGAATTTCTGCCACTCGTCGCCGGGCATTTTGCCGATCAGCGAACCTTTTCCGTGTACCACCTCGTCGTGACTCAAAGGCAGCACGAAATTCTCGTGGAACGAATACAGCATGCGAAAGGTCAGCTTGTTGTGGTGATACTGGCGATGAATCGGGTCCTGGCTGAAGTACTCGAGTGTGTCGTGCATCCATCCCATATCCCACTTAAGACCGAATCCCAGGCCGCCGAGGTGCGTGGGCCGCGACACCATCGGGTACGAAGTCGATTCTTCCGCATAGGTCTGGATGTCGGGATGTTCTTTGTAGGCTTCGAGATTGAAACGTCGCAGAAAGTCGATGGCTTCCAGGTTCTCGCGTCCGCCGAATTTGTTCGGAATCCATTCGCCGTGTTTGCGCGAGTAGTCGAGATAAAGCATGGAAGCGACAGCGTCCACGCGCAGGCCGTCGATATGATATTTGTCCAGCCAGAACATGGCGCTCGACATCAGGAAGCTGCGCACTTCGCTGCGGCCGTAGTTGAAGATAAACGTCTTCCAATCGGGATGGAAACCCTGGCGTGAATCGGAGTGCTCGAACAAATGCGTGCCGTCAAAAAAGGCGAGCCCGTGGCCGTCGGAAGGGAAGTGCGACGGAACCCAGTCGAGAATCACCGCGATGCCGTGCTGGTGCAGGTAGTCCACCAGGTACATGAAATCCTGCGGCGTGCCGTAGCGCGACGTGGGAGCGAAGTAGCCCGTCGTCTGATATCCCCAGGAACCGTAGAAGGGATGTTCCATGATGGGGAGCAGTTCAACGTGGGTGAATCCCAGCCGATTCACGTACTCGGCGAGCCGGGGCGCGATTTCGCGATAGCTGAGCGAACGGTTGTCCTCCTCAGGAACGCGCATCCACGAGCCAAGGTGAACCTCATAGATCGACATGGGCGCGTGCAGCGAGTTAACGGCGGCACGTTTCTCCAGAAAGGTTTTGTCGCCCCAGGTGTAGTCGAGATCCCACACCACGGAAGCAGTGCGCGGCGGCTTCTCGTCAAAGAGTCCCACTGGGTCGGTCTTTTCAATCTGGTACCCGAGCTGGGTGGAGTCGATGTGGAACTTGTACAACGTGCCCTTTTCCACTCCCGCAATGAAGCCTTCCCAGATTCCTGACGAGCCACGAGCCTGAAGCTGATGCGATTGCGGGTTCCAGCCATTGAAGCTGCCGATCACCGACACCTGGCGGGCGTTCGGAGCCCAGACGCTGAAGACGGCTCCTTTGGCTCCTTTAGACTCCACGAGGTGCGCACCCATCTTGTCGTAAATGCGATAGTGGCTGCCTTCGTTGAACAGATAGAAGTCTTCGGCGGTCAGCAGAGAAATATCGGAGCGGACGGGAGATGCTTCCTGAGTTGGAGGTTTCGTCGTCATGGTTTCACACGGGTTTTAGTGTAGCCCAATTCCGCAGGATCAAGGATCGCCGAGATTGTGTGGTGGCGGGGCTTTGCCCCGCCAGAACAGGCCGAAGCCCCGTCGCCACACAATTCCGCTAGCGGCGTTTTTCTTTCTGCGCTTCGCGCTTTTGCCGTGCCCAGCCTTCTTTCACGCTTTGTCGCGCGCGTCCAAACGCCAGCGCATCCGGAGGCACGTCATCCGTAATGCAGCTCGCGGCAGCGACGTAGGCGCCGCGGCCAATCTTTACCGGCG
>Ga0302326_10009682_pt1 | contig 20974 bp, 16 predicted proteins | sample Palsa_T0_3_FD_202264 | JGI IMG/M metagenome (GOLD analysis project Ga0302326, IMG submission 202264) | Peat permafrost microbial communities from Stordalen Mire near Abisko, Sweden - Palsa_T0_3 | ecosystem: Environmental > Terrestrial > Soil > Palsa > Peat permafrost | place: Sweden: Abisko... | reverse complement strand
GCCTCAGCCTCCATCCGAAGGTGGGGCGACGCGTCCCCGCGACGCCATCCCCCCCGCCCGCGTTTCTGAAGAAAGGCGTACTGGGGACAGTCCGCCCCACCCGGCTGCAGAAAACGGAACCCCCGCTTCGCCACCGCCCGGCGGCCGCCTGCGCATCTCCCCCCTGGCCCGCAAACTCGCCGAAGCCAAGGGCATCGACCCCGCCACGGTCACCGGCAGCGGCCCTGCCGGCCGCATCGTCCGCGCCGACATCGAGGCCGCCGAGGCCGCCTCCGGCGGCCTCGCCGCGTCGAAGCGAAGCGAAGACGGGCCGCCCCTCGCCGCGTCGAAGCGCAGCGAAGACGGGCCGCCGGGCCAAGACTGGCCGCCGGGAAAATCCAAGCCCGTCTCAACCATCCGCGCCCTCATCGCCCGGCGCCTGCTGGAGTCGAAAACCCGGATACCCCACTTCTACCTCGATATCGAGGTGGATGCGGAGCCGATGCTGACCTTGCGCAGCCAGCTCAATGCGGCGGGCGAAAAAGACGGAGTGAAGCTTTCGGTCAACGATTTCATTCTCAAGGCCGCGGCCGAGGCGCTGCGGCGCGTGCCCGCCGTAAATTGCTCCTGGGAGGAATCGCCGGGAAGCCAGCCGGCCATCCGCCAGCATGACGCCCCCCATGTTTCGTTCGCGGTCGCCATCGAGGATGGCCTCATCACTCCCGTCATCCGCGACACCGCGGCCAAATCGGTCCTGGCCATCAGCCGGGAGGCGAAATCCCTCGCCAAGCTCGCCAAGGAGAAAAAACTCCAGCCCGCGCAATACACCGGTGGCACGTTTTGCGTGTCGAATCTCGGCATGATGGGCATCGAACGCTTCAGCGCGATCATCAATCCCCCGAACGCGGCGATCCTCGCTGTCGGCGCCACGGTCAGGAAACCGGTGGTCAAGGACGATCAGATCGTCATCGGCCAGCGCATGATCCTCACGCTGTCCTGCGACCACCGCGTGGTGGACGGCGCCACCGGCGCCACCTACCTCGCCGCCCTGAAAGAGCTGCTGGAAAAGCCGATGATGTTCATGCTGTAAGCAGACGTCGCGTTTCGAATCATGGTGGGGCGGCGCGTCCCCGCGACGCCAGCTTGGCTCCGACCGCGAAAAAAGCCAGCAGAGCAATTGGCGTCGCAGGGACGCGTCGCCCCACCTCAATCCTTCTCTGCTCTCAGTTTCGCATCCGCTTCGATCAGCTTGCTCAGCGCTTCCAATTCGGTTTTCACCCGGGCCTTGGCCGCCGGCAGCGCGGCGGCGTCCGCCACCTGGTCCCGGGCGAAAAGGTAAAACTTCATCTTCGGTTCCGTGCCGCTGCCGCGCGCCGCAAACCTGAAGCCGTTTTCGAGCGTGATGACGTAGAGGTCCTGCTTCGGGATTTCCTCGCCATCCGCATCGACGATTTTCTGGCGGCCAAAGTCCTGGAACTGCGCCACCCGCACGCCGCCGAATTCCCCGGGCGGGCTCGCCCGGTAGGTCTCGAGAATGCGCCTGATCCTCGCGCTGCCGCTCGCGCCATCGTAGTAAAGATTGATCGTGCCCTCGAGATGGTAGCCGTGCCGCACGTAAAGCCGGTCGAGATATTCCGGCACGGTCTCGCCCCGGCTCTTCACCCAGGCGCACAGCTCCGCGAACATCAGGCACGCGGCGTTCCCGTCCTTGTCGCGCACGGAGTCGTTGGGCAGGTAGCCGTAGCTCTCCTCCGTGCCGAAGGCGAAGAACGTCGCGTGCTCCAGGTGCAGCCGGGCGCGCACCGCCAGGGGCGCCGCATCGTAGTCGAACTCCGGCCCCATGGCCGCGCGCAGGCGTTCCTCGTAGCCGCGAAGCTTGGCCGCGATCCATTTGAAGCCGGTCAGGGTGTTGATCACCTTGACCCCGTGGCCGCGGCCGATCTCGTCCTGCAGTTCGGTGGTCACGAAGGTCTTGATGATGCAGGCCCGCGGCGATCCCTCCGGAGGAATCCAGCCCATTTCCTTGAACTTCATGAGCCGGTAATCCGCGAGCAAGGCGCCCACCTGGTTGCCGGTGAGCAATTCCACCCGTCCCAGGCGGTTGCGGACCGCGCAGCCCATCCGGTCGCAGTCCGGATCGGTGGCGAGAACCACGTCGCATCCGCAGCGCTCGGCCAGTTCCACCGCGCGCGCGAGGGCCTCGGGATTTTCCGGATTGGGCGACTTGACGGTCGGAAAGCGGGGATCGAACGCCAGTTGTTCCTGCACCTCCTGCAGGTCGCAACCGGCGTGGACCAGCAACGGCAGGCAATGAACCGCCCCCGTGCCGTGGATATTGGTGAACGCGACCCGCAGCTTGGCGGCGCGGAACACCCGCGGGTCGATCGCCGCGGCCGCCGCCGCCGCCAGGTAGGCGTCGTCGGCGGCGCGCCCGAGAATCGTCACCGCGGACAGGTCCTTTTCGAGAAAGGCGCCGAGCGCCCCCAGGGGCACGGCATTGACTTCCGCCACGATCCCGGCGTCGTGCGGCGGGATCACCTGCGCCCCGTCGCCGAAGTAGGCCTTGAATCCGTTGTCGTGCGGCGGATTGTGGCTGGCGGTGACGACGATCCCCGCGTGCGCCCGCAGCCAGCGCACGCTGAAGCTCAACTGCGGGGTCGGGCGCGGCTCGGGAAAAATGAAGGCCTCGCCGCCGAGGCGCATCCAGGTCGACGCCGCCAGCTCGGTGAAGTGCTGCGAAAAATACCGCACGTCATACGCCACGACCAGGCGGGGCCTCGCCGGCCGGCCGCTCGGTTGCAGGTATTTTTCGACGGAGCGGAAAAGACCCATCACCGCCCGGATGAGCGTGAAATCGTTCAGCATGTTGCTTCCGATCGCGGCGTGCTCCGGGCTGCCCAACGGGCCCGGCGCGCCGGTCTCAGCCGCCGCCGCCACCCGCCCGATCGTGCGGCCGCGCATGCCTCCTGTCCCGAATTCGAGATACCGGTAAAACCGGTCGTTGAGCTCCGCCCATTCCCCCCGCCCGACCAGCTCCTCAATGCTCCCCTGCGCCCACGCCGGCAGCCCCGCCCCCAGGAATGAGGCGATGTTGTCGGCCGCGCCGGGAAGCAATTGTTTCGTCTCGGCCGCGGATCGAACCTGTTCCAGGATGTTCATTCGAGATAGAGTCCCTCTTTCACAACCGGTTTGGGATCAAGGTTTTTCCATCTCTCCACGAATGACTCCGCGTCATCGCCAAACAGCGGCGACACTTCGATCCTCACCGTCGGCAGGCCCGTCGGGTCGGAGGGGACCGGGGCGCCGGCGGCCTTGAGCCAGCGGGCAAATTGCCGCAACTGATCGTCGCGGCTCGTCTGGGCCGAATCGACCCCCTCCGCATTCTTGACCGGGGAAAAGTCGTCCTCCCGCCCGGTCTCGATCACAAGCGGATGGCGGGCAAAAGGGAGCGCGTCGAAAACGAACAGCTCGAACTTGATGCCATTGGCTTTTTCCGGCTTCACCGGCCGGCCCGACGCATCCACGGTCGGGATCTTCTTTTCCGCGCGATGGAAAGGGAGCGCCCGCTCCGTGTCCGAACGCGCCAGGCGGCGGACGAAGTCGCGGTCGAGCACGTGGATCGCGACGCTGCCGGCCACATACCGCAACCGGCCGCTGGCTTCCCGCCGGCGCTGCAGCTCCAGGGGCAGGTCGGAATATTCGACCACGACCAGCTGGCCGTCCCGGACGCAGAAATGCCCGAGCTTCTCCTCGGGAAATGCCTTGGGCACCATCTTGCTCGACATCTCCGAGCCGCGCTGCAGGTGCCAGCCAATGAATGCCGGGTCGACGCACCGCACGAGGGGATTGTCCACCTGGAAATAGCTCACCGTATCGACCCCTTCCCCCGCCATGAGGTCGAGCGCGCCGCTGCGCTCCAGCGCGCGCAGGGACCCGCCGTGCCCGTCGGGCGAGAGCGCGATCGCGCCGGTCGTCTCAAGCAGGATCCGGCCGCTGAAATCCACCGCCGGCATGCGGCCCTGGCGGAAGAAATGCACCCGGCCGCGGTCGAGACCGAACCAGCGCCGCTCCGCGAAAAAAGCCTCGGTCGCCGCGTGGTTCTGGTGGCTGGTCATGATGAACCAGTGCAGCGGCCGCCCATGGCGCCGCCCCGCCGCGATGATCTTCTCGGCAAAGACCTGGAACAGCGGCTTGCCTTTCACCGGCGTGACCGGAAACGCGCCCTTCGGCCCGTCATACCCCAGGCGTGTGCCCTGCCCGCCGGCCACCGTGAAGGCGGCCACCCGGCCCGCCCGCAGCGCCGCCTCGCCCGCCCCCCGGGCGGCGTTCCAGGCCGCCGGATCGCCGCCATTTTCCGGCCGGGGCTCGTAAGGCGCGGGCTCCAAACCATCGAGATCAGCCGCCTTCGCCGCCGCGCCCGCGGCGAACGCCGCGTTGAGCCGCCCCACTTCCGCCAGGTCGATCTCCCCCGCCTGCCCGAGCAGCTCCCGCTGCGTTTCCGGCGCCAGCCGGTCAAAAAAAGCAAACACCTGCCCCTGCCCCGCGCGCTCAAATGCCGCAATCGTCGGGTTCATTCTTCGAAGCGAAAGATGATTTCATCGGGCCGGGCGTAGCCGAGCTTGCGGCGGATGACCTTCTCGACATACGCCGGATCCGTGCGCAGGCGGTCGAGGATCCTCTCCTGTTCGCTCAGCCGCGCCTCCGTCTCGGCGAGCCGCTGCAGGTTGGCGGCTTCGATCGCCTTCAGCCGGTTCTGCTCCTCCCGGGCGTCATAAAAGTACAATCCCGAGCCAATGCAGATGGCGGCGAAAAACACCATGAAAAGGCTGAAGATGAGTCGGCGGAGGGTCATGGGTCGCCAGCGATCAAATCAAATTCACCGGATCGACGTCGAGGATTTGTGTGATATCCCTGGGCCACGCGAATTTGGCCCGCAGGCCCGTCAGCTCGCCGATGGCCTTCGTCACGCTCGCCGTGAAATACCAGAGCTGCCAGCGGTACTGGTCCTTGATTTTCTCGATGGGCGACGGAGCCGGCCCGCGCACCTCGATGCGCTCGCCAAACGCCTCCCGCACCTGTTTGGCCCATTGTTCGGAGAAAAATTTCAATTTCTCGGGATTGGGTCCGCGAAAAAGGTGATGGATGAGGTGCCGGTAGGGCGGATAGCGGAATTGCCGCCGCACCGCCAGCTCCGCCGCGGCAAAGCCCGCGTAGTCGGCGTGGCGCGAGAACTGGATCGGCCCGGCCTGCGGCGTGAAGGTCTGCACCACGACCTCGCCCGCGCGATCCCCCCGGCCCGCGCGGCCCGCCACCTGCACCAGGAGCTGGAACGTGCGCTCGTTGGCCCGGAAATCGGGCAGGTGCATCGAGAGATCCGCATCGATCAGCCCGACGAGGGTCACGTTGGGAAAATCGAGCCCTTTGCCGATCATCTGGGTCCCCACGAGCACATCGATCTTCCCCACGCGGAAGTCGCCCAGGATCTCGCGGAACCGGTTCTTCCGGCCCATGGTGTCGGTGTCGATGCGCACCACCCGCGCCCGCGGGAGGACGCGGCGCACCGCCTCCTCGACGCGCTGCGTGCCGAGGCCGCGCCAGCGGATGTCGGGCGCGCCGCAGGCGGTGCAGCGCGCCGGCGCCGGACGCTGGGCGCCGCAAAGGTGGCAGCGCAGCGTCTCGTCGACGCGATGATAGGTCATTGTGATGCTGCAATGGTCGCATTCCTCGACGTGCCCGCACTTCCGGCAGAGCAGCGACGACGCATAGCCGCGGCGGTTGATGAAAAGGATCGTCTGCTCGCGCCGTTCGAGGCGCGCCCGCATCGCGTCCACCAGCGGACGCGACAGCGCCGAGAAGGCGCGCTGCCGCGCGACCTCGATGCGCATGTCCACGATGCCGATGTGGGGCAGCTTCTGCCCGTCGACCCGCTGCAGGAGCTGGAGGAGGCCGTATTTGCCCGTCTCCACATTCACGAAGCTTTCGAGCGAGGGGGTGGCGGACCCCAGGACGCAGCGGGCGCCCGCAAATTTCGCGCGCATGACGGCGACGTCGCGCCCGTGATAGCGGGGCGTCTCGTCCTGCTTGTAGGCCGGCTCGTGCTCCTCGTCCACGACGACCAGCCGGAGATTCCGCACCGGGGCGAAGACGGCGGAGCGCGCGCCCACCACCACCCTCGCCTCGCCGGTGGCGAGCGCGAGCCACCCGTCGAGCCGCTCGCCGTCGCTCAGGTGGCTGTGCCAGACGATGCAGCGCTGCCCGGGGGCGATGGCCTCGAGGCGTCCCCGCAGCCGCGCCACCGTCTGCGGGGTCAGCGCCACCTCCGGGACAAGAAAAATCACGCTCCCGCCCGCGCGCAGCGCGGCGTCCATCGCGTGCAAATAGATCTCGGTCTTGCCGGAGCCGGTCACGCCGTGCAGCAGGGAGACCCCGAATTTATTCTCCGCCATGCCCGCCGCCAGCTTGCGGAACGCAAATTCCTGCTCCGCGTTCAAGGCGATCGGCTGCGCCGGGACCACCTCCCCGGTGCCCCAGCCGTCCGCATAGGCCTCGCGCACGACGCGGCGCGTCTCCTCGCGCAGCACCCCGCGCCGGACCAGCCCGGCCGCCGTGGCCGCCGTGAGCCCGAGCCGCTGGAGCACAAGCCCCTTGCGCTGGGGCAGGAATTGCTGGCTGAGGAACGCGTAAAGCCGCGCCTGCTGCGGCGCCCGTTTGGCGATCTTTGCCAGCTCGTCGGGGGAGAGTTTTTGCGCGACGGCCAGCAGCGTCTCCTGTTTCAGGCTCGCGCCGCGGCGCACGGCGGCGGGGATCATCGCCTCGATGACGGAATCGAGCGGCGCCGCATAGTACGCCCCCATCCAGCGGGCGAGGTCGAGCAGGTCGGGCGCCAGCGCCGGAAAGGGATAAACCACCTGCGCGACCGGCTTGAGCTTCTCGACGGGAAAGTCGCGCGGCGCCGCGATCTCACCGACGATCCCCAGCCGCAGCGTCGCCAGGATGGGAACGCGCACCAAGGCGCCGACTCCGATGGTGGACCGCAGGGGTTCCGGCACGCGGTAGTGCAGCAGCTTGTCGAACCCGGCGAGAGGATGGACCCCGACGATCATCGCCCGCAGGCTAATTAATTTTGCACAAAAGCACAGCCTTCGTGCTGGCAATCTCCATCAGGATTTCAGTTTCGCCAGGAATTGGGCCTCGAATACTTCATAAACGACCCCGCGCTCCTCGAGAAAGATCGCCTCGCCAGATTGCATCATTCCAGCGCGCGGGCGAGATCGGCGTCGGTCAGGCGGTAGACGAGAATTGCGTCGTTGATCAGGGCGTCCGGGGCGCGCTGGCGCAGGTAAGCGGTCAGACGGGCGAGCCGATACTGCTCGAAACGATCGAGCAAGGGGCCCAGCGTATTGACATCATAGCGCTTGGACGCCTCGGCGCGAACAGCGGGGTCAGGGGACAGCAGCGGCGCCACCGCCGCTTGGAGCTGGCGATAGACCAACTCGTAACGGCTGTTCCAGGGTCCCCGCGGTTCATCGTAGTAAACGGGCTGCAGCATGGTCGCGCTGATGAGATAGGTGCCGGCGGAAAGCCGCCGCTCCGCGGGATGGGTGCCGTGGAGATAGGGGCCGCCATAGGAATAGAGCAAGCGGGCTGCCACGCCATAATACTCGGGACTGCCCACGCCGAAATAGGAAAGGTAAAAGGGAGCCCCTTCCGGATGCCGCTCAATGTAATGGCTGATTGCGGGCAATTCCTGTCCCCAGTCGAGCGAGCTGTCCACCAGGTGCCGATAGGCATCCGCCGGGCGGACGATGCCGTTGAAGTAAGCGACGTAATTCGGGAAGCGCCAGATCGTCTCGGCGGCGAGGAGCACGAGGAGGCCGCAAAGCGCCGCGCCGGCCCAGCGGACAGCCCGGCGGTCGATCCATCCGGCCGACGCGCCGCAGAGCACAAAAATCGGGGCGTAGACCGGCAGCAGGTGGCGATGGCCGATGTTGAGATGGCTTGAAATCGCCGCCGCCCAGTAGACGGCCATCAGGACCCACAGGGGCAGCGTCGGGTAAAGCTGACGCCAAAGCACGCGGGCGCCGCTGCCGGGATAAGTCCGGGATTTCGCCCGCCACGACATCCATCCGGCGGCAAGGGCCAGCCCGCAAATGCCGAAGACGCTCAATGGAGTCTTGACCAGGAACGTGTAGGGGAAGAACCCGGCCCAACCCGTCTCGCGGTATTCGCCGTTCCAGAAAGCCCGGCGGACGTCCGCCTGGCGCAGCACGTCAGCGAGGCCATAGAGCCACGCTTCCGGCAGCAATTCATGCCGCCGGGAAAAATCGATGACCCGCGCCAGCGCGCCCGGCGGCGGGCGGCTCCGGATGGCGTCGAGCCGGCTGCTCTGCGCAGGCGTCAGCACGGTCCGCTGGATCTCATCCAGCGCGGCGATGACATCGTCGCTCCACATCGGCCGCGCCGCGCCGTGAGCCTGCAAGGTCCGGACCGCCTGCGCGAACTGTTCCCGGCTCAGGCCGAGATCGCGCAGGACGCCGGACGGAGCGGGCTCGTTGAGCATATACTCCCAGGGAGCCACAAAGCGGTTCCCGTCCCCCGGGGGAGAGGCTGAAAATCGAAATCCGTAGAACGACCAGATCACCGCGACGACGACCACGGCGTGCGCGCCGGCCGCCATCCCGAAGACGAGCGCCTGCCGGGCCCGGGAACCGATCTCCCCCCGCCACCGTCCGAATGTGATCGGCAGGGGCCGGCCGTCGCACAACCGGACCGCCGCGAGCAGCAGCATCACCGGGATGATAAGCACGGCCGACATCTTGGAAACGAACAGGCCGCCCGCCAGCAGCGCGCTGCCGAACAGGCGCCCGGCGGAAATTTTCTGCAGGACAGCCCACCAGCCCCACGTCGCCGCCAGGAAGAAAAGCGCGGCCGCCGTGTCCGCCGTCATCAGCGCTCCGTTGGCCAGGATGGCGGGGCTGAGAACACAAAGCAGCAGCGTGATCATTCCGCCCCCGGGCCCGAAAAGCCGGCGCGACCAGGCGCAGGCCACCGCGCCCAAAAGCACCGCCAGCAGGCCGCAGGCGGCCCGGCCGGACGCGGCCATCCGACCCGCGTCGTTGCCCATCCCGTAAAACCAGTCGTAGGCCAGGACCGGAGCCTGCGAATGGCGCCAGTCGTCCGAGCCGGTGGCGGGGAATTTATAGGTGCCGAGCGCCAGCGGCAGCCCGGCCACAAGCTGCGCGAGTTGTCCTCCTTCCGGATTGAGTCGAAAATCTCCCAGCCGCCAATAGCTGGATCCGGCAATCGCGTACTGGCCCTCGTCGAAGGAAAGGCTCTTGTCCCGCAGGCTGGCGAGCATGGCCAGCCAGAATAGCAGAAGGACCGCGGCGACGATCGCCGGCCCGGTCAGCACCCGCCCCGCTTGGCCCTTTTGCAATTTCAGGAACACAGCGTATGGAATCGGCGGGGAGCCAGCGCGAGGATTAAATGAACGCGTTGACAGGCAGGGCATTCACGGAGGAATGTTGCCGGGTGAGCACTCCGGCGGCCCGCGAAACATTCGAAAAATTTCTCAGGAAGAAAGGCCTGCGCGTGACCGACCAGCGCATGGCGATTTTCGAGGCGGCCGTCGCCCAAAAGGAGCATTTCACGGCCGAACAGCTCCTCGACCAGGCCAGGGCGCTGGAAAAGTCCCGTTACGTCTCGCGGGCAACGGTTTATCGCACGCTGCCAGTCATGACGGAGAGCGCCCTCCTGCGGGAGGTGGACATCGGCACGGGCGAGAAATTTTACATGCCCAACGTGGGCGACAGCGCGCAGGTCGCCCAGGTGGTCTGCCTGGACTGCGATCGGATTTTTGAGATCAGCGCTCCTTTCATGGAGTGGTATGGCAGCACCGTCTCGTCGAAACTCGGCCTCACCCCCGAGTCCCAGCGCCTCCAGGTGAGCGCCCGCTGCGACGTCCTGCGCGATACCGGCGCGTGCCCGCGGCGCGGCGGCCATGGATCGCGCAAGCCGGCGCGGATAACCCGCTGACCATGGCCCGGGATAAAACGCACGACCCCGCTTTTGAAATCGGTTTTTTTGAATCGGTGCTGCGCCGGCAGCCGCGGTACGCCGAGGTGATCGAGATTCTGGGCGGACTTTACACCAAGGCCGGCCGGGTGGCCGACGGGCTGAGGATGGACCGCCTCCTGGTGAGGCTGCAGCCGACCAACGCCACCGCGTTCTACAACCTCGCCTGCAGCCTGGCGCTCTGCCAGCGCAAGACGGCCGCGCTGCACTCGCTCCGGCAGGCGGTGGAGCTCGGCTACCGCGATTTTGACTGGATGTCGCAGGATCCCGATCTCGAGAGCTTGAAGAAGCGGCCGGAGTTCGTGGCGCTCTGCGACCAGCTTAAAAGTCAAAATTGATCGGCAGGTGGAGCGAGTTGCCCCCAACCCGCTCGTTTGGCTCCGAAGACCGTATAACTCGGACCACCTTCCCAATGAAGCGTGTTGGGGGCAACCCGCTCCACCTTCAATCGATCTATGCGAGCATCAGCTCCGCGCCCACGGAGTCCGCCAGCAGCCGCCCGCGGCGGGTCAGGCAAACCCGCACACCGTCGTACCGCACCAGGCCGTCCGCGGCGAGGGCGCCCAGCCGCTCCTCAATTTCCGCCCAGGGCGCTTGCGGGCAGCGCTGCCGCCATTCCCCGACGTCGACACCGGAATTCATCCGCAATCCGAAGATGAGGGCATCCTCCGCCAGCAGCGGCGGAGTCAGAGCCACGCGGTCCTCGGTCATGCGCTCGCCCCGCTCGACCCCCGCCCCCCATTTTTCGAGATCGGCGATGTTCGCGCCCCGCCAGCCGCCGTGCTGCGAGGCGGCCGAAGGGCCCAGGCCGACCCAATCGCGCATGCGCCAGGTATTGACGTTGTGCAGGCAGGCATGGCCCGGACGCGCAAAATTGGATATTTCGTACTGCGCGTAGCCCGCGGCCGCCAGCTGCGCCCAGGACGCCTCGTAAAACTGCGCCTCCTTTTCCGGATCGAGCTTCACCCGCCCCTGGGCCAGCTTGATCCAAAGGACGGTGTCCTCCTCGAAGGTCAGGCAGTAGGTTGAAAGATGATCCGGCGCGAGCGCCACGGCGGCGCGCACGTCCGACGCCCATTCCTCCGGGGTCTGCCCGGGGAGCGCGAACATCAGGTCGAGGTTCACGCTGGCGAAGCCGGCGGCGCGAACGTGGTCGTAGGCCCGGTGGACCTGGGCCAGCGTGTGCTGGCGGCCCAGCGCCTCGAGCCGCTCCGGCTGGAAGCTTTGCACGCCCAGGGACACCCGCGTGACGCCCGCGCCGCGCAGCACCGCGAGGCGGTCGGCCGTGACCGATGCCGGCGCCAGCTCAACCGTCCATTCCCGAAGCCCGCTGCCGGCGCGCGCCCGGACGATTTCCGCCAGTCGCTCCAGCTGGCGGGGCGCGAGCATTCCCGGCGTGCCGCCGCCCCAGAAAACGGTCGTCAGCGGTTCGCGCCAATCCGCCAAGGCGGCCTCCGCGGCGATCCCGGCGATGAAACGCTCCACGGCGGAGGCGGTCGGCACGGTCTGGTAAAAGGCGCAAAAATCGCACGTCGAGGCGCAAAAGGGCACGTGCACGTAGAGGCCCAGCTCCGGCAAAGTCGGAGCCGGCCCCGGTGAAGCCGGAGCAGCTTTGGCTTGCCCTGACGTCATCGGGGTCATAGTTTCCAAACCTCAATGCATAACAAACGAGCTCCTCTCGCGAGCAAATTTCTCCTCTGGCTGGGCGGCGCCGTCGCGGCGCTTCTGGCCGGATGCAGTTCCGTCACGCTGACCAACCTCACATCGAGCGCCCTGCCCGAGAACCCCTCGCAGATCTATACGTTCACGCTGCGCGTGGTGAAAAATTTCGACAATGTACCCGATGGGTCCATTTCGGCGCACATCGTCCTGGACGGACAGACCTACCCGATGAAAGTGAGTTCGGTCAGCCCGGAGGTTTACGAATTCGAATACCAGGTGCCCCCCGGCCGCGACGACATCGCCTACTACTATCTCGTGGATTACGGCGTTCCCCCCTCCGAAGCCTACACCGACGTCACGCACGCGAAGATCGAGAGCCGCTATGTTCTTTCGCTGGAGGCCAATCGCGGCCCGGTCGGGGCCAGCGTCGGCGTGCTCGGACGCGGATTCACGGCCCAGGATTTGATCGCGTTTGACGGCTCACCGGCGCGCACCGTTTACGCCTCTTCCACGGCCCTCACCTTTTTCGTTCCGCCGCTCCCCGGCGACAAAAACTACCTGGTCACCGTCAACGGCGCCACGGGCAACTCCCCCGTCGGCACGTTCCATATCGATCCCACCTCGGTCACGGTCGCGCCCGCCAACCTCGCGATGACGCCCGGCGAAAAGCAAAATCTCACTTTCACCCTCTCCAACCCGGCGCCGGAAGGTGGAATCCTCCTGGATGTGACGACCGACGTTCCCGAGAGCGTCATCATGCCTGAAGTTCTTGTTCCCCAGGGTGAAACGAGTGTCACCGTGACCGTCGAGGCCGGACGGCCCGGCAACGGAAGTTTGTTTCTCAAGGGCTATGGCTCCGGCGACGTATCCGTCCCCGTCGCCGTGTCCGCGAAGTAGAAGTAGACGCGGTGTCTTCGCCGCGTCCGAGGCCATCGTATTCCCGTGGAATCCAAAGACGCCAATCTCTCCTTCGAAGCCGCCCTCGCGAAGCTCGAAGCCGTCGTCGAATCGATGGAGTCGGGCGACGTGCCGCTGGCGGAACTCTTGTCGAAGTTTGAGCAGGGCAACAAGCTGCTGAAGCTCTGCGAAGGCCGGCTGAAGGATGCGGAGCTTAAAATCGAGCAGCTAAAAAAACAAAAAGACGGCGTTGCCTTCGCTCCGTTTGAGCCGGAGCGCGAATCGTGACCAAGCCCCCCCGCCTCCTCGACGGCGTCCGCGGCCCTGCGGACGTCAAGGCCCTCGCGCCGGAGCAGCTCGGCCGGCTGGCCCAGGAGATTCGCGACGAGATCATCACGGTCACCTCCGCCAACGGCGGCCATGTCGGCCCCAATCTCGGAGTCGTCGAGCTCACCATCGCGCTGCACCGCGTTTTCGACTCGCCGGCCGATCCGTTCGTATTCGACGTCGCGCATCAGGGCTACACCCACAAGCTTTTGACCGGGCGGGGCGGCGAGTTTTTCCGGAAACTCCGCCAGACCGGGGGCGCCAGCGGATTTCTCTATCGCCGGGAAGGCGACTACGACGCCTATGGGGCCGGACATGCCGGCACCGCGCTCAGCGCCGCCCTGGGCATGGCCACGGCCCGCGACCTCCGCGGATCGCACGAGCACATTGTCGCCGTCTGCGGCGACGCCGCCTTCACCTGCGGCATCACCCTGGAGGCGCTTAACAACGTGGTTTCGTCGACCAAGCGCCTCATCGTCATCCTCAACGACAACGAATGGTCCATCGCCCGCAATGTCGGCGCCATGGCCCACTATCTCAACCGGCTGAGCACCAGCCCGACCTACAACAAGATCCACCACGATCTCGAGAAATTCTTCATCGGGCTGCCCCACGGCCACGACATGAACCGCGTCTGGATGAAGTGGAAGCGCGAGACCAAGGACTTTTTCGTCGGATCAAGCCTCTTCGAGAAATTCGGCCTGCGCTATCTCGGGCCCATCGACGGGCACAATCTCGAGGAGCTCACCAAGAACCTCGAGTTTGCCAAGGGGTGCGACAGCCCGATCCTGCTCCATGTGCTGACCAAAAAGGGCCACGGCCTGGAAGCGGCGCTCAGCTCGCCGGAAAAATTTCACGGCGTGGGGGCCTTCGATCCGGTCACCGGCGAGAATCGCAAGCCCGCGGCGGGAACGCCGCCCGCCTACCAGGATGTTTTTGGCGAGGCCATCGTCCGGTTCGCGCGGGCCGATCCGCGCGTCGTCGGCATCACGGGCGCCATGCCGAGCGGCACCGGGCTCTCGCGGCTCGCCGCCGAGCTGCCGCGGCAGTTTTTTGACGTCGGCATCGCGGAGGAGCACGCGGTGCTTTTTGCCGCCGGCCTCGCGGCCCGGGGGCTGCGTCCGGTGTGCGCCATCTACTCGACTTTTCTGCAGCGCGCCTACGATCCGATCATTCACGACGTCGCCCTGCAGGGCCTCCCGGTGACATTCTGCCTCGATCGCGCGGGACTCTCGCCCGCCGACGGGCCCACGCATCATGGGCTGTTCGACATCGCCTACCTTCGCTGCGTGCCCGGAGCGGTCGTCATGCAGCCCAAGGATGAGGACGAGCTGGTGGACATGCTGCACACTTCCCTGCAGATGAATGGCCCGGCTTTCATCCGCTATCCCCGCGGGTCCGGCACCGGCGTGAAGATCAAGGAGGTTCCGGCGCTGCTGCCGCTGGGCCAGGCCGAGGTCCTGCGCGAGGGCTCGAACATCGTGATCTGGGCGCTGGGTCCCATGGTGCAGTCCGCCCTCCGGCTCGCCGCCCGGCTGGCCGCCGAGGAGCGCCTGTCCGTCGGGGTCGTGAACGCCCGCTTTGCCAAGCCGGTCGACCGCACCCTGCTGCTCAGCCAGGCCGCCGTCGTGCCGCTGCTCGTAACGATGGAGGATCATGCGCTCGCGGGCGGCTTCGGCAGCGCCGTGCTCGAGACCCTCCAGGACGCGGAGTGCGCCACGGCCGTCGAACGCATCGGCTGGCCCGACCGTTTCGTCGAGCACGGCAGCAGCGTCGACGCCCTCCGCGCCGCCAACGGCCTGGCCCCCGACGACATGTACCGCCGCGTCCTGGCCCGCTGGCAGAATCTCGAGGCCGCGCATTCCGTACCAGGTGGGGCGGCGCGCCCCCGCGACGCCAGTTTGGGCAGAGTCGAAGCAGGCGTCGCAGGGACGCGCCGCCCCACCTCCTAGTTTTCGAATTCCGAATTTCGAATTTCGAATTTTTTGTCCTACTCCTCCTGCTGCAGCGCCGCCACGACCGAAAAATCCTCGAGCGTCGTGATATCGCCCTTCACGTCGCCGCCCGCGGCGATCTCCTTGAGAATGCGGCGCATGATTTTTCCGCTGCGCGTCTTGGGCAGGCCGGCGGCAAACCGCACGTCGTCGGGTCGCGCGAGCGAGCCGATCTCCTTGGCCACGTGCTGGCGAAGCTGCTCCTTGAGCTCGGGCGAGACCGTGACGCCGTTCTTGACCGTGACGAAACACACCAGGGCCTGGCCCTTCAGCTCGTCGGCCCGGCCGACGACCGCGGCCTCCGCCACGGCGGGATGGGACACCAGCGCGCTTTCGATCTCGGCGGTGCCGATGCGGTGGCCCGAGACGTTGAGGACGTCGTCGATGCGGCCGACCACCCACAGATAGCCGTCCTGGTCGAAGCGGGCGCCGTCCCCGGCAAAGTAATAGCCGGGCAGCTCGCTCCAATATTGCTTCTTGTAGCGCGCGTCATCCCCCCAAAGCGTGCGGAGCATCGAGGGCCATGGCTGGGCGAGGAAAAGCCGGCCGCCGCCGCCGCGCGGCACCTCGTCTCCCTTGTCGTCCAGCACCTTGGGCACGACGCCGAAGAAAGGGCGGGTGCACGATCCGGGCTTGGTCGGGGTGATGCCGGGGAGCGGCGTGACCATGATGGCCCCCGTTTCCGTCTGCCACCAGGTGTCCACGATCGGACAGCGCTTTTTCCCGATCAGGGTGTGATACCACATCCACGCCTCCGGGTTGATCGGTTCGCCGACCGAGCCGAGCAGGCGCAGCGACTTGAGGCTGTGGCGCTTCACGTAATCGTCCCCCCAGCGCATGAAGGCGCGGATCGCGGTGGGCGCCGTGTAAAAAATGCTCACGTGGTGGCGATCGATCATGTCCCAGAAACGGTCCGGCTCCGGATGGTTGGGCGCGCCCTCGTACATGAACACCGTGGCGCCGTTCGCGAGCGGACCGTAAACGACGTAGCTGTGCCCCGTCACCCATCCCACGTCGGCGGTGCAGAAATAGACATCGCTGTCCTTCAGGTCGAAAACGTATTTCGTCGTGATGGTGACGCCCAGGAGGTAACCCGCGGTGGTGTGCAATACCCCCTTCGGCTTGCCCGTCGAGCCGCTGGTGTAGAGAATGAAGAGGGGATGTTCGCTGTCGAAACCGGCCGCCTTGTGCCCGGCCGGCATTGCGGCGGCAAAATCATGCCACCAGCGGTCGCGGCCCTGGGTCATCGGGACCTCCTGGCCCGTGCGCTTGAGCACGATCACATGCTCCACGGTGGGCGTTCCGGGCAGGGCCCGATCGACGTTGGCCTTCAGTTCGATGACCTTGCCGCGCCGCCAACCGCCGTCGGCGGTGATGATCGCGCGCGCCTGGCAGTCATTCACGCGATCCTTGATCGCCTCGCTCGAAAAGCCCCCAAATATAACCGTGTGGATCAAGCCGAGCCGCGCGCACGCCAGCATCGCGACGGCGGCCTCCGGCACCATCGGCATGTAGATCGCCACGCGATCTCCCTTGTTCAGTCCCAGGGAGCTCAAGGCGTTCGCAAATTTGCAGACTTCCCGGTGCAATTGCCGGTAAGTGATCGTGCGCACGTCGCCGGGCTCGCCCTCGAAAATGATCGCGGCCTGGTTCGCCCGCTCCGCGAGGTGCCGGTCGAGGCAATTCTCGGCGGCGTTGATCTTCCCGTCTTGGAACCACTTGGCATGAGGCAACTTCCATTGCAGCACCTTCTTGAAAGGCCGGCGCCAGGTCAGCAGTTCCCGGGCCTGCCGACCCCAAAATTTTTCTGGGGAGTTGACAGATTCGGAATAGAGTCTTTTGTAAGTGGCATCGCTCCCAAGGTTTGCTTGGGCTTTGAACTCGGCCGAAGGCCTGAATACCCGGTGTTCCCGGGAAACTGAGGTAATCGTCTGGTCGGTCACGTTAGTGGCTGATTTTGGGGTTTGGGGACGCGGAAGCTGCGTCCCTTATCATCCCGTCAAGAGTTTTAAGCGTCAAGACGGGACGATGCTTTCCCTAGCTGCATTATCATATGGAAAAAAAATCCGCCCCTAAATCCGCGGCGCCAGCCGCGGATTTATCCGCTGTAGTCCCGCAGGGCGGGACAAAGGCGGACCCCTCCCCGCCCGCCACCGCCGCCGCCCCGCCCGCGGTCGCCGCCCCCCCGGCCACCGTCGCCGCCCCTCCCGCCTTCGCCCCGCCCGAAAACGTCATCCACGTCGAAGGCGTCCTGGACATCGACATCGCCAAGGGCGGCAACGGGCAGCTGCTCGACCTCGTGAAGAACGGCAAGCGCCGGCCGACCGACACCTTCGTGCCCAAGGAGCTGATCCGGCGTTTTCGGCTGAAACCCGGCATGCTCGTCGGCGGGACGGCGTTTCCACCCGAGGGGCGTTTCCCCAACCCGAAAATGCGGTTCATCGAGACGCTGGACGGCCTGCCGCTCGAGGAACGCCGCAACCGGCTCGAGTTCACCGCTTTCACGACCGTCTCCCCGGACAAGCACCTGAAGATGGAAATGAAGGACGGCCGCATGACCACGCGCGCCGTGGATCTTTTCTGCCCCATCGGCAAGGGCACGCGCGGCCTGATCGTCGCGCCGCCGCGCACCGGCAAGACCACCCTGCTCCGCGACATGGCGCTGGGCGTGCTCGAGAACAACCCGGAGTGCCTGGTGATGATCCTCCTGGTCGACGAGCGCCCCGAGGAGGTCACCGATTTCCGGCGCAGCGTGCCCGCGGAAATCTGGGCGTCGTCGAACGACGAGCAGATCGACAATCACCTCCGCATCGCCGACCTCTGCATCGAGCGCGCGAAACGGCTCGTCGAGGTCGGCCGCGACGTCGTGCTCTTCCTCGACTCGATCACCCGCCTGGCCCGCGCGCACAATACGCAGCGCGACAGCGGGCGCACCGGCTCGGGCGGCCTCGACGTGCGCGCGCTCGAAAAGCCCCGCCAGCTCTTCGCCTCGGCCCGCAACACCGAGGAAGGCGGATCGCTCACGATCATCGCTTCCGTCCTCGTGGAGACGGGCAGCCGCATGGACGACGTGATTTTCCAGGAGTTCAAGGGCACCGGCAACATGGAGCTCGTGCTCGACCGCAAATGCGCCGAGATGCGCCTGTGGCCCGCCATCAACGTCGCCGCCTCCGGCACCCGCAAGGAGGAGCTGCTCATCGACGCCAAGCGCCTCGAGGGCATCCATTTCTTCCGCCGGGCGCTCGTCCAGCAAAAGATCGAGGAGGCCACCGAGACGATGATCGCCCGGCTTTCCAAGACAAAAACCAACGACGAGTTCCTGAAGCTGATCGCCCGCTGACGCGATCGGCTTGCCCGCCGGCCTCCCGGCCTTCAGCGTCCCCCTTCCCCTCCTTCTTCAACCCACCCGCGCCGACCCCAGCATGCACAGTTTTTCCGAGCAATGTCTCGACATGGCCCGCTCGATGCTGGGCCACAACCTCGACTCGATCCAGCCCGACGGCACCGTCCTGCCCGCGAATGACGAGGCGTCCCGCCCCGACGAACCGGGCCACGTCGCGTATGCCCTGGGCGAATACCATCGCGCGACCGGCGAGACCACGCTCAACGGCTTCGACCTGATCGACCTGGCCGCGCGCTGCGTCACCGCGCAGATGTTCACCGAGCCGCCGGCCGAGAACGGCCTGGCCTACGCCGCGCTCGGGCTGCTGTGCTTCGGGCCGTCGAAGGAGCGCAACCCGGTCTGGGAGCGGCTGGTCGAGGAGACCCAGAGTCGCATCGACAAGCAGCTGCTCCACCGCAGCGACTACGACAACCACTGGCAGGCGTTCAACGTCGCCAAGGCGGTCGCCCGCTTCAGCCTCGGCCTCTCCAAGAAGGACGAGACGTCGCGCCTGATCGAGCGCCTGGTGGAGCGCGTCAACCAGACCAGTTCGGCGGGTTTCTTCGACGACTGCTCCCGCGGTTTCGGCGGCAATTTCAACCTCTACGGCGTGCTGACCTTCGTCTTCATCCGGTCGGCGCTCCAGCTCCACGCCAACAGCGGCGTGCGCGACCGCAAGCTGCCGACCCTGCGCACCTACGTGGAGAAATACATCCGGATGATGCCGGACCTGGTGCGCGCCGACGGGCTCGGTTGGGCCTTCGGCCGCGCCGCTGGCGCCTACGGCCAGATGCACTGCATCAGCCTCATCCTGCAGGGGCTGCGCGACGGGTGGATCCCCGACGACCAGAAGACGAAGTATTTCGACATTCTCCGGCGGCTGTTCCTGTTTTTCTACCAGACCTACCTCGACCAGGACCATGGTTTCCTCGACCTGCGCGACGCCGAGCGCACGGCGTACGAGAAGCACACCACCCGCATGGCCAATTTCGACGCGGCCCGCTATCTCTGCCAGTGGGCGCGCCTGGGCAAGGCGGTGCAGATGCCCGCGGGCGCCCCCAAGATCGAGCCGGCGCGCACCAGCGGGCGCTTCGTCATTTTCGACAAGGGCAATCGCAAGGAGCAGGGGCTGTTCCTCTACCGCGACGCGGAGAGCGGCCTCCACCTGCAGGTGCCGCTCATCAGCTGCGGCGGCCATCTTTCCAGCGACGCCCTCGCCTTCCCGCACTGCCCCGGGATCTTCGACTGGCCCAACAACGTCTATCTGCCGATCATGCTCCCCGAACTGACGTTCGGCGAACACGTCACCCTCCCCTCCTTTTACGGCAAGAACTGCGTCACCGGGCTCGGGCTGCGCAACAGCTTTTATTTCCGCTACGAGCAGCCGGATCTCATCACGACCAAGGAGGAAATCCTCCGCAATTTCGGGAGCGTGAAGGTGCAGTGGACCTTCACCGGCAGCAAGATCGCCTGCGAGTTCGCCTACACGGTGCGGCAGCAGGTGACGCTCGACAAATTCCGCTACGTGCTGGCGATCGCCGCGCCCCATTCCCGCTATCGGGTCGGCGGCGCGCTCGCGCTCGGCCCCGCGGGCCACCGCTGCAGCGTGGCCCGCGACGATTTCCAGGCGACCTGGCAGGAGACCGAGGTGGTCAGCGCCGATCCCACCTACCGCACCAATTACGGCAAGATTCACTACCTGCAGCACCTCGTGCGCGACCATCCGCTCATCATGCGCCCCGGGCAGGTCTACCGCCTCGCCGTCAATTTCGATCCGGACGTCGGGCACGCGGAGGGATAAGGCGCGGCGCCAGCGAGCCATGCTTTCCCGCCGCATCATCCCCTGCCTCGACGTGACCGACGGCCGCGTGGTCAAGGGCGTGCGGTTCCAGGAACTGCGCGACGCGGGCGATCCCGTCGAATGCGCCCGCGCCTATGACGCCCAGGGAGCCGACGAGCTGGTGTTCCTCGACATCACGGCTTCCAGCGATGGACGAAAGATCATGCGCGACGTCGTCGCCGCCACCGCGGAGCGCTGCTTCATGCCGCTGACCGTCGGGGGCGGCCTGCGCTCGGTCGCCGACATCGAGGCCATGCTCCGGTCGGGAGCGGACAAGGCCTCGCTCAACACCGCCGCCATCAAGAATCCCGGGCTGATCCGCGCCGCCTCCGACCGCTTCGGCGCGCAATGCATCGTGCTGGCGATCGACGCCAAGCGCGAGCCCGGCCCGTCTCCCCGGTGGCGCGTCTACACCCACGGGGGCCGCTATCCCACCGAGCTGGACGCGATCGAGTGGGCGCGATCCGCCGTGGCGCTGGGCGCGGGCGAAATCCTTCTCACCAGCATGGACCGCGACGGCACCCGGGCCGGCTATGACCTCGAGCTCACCCGCCGGATCAGCGACGCCGTCGAGGTGCCCGTCATCGCCAGCGGCGGCGCGGGCACGATGGCCCATTTTGCCGAGGTGCTCGACGAGGGCCGGGCCAGCGCCGTCCTCGCAGCCTCGCTCTTCCACTTCGGCACCTTCACGATCCCGGAGGTGAAGGACTATCTGGCCTCTCACGGGGTGCCGGTCAGGCGCTGATAGCATAGGTCCTATAAGTCGTATAGGACCTATCGCGGCCCCGCCGACTAGGTGAGCGGCTTCGTCAAAAGCGG
>Ga0302326_10009681_pt1 | contig 20974 bp, 21 predicted proteins | sample Palsa_T0_3_FD_202264 | JGI IMG/M metagenome (GOLD analysis project Ga0302326, IMG submission 202264) | Peat permafrost microbial communities from Stordalen Mire near Abisko, Sweden - Palsa_T0_3 | ecosystem: Environmental > Terrestrial > Soil > Palsa > Peat permafrost | place: Sweden: Abisko... | reverse complement strand
TCCACCACCAGTTCGCCGCTTCCGACGGCACGGGCTTCGGGACCGAAAAGCTCTATCGCCAGCTTCACGGTTGATCGCTATCAGCCGCCCAGTTCGATCATTACCGCGTGACCGCGCGCGGGATGCTCTGCCGACTTTTGAGACAGGCCCTCCCGCAGGAGTTCGTCGAACATCCGCGCATCGAAGCGCGGCCGAACCGCGGCAAGAATGCTGCCGGAAGGTCGAGCCATCAGGCATGGATAGAGTTCGCCGCCGGCGCCGATGCGCATGCGGTCACATTGATCGCAGAACGGGTGGCTCATCGCGGTGATGAAGCCCACGGTCGCCTGTCCCCCGTCGCTCAGCACGGCGCGGTAGCGGCGGGCCGATTCCGAACTTCCGGGCAATGCCCGCCAGAAATCAACCGAGGGAGCCAGAATCTCGCGCATCTCGGATTCTGGCACATACCGCTCGGACCACCTCTCATGCAACGGACCCATCGGCATCAGTTCGATAAAGCGGATTTCCAAGTCTCGCTCGGCGGCAAAGCGCAGCAGGGCGGGCAGATCGTGCTCATTGTGGCCACGGACGACGACCGTGTTCACCCGAACCGGCCGGAGTTGTGCGTCGCGGGCCGCGTCAATGCCATCGAGCACGCGCGACAACTGGTCCACCCCCGTGATCGATGCGAACGTCCGGGGATCCAGCGAATCCAGACTGACATTGATTCGCTTCAGCCCCGCCTCGCGCAGGGATCTTGCCTGGCGCGCGAGCGTCAGGCCGTTGGTGGTCATCGCCAGATCGGCAATCCCCGAAATTTGAGAGACGCTTCGGATGATCTGCAAAAGGTCCGGCCGCACGGTCGGTTCACCACCGGTCAAACGAACTTTCACCAGTCCGTGCGACCCGGCGAGATGCCTGACGATCGCCTCGATTTCATCAACGGCAAGTTCGTTCTCGTCCCGATGCGTGGCGTATCCCTCCGGTCGACAATACACGCACCGCATCGCGCAGGCTCTCGTCAGCGAGACCCGGAGGTAACGAATTGGTCGACCAAGCCGATCCTGCAGCATCGCGGCTCCCGTTAAATTGTAGCTCGCCCATCGGCGAAAGGCACATGTCGGCGTTATGCTTGGGGCGGTGTTCGAGATGGTGTAGGGGACTCGCGTTCGAACATGGCCACTAAAGTGGCCACGCCGCGGGTCAGGGGGGACGCAGCAACGTGAAAATTGCCCCAGGAGTCGAATTGGACGCTTCTTCCACTACATCTGGCTTGCCATCTGGTGACCTCAGCCGCCGGCTGCTGCCGTGGCTGGTGGCTGTGGCAATGTTCATGGAGCAACTGGACACGACGATCCTTAACACCGCCGTGCCGACGATCGCCAGGGCCCTGGGCGTGGCCTCGCTCAACATGAAATCGGCTCTGACCAGCTACATGCTCAGCCTGGCCGTGTTCATTCCGATCAGCGGGTGGATCGCCGACCGCTTTGGAACTCGACGGGTCTTTTTCAGCGCCATTGGCCTCTTCACTTTCGGTTCGCTCCTGTGCGGCTTGGCCATGAACATGCCGATGCTCGTGGCCAGCCGGGTCGTCCAGGGGTGCGGAGGAGCCCTGATGGTGCCGGTGGGAAGAATCGCACTGGTGCGGACATTTCGCAAATCCGAATTGTTGCGGGCCTGGAGCTTTGTCTCGATGCTCGCCATGATCGGGCCGTTTCTCGGTCCGCTGGCCGGCGGGTTCATTGTCGATTACCTGAATTGGCGCATCATCTTCCTGGTCAACTTGCCGATGGGGCTGTTCGGCCTTTACATGGCCTTCCGCCACATGCCCGATTATCGCGCCGCCAAAAGCGATCCGTTGGACTTTGTGGGACTCGTCCTGTTCAGTTCGGGAATAGCGTTGCTCTCCTATGTATTGGAGATCTTTGGCCAGCATTCGCTGAGCCTGACGGCCGAAATTTGTCTGCTGGTATTATCGGGGCTTCTCTTGTGGGCGTATGGTCTGCACGGACGAAAAGAGCAGTTTCCGCTCCTGCATCTGCGTCTGTTCGCCATCCGCACGTTCCGCGCGGCGGTGGTCGGAAGTTTCATCACCCGCCTGGCCATCGGTGGATTGCCGTTTCTCCTGCCGCTGCTCTACCAGATCGGACTGGGCTATACCGCCGTGCAATCCGGGCTGCTGGTGATGCCGCAGACGCTGGCGGCGATCGCATCCCGGCCATTCCTCCCGAGGCTTCTCAATTCATTGGGGTATCGGAACGTTCTGCTCTTCAACACGATCGCGATCGGAGCGATGATCCTGCTGTTCATGACCATCGGTTTGGGAACGCCGACCTGGGTGATCGCGACCGAGGCGTTTTTCTTTGGACTCTTTTCATCGATTCAGTATATCTGCATGAATACTCTGGCCTTTGCCGACCTCGACGATGCCGACGAAAGCAACGGCAGCAGCATCGCCAGTACCGTGCAGCAAATGTCAATGAGCTTCGGCGTGGCGATCGCATCGCTGGCGACGATCCTGTTTCTGGGTGGAAATCGTCTTCCCGGGCCGGCGATGATGGTGGGCGGAATCCATCACACGTTTCTCGCGATGGGGTTGTTCACGATGGCAACGGCATGGATCTTCAAGGATCTGCGCCCGGACGACGGCGGGGCGGTCAGCAGGCTGCATTGAAGGATGTGGGGACCATGGCGAATACCCTCGGCAGCGAATAGAGCGCGCCCGCGCTACGGGGGTTTAAGTCGCCCGGCTGATGCAGCGAAATGGCAAAGAGAATTGCGACGTGATTTGCGGTATCATTATCACACCATGATCGCTTTAAACGCCCGCTTTGACGGCAGGGTTCTCATTCCCGACGAGCCGCTCGCGCTGACGCCGAACCAGAAAGTGCGCATCGAACTCGAACCGATTGAGTCCGCCCCCGCGGAGACCAGAGGCAAGCCTAAGCGCGTGTTCGGCCAACAGAAGGGCGTCGTGCTCTACATCGCGCCCGAGTTTGAGTCGTGCCGCTGATGCAGCGAAATGCGAGCGAATCATGGCTCATTTACTGCTGATCGATGATGATCCCGGCCTGATTCCGGAGCAGGTGCGCCAGGCGTTCCCCGCTCCTTCCCATCATGTCGATGTGGCCCCCACCGGCAGGGCAGGGCTTGAGCATGTTCGGACGCGTCCGCCCGATGTGATTCTGCTCGATCTGCGCTTGCCCGACCAATCCGGGCTGGATGTCTATCACAACATTCGCGGCTTGGATGCGCGCATCCCGGTCGTCTTCGTCACCATGACCAAGACAGCGGACACCGCCATCGAGGCCATGAAGCAGGGGGCTTTCGACTATCTCTTTAAGCCTCTTGATCTCCAACAGGTGCGGAAAGTAGTTGACGAGGCCCTGGAAGTCGGGCGGCGAATGCGCTTGCCCGCTGTTGTCGCCGAAACCGTGCCGGAGTCGGATGTGGAAGGCGCGATCCTGGGCGCCTGCCCGGCGATGCGCGAGGTTTACAAGGCAATTGGCCGGGTTGCGGGGCAGGATGTGACCGTCTTGATCGCCGGCGAAACAGGCACGGGCAAGGAAATGATTGCCCGGGCGATTTATCAGCACAGCGGCCGGGCCAAGGCGCCGTTCATGGCCCTCAACTGTGCCGCGATTCCTGAGAACCTGCTGGAAAGCGAATTATTCGGGCACGAAAAAGGTTCCTTCACCGGCGCGGACCGCCGGCGCATCGGTAAATTCGAGCAATGCAATAATGGAACCATCCTGCTTGACGAAATTGGCGACATGCCGCTGCCCTTGCAGGCGAAGATTCTCCGTCTGCTGCAGGAGCAATCCTTCGAGCGAGTTGGCGGTAACGAGACGGTGCGGACCAACGTGCGCCTGATCGCCGCCAGCCACCGCGACCTCAAGGCGCTGGCCACTGAGGGCAAATTCCGCGCGGACCTTTATTACCGGCTAAGCGTCTTCTCGATCAATTTGCCACCCTTACGTGAACGGGATGAAGACCTGGCGATGCTCGTTCACTATTATCTTCGGCGATTCGGCCGCGAAATGGGACGGGAAGTCCTCACGATCGATCCCGAGGCCCTGGCACGCCTACGAGCCTACCATTGGCCGGGCAATATCCGCGAGTTGCAAAGCGTTGTGAAACAGGCCCTGCTTCAATCGCGAGGCTCGGTTTTGCTCGCCTCCTTTTTGCCCGAATTCTCCGTTGCCTCTGGCGACGCTGCCTCGTCAGCAGGCATACATCTCGAGCTTGAGGCTTTCATCCGCCAGCGGCTACGCCCCGAAACTCGCGACTTGTACTCCGAGGCGCATGGCCAAGTGGACCGATTTCTGCTGTCCCGCGTGCTGGAATACACCGGCGGAAGTCAACATAAAGCAGCGCGCCTTCTGGGAATCGCCCGACAGACGCTGCGCCTCAAACTCCGCGACCTGGGCTTGCACGTTGCGCAATCGGTTGAGGCAGACGATGACAACGAATCGTGAAGCCTGCGTTGGCATGGTGCGAGCTCTTCTTCGCTGACGCCAATCCCCGCGTCAACTCTTGCCGCTCATGAAATGTTCGCGCCGCGAATCACCTTCGCTATCGGCTGCATGATTTGCAAGGTGCTCAACTCCGCCGGCACGACCCAGCGAAATTCCGAGTGTTCCTCGCTCAGCCGCAACTCGCCGCCGATCCGCCTGGCTTCCAACACCAGATAAATCACCCGCACGGATGGCAGATCGGTCTCGCTCGCCCCGATCAATCGGATCGGCTCGATGACCAATCCCGTTTCTTCAAGCGCTTCCCGACGCAGACAATGAAAAATGTCCTCGCCGGCCTCTGGCTTGCCGCCGGTCAGTTCCCACTCGCCAGGCCAATAGGTGCATTCCGCCGCTCGGCGAAGAAACAGAATCCGCCCGGCATCGTCGCGGATCAAGGCACGAGGCGATAGGCCGTAATTCATCGAAGCGTTTTCCGCGGCGTCTCCGCCAGTGCGTCGACGGAATCTTTTGTGAGTTCGAGAATCATGGGTCAATCATTTCGCCTTACAGAATCTGTCAATCCGGCCGGTTTCATGCACGGGCATCCTTCGCAGGGCGTTTTGCCTTTGACGCCGAGCTTGCCGACTTCGGCCAGCGGGCCGGGGCCGGCTTTGAAGACGACGCCTTTGCCCTTGGCTTGCCAGCGGACCAGGTGACATTGCAGTGAATCGACCTCGGCCCAGTCGCCGGGGCCGAGCGTGCGATGCGTCCAGGCGGATGTGCCGCGGTCGTGATAGGGCTTCCACCAGATATCCAGATGGCCTTCCAGCACGCCGTAGATTTCGATGACTGGCGCACTGTGAACGTGCACGTCCTGCGGGTCCTTGTCGGTGAAGAAGCTCCAGGTGAAGCCAAGACCCTGCTGTTGATACCGCAGGTATGGGTCGGCCACGCGCAGGTTGAGGGCTCGATTGCCCGCATCGAGAATTCGATTGAGCCAGTCATGGGATAGAATGCGTACCCCATGCTTGTTCTGGGCGAACCACTTGCGGGCCAGCGCCTCCATGCTCGGCTGAGCCGGCACGGAATCGAGCAACAGCCGGCCGGGCTTGGCCAATTCCGCGCTGATGCGTGTTTCTCGCTCGCTCAACATTTTGAAAAGTGCCGGAACACTGGGCGGATGATCACTCCGCGCCAGCACCTTTTCCGGCGTCAGCCAAATCCCATCGACACGCTTCCGCAACGGCTCGCGCTCGGCCGGCTCAACCCAGACGTCCACGGGATAGATCGTGTAATGCGTCACCGCGCCCGTCGATGGCCGCGGCATTTCCACCTCCACCGGCTCCAGTTCTTCCTCCAGGACATAAGCCGCCTCCGGCACACCCAGCCGCTCCCGCATCACCGTATCGATAAACGCCTCCAGCGAAGTCCCATGCTCGAACGGCTCGGGGTCATCATCCACCGTCGTCTTGGACGGCAACGCGAAGAAGGGTTTGCCCTCCGCTGTCTGCCATTTATTGAGCGGCTGAAACAAGAACCCCACGCCGGCATCCGTTTGCTGCCGGATTAACACCAAGACGATGTGTTTGGAATGTTCGCCTTGCATGGAGTTCGAGGATTGTCGCCTTCGGCCCTGCTGATTGCGAGTGCTACCGCAATCGGTTGTTTATTTGAGCAATGAGTTCTTCGAGCCGAGATAATTCTCGGGCATGCTCGTTAGAATCGGCTGGCGCGGTGAGGGGATTTGCCCATTCGTCGCGAAGCTCACGCAAATCCCGCAGCAGCCGGCGGTCTTCGTAGCGATAGAAAATGTCGTTGACGCTGCGGGTGGGGACGCCCTCCGCTTGGGGTTCTTGCGGCTCGGAAGACAAAGAGAGATAGACCGCCAGGCGCAGCAGTTGGCGCTTGCCATGACGAAAGCGGAGCCAGCCGATGGAATTCGCCCAATCGGTGACGGGGCCGCCGCCGCAGCCCAAGAGGTGAACTTCCTCCTCACGCAGTTTGGCGATGAAGGCGGCCATCTCGTCGGCGGAAGGTGGTGCGAGTAACTTGTTCACGCATTCCCTCTGGTCTTCGCCAGCTCAGCACGCCACCTGGGACGGCTCGCGGAGTCGTTCACTGGTTGGTCGTTGCAGGTACTCATCCACCAGGTTGGAAATATATGCGGCGGTGGCGGAGGCGTGCTCGCGAATGATCTGCCGTAGCTCTTCGGCGGTCACTGGCGCTGCGCCTGGAATGGCGTGGATCGGCATCTCCGGCTCGGCGGACCACCGTTCGACGGCGGCGGCCATTTGAGGCTCGTGCAGAAAATCGCGCAGCGTGTCGGCGAGAATCCGAGCGCTGTTTTGCGTGAAGGCGCCACGCCGGCCGTACAACTCCAGACGAGTTGCAAGAACCTCCCAATGCAGCGCGCCGGCCTCCTCGGCGCGGCCCATTGCTCGAAGGGTTCTGCCCAGCTGGCTCAAAGCGCATTGGCTGTCATACCCCTTGCGTCCTTCGCGACGGATTCTTTGGGCGACCAGACTCTCCAGAAGGCTGCGCGATTCGTCCAGCCGGCCCGCTTCACGCAGGGCTATGGCGTCATCCAAGGTCGGTTCGGTTGTCTGGGGCATGGGAATCCTTCCGAATCAAATGGCGATACGTGCAGGCCGCGGCATTGGAATCGGCGCTCAATCTGAAATCTCCGGACCCTGGATCGCCCGACACAATCGGGCGGTGGCGTAGATGTCGTCGGGAGCGAGCACCGTCGCCCCGGCGGCGGCGGCATTTGCGACTGCGGCATCCAGCAGGGAGACCAACTTCGCGGGATATTCACCGGGCAACGCGCTGGACGCCCTCAGCGCGGTTGCGGCAATGAGAGAGTCGATCCCGACTTCATAGCCGTGGCCTCTTTCGAGCAGGATCGCAATCAATTCTGCCTGCGTGAGGGCGGGCAGTTCCACGAGTTGGATGCGCCGCGCCAGCGGTTCGGAGGTCAAATGGCCCAACCATCGGGGGACCGTCGTTGCGACCAGGCGAGCGCCCCGATCCAATGACTGGCTCAGGAGCAATAGTCCGCAGTAGATTTCCTGTGCGATCAGCTCAAGATGCTCGATGGCGGCGACGGTGCCGGATTCGACCAGCTCATCGAGCAGATCGGCGAAATGCTTGGCTCGCTCATGGGCGGGGACGGCGGCAAGAAAGCCGATCAGGTCCAGGTTGATGACGGCGGTCTGCGAGAAACGCGACCATTCGCGCGCCAGGCCCCAGATGAGATTCGACTTTCCGGCGCCAGATGGGCCGACGATCAGCGGCAGGCACGGGCCGCGTCGGCGCAGGCAGGCGAGAATCTGGTCGATCTGTTCTTGTCTGCCGATCGTGGAATGAGATTCGTCGATGGAGATCGGGCGGCCGAAGCGCGAAAGCAGCCGACCGGAGGGAGGCTGGGCCGCGGTTTTCTCGGGTGGTCGATCGCCCGGCAGCGACCAGGGAATGCCGATGACGCGCAAGGCCCGGCCGATGGCGACGTCAAGATCGGGGCTTACGTCGACGACCAGGGGACGCCAACCTCCCTGCACCGGGGTCTGGGTGAGCGCGGCCTTGATGGAATTCTCGGAGCCGAGGTATTCCAGGTCCTGATCGACGAGGGCAACGAAGGGTTGATCGGCGCCGGGCCGCGCGACCAGGAGATTGGTGGCGGCCTTGTTGAATCCGCGGACGGGCAACTGCCGGAGGACAACCGTATCGTTGTCGGGGTGTTCCACGCGAATGCCGCGGCCGCGCAACGCAGTCAGCAATGTCTCGGATGACATGGGACGACTCCTCATGAAGTTCATTCGGCTGAATTACCAGTGATTGCCTGCGACAACTGGGTGAAGAACGCATGCGACGGGGGTGTCAACCTCGGTCGAATCCGCTCCAGAACCGGCGCGATGCGCCAGGGATGGGTTGCCGTGGGGTGATCCCGCAGGAGCTGCTTGAGCATCGTCAGCGGCGCCTGGGCGTCCCGCGCGGCGAGCGTCGCAAGCAGCGCTTTGAAGAAGAGGATTCGCAGAATGATGTACGGCTCGTCTTCCGGGCGGCACTCCCACGCGCGGCCCACTTCGGCCGCTGCGTCGGCGTCGCGCCCTAGAGCGATCAGGACGCGCGCCAGATGGCAATGCGTTCCGGGGGGCTCGAAGTTGTGGGCCAGCAAATGCCGGTAGCAGACTTCCGCCTGAACGAAACATCCGCTGGAGAACGCCCCGTAGGCGACCTCCCGAAGGGCCAGCAGGCTGCCGGGATCGCTCCTGGTCAGCAGATGCTCGACTTGCAATTCATGACGGACCAAAGAGGCCTCGTCTTTTTTCCCGAGGCGATGAAGAAACCGGGCCAATTCCTCGGCGACGATTTTCGTTTTGGGGTGATCGGGTCCGTGAGCCGCCTTGAGAGAGTCGAGCGCTTGGCGATAGACGGCGGCGGCCTCGCTGCTGCGTCCCTTGAACTCCAGAAACTGGGCAACCGCCGACACCCAAAAGGCGGACTTCGACGCCCTGGTTCGCGCCAAATCCTTGTTCATGGCCGCTCGCAGGGCGCTCTCCACGATCGCGGAATCGGCAAACGTGTGGACCCGAGTGGGTTGCGCGATCAGGAGGCGGCCGAGGGCAGCCGCGCAGGTTTCATACCTGTCGATGCCTTGCTCCCACAGATTCAAGACACAAGCTGACGGCGCCGAGGCGGAGTGTTCTGCCTCGCGCTTCGGCGCGCGCCGTTCGACTGTCGCCGATCTCATGATGAGCTCTCCTGTCAGAACAGTTCGCCGGTTCGGGCGTACGGGGAATCGACCTCGGACTTTTGATCTGGCTTCCTGGACCAGTGCTCTTCGGTCGCGAACGGATCGCTTAAGTTCAGATACATTTCTCTTGCGCTGTCGTAGACGCTCATCCAGTTGGAGGCGTCGCCAGCGCCGTTTTTGTGGAGTCGCCGGATCGCCTCGCCTCGCAGCCTCGCTCGCCCAACGGGCGGCGGGTTGGCGGTGGCATGGTCGATCTGCGCGTCGTCGAGATTTTCGATGCGGTGGTCGAGAACGCCGGCTCGATCCAGACAATTGAAGATTCCCTTGTCGCCGAGGCGCCCGAACTTGAAATCCAGGGCAAACAGCTCCGATCTCAATTTGAGATAGCCGTCCAAGCGCTGCCATTCGACGGCGCGGGAGGGGAGGTGGCGCGCCAGATGGGCGACGATCTTCCGCAGCGGTCCGCTCCGATTGGAGAGCAAATCCTCGGACAACTCAGGCTCGCGCCGCACGCCCGGCACCGCCGCGACACACCGAACAAGCAGTTCCGTGAGGTGCGTCCAGGAACCAAGAGACCGCGGGCCAAAGCCTCTTTTTTGGATATGGGATTGGAAAGCCCGGTATTTAATTCCCCAGTCCAGGCACGTCGCCACGCTGTCGGGGGCGCCCTGGAGCCGGTGGAGCATGGCGGCCCATTTCTCAACCGCCTCGGGCGCCCAAGAGGGCATCCAGGTCGCGTCGAGGTGACGTCGCGCCAGTTCAAGATAATGTCGCTGAATATCAACCGCGCTCAGCTCACGGCCGTCGCACGTCGTGGCTTTCGCCTGGCAGGTTGGATCGGAGGCGAATTCCCGGAGAGCCTCGACCGGCGCGCGGAGTGCCACGTCGCGCCCGGGTTCCAGACCCGCGTCGGCCAGGGCCACGGCAATGGATGTCGTCGCGAATTTCAGCCAGTTTTGTTTTTGGCTGCAGAGGGCGTCGCCGACCAGTATGTGAACCCGGTGATAGCCGGCCGAGGCGAGGGTTTGATCCTTGAGATGAAAGATTCCCCGGCCGCAGGTGCTGGAGGACGATATGGGAACGCAGATATGCCAGGCGCGCGGGGAGAGAGTGAAGGAGCATCCCGTGCGGGTGAGCGGGCGAAACCCACCGGCTCCGGCGGTAACGACTCTGGCGGCAAGAAAGGGGATCAGTTCGCCGGCAAGCTTCACGGGGCTTGAGCGCGTCAAGTAGCTTTCATGGGCGCCCCATGTCGGACCGCCGGTGTAATCGACATTGCAGCGATACAGCGCGGCATCGTCGAGGCCCATCCGTCGCGCCAGCTCGCCGGTCAATCCGACGAGCGTGCGCTCACCGGCGAGGAGATACTTCACAATCTCGTCGGGAGTGCTGCATTCGGGGCTGGAGTATTCGTACTTCTGGCAGTCCGGATAGACTCGACTTCCATTGGCCAGAAAAATCCCGCCTTCGCCCAAACCACGCAGGTGGACCAGCGATTCCTCGGCAATCGCGCAGAGGCCGACCAAGAGTGCCTCGGTCGTCGGGGCCTCGCCGCCCGACTTGATCCCGCACAACGCCATTTCCTGCTCGAAGCCCATGAGATGCGTGGCCGGCATGCTATTGCCCTCCGGTCAATTGCCGGGTTGATTGATTGAACTGCTCGGCACTGAAGCCGCCGCTGAGTGCCCGCTCAATTTCGGCATCGGCGGCATCGGCCAGGCGCTGGCAATTGGCCTGGATGTCCGACAGGGCCGCCGACGTTGACGAATCGGGCGAATCGTCGTGCGGCGTGGTCCGATGTTGAATCTGTCGTGTTTCCATGTTCAATCTCCTGTTAGAAGTTCGCCGGGCAACGCCGGCGCCGGTTGGTCACGTTGAACGATTTGAGTGCTCGTCGATCCCCGCACCGAACCAAAGCCGCTGCCGCGCCCCAGGCCCAACGCGCGCAAGCCGTCGATCAATGACGGCGCGGCACGGAGAACCTGCTCGCAGTCCCGGCGGGTGAATCCGAGAGGATCGGCCATCCAGAGCGCTGGATAGTCGTAGGAGGCCCACGCGGTCGGGCAAAGACGTTCCTCACGCAATCGGACCATGTCCCAGTCCACGTCATCCACCACGACGGCCTCGGCGTGGCGCAGGATATAGGCGCGCAGCCAGGCGCGCGTGTCGTCGGGCGGCTCATGCACGAAGCGCTCGATCTGAGCGTCGCTCACGAGTTTCTGGACGGCGTTTGCCCGCTCCAGGGCCCAATACAGACCCTCGGCGGGATCGAGAGAGGAGTACATATGGTCGAGATATTTCATGCTCGCCGATTCCCAGCCGAGCCCGCGTTTGGCGGCGGTGCGCTCGAGCAGGGATAATTTGGCCACCCAATCGATGCGCCCGGCGAGGTAGTCGAAATCGCGCTGACGCAACTTCTGCAAACAGACGCCCCACAGTTCCATGATGCCGTCCACATCGCTCACCAGCCCGTTGGCCCGGCCGGCATCCACAAAGCGTGTGGCGCACTCGAAGATGGCGTCCAGCAGTTCGACGGCCGTGCATTCGGCGCCGTCGATGAGACGGCTCTTTGCCTTCAACTCGGGGTCGCGGCTCCATCGCTGCAGGGCATTCACCGGATCCTCCAGGAGCAAGTGCGATGGAACCTGCTCCTGCTCGATCATGGCGAGGATGATCTGGGTCATCCCAACCTTGAGCAGACCCGACGTATGGCAGAGCGTGTTGTCAAAAAAAATCGAATGCAGGCGGGCCAGTCGGTCATCCCTCTTGCCGACGCAGGCCTCGTCACGCGAATTGCAAATCGGGCGGCAGTATGTCGTTTGTGGTCCGGTGAGCACCTCGAAAAAATCCCCCCGCGCCGCGATCTGGAAGCGAGCCGGTTCTCTGCTGTTTTCCGCTCCGACTTTTCCGGCGCCGGTCAGCACGATGCTGGCGCACTGGTAGGAAGCGAGGAACAGCAGATAGTGCATCCGCCGGTTGAAGATGTTGTTCCAGCACTCCCGCGTGACCAGGAAGTTCAGGTGCGAACCGTAGCTGCTCCCGTGTCCATTGCTGTTGTTCACCAGGACTTTGATGGTCCGGCCGCCGGGCATGCGGCCGTTGGCGCGGACCATCGCTTCGCGGGCAATCCGCAGCATCGCGCCGAAGGCGGCAACGTGATCCATCGCGCTGGTTACCTCCGGGAGGCAGATTTCCAGGTGATCAAGGTCGATGTAGGCGCAGCCGCCGCAGGTGAGGAATTTGCGACCGCGGTCCTGCGCCAACTCGTGGTAGCCGGATTCGCGCCCGAGGTATGCGCGGTCGGGACCCTCCATGAAGGGCGGCTCGTACGTGCCGCCAATCTGCGGCGGCCACGCGCTTTCGGCATGGGACGGCGCGTAATAACTACGGGCCGCGCTGCGGCGGAATCCTGAGATCTCGGCAAGCAGGGCGCGGGCCGCCTCACCCGCGGCGTCGATCGCGACGACGGCGGAATCTCCGATGATCAGGTTGCCCAGCTCGATATCGGCGCCGCAAAGCTTGGGCACCACGCGATCATGAACTTGGGCGCGAGAATCAGGCATGTTTCACCATCGAGTCGGAAATCCGTTCCCTTCACGCCAGTTGCGGGTTCAGGAAACGATGCGGGCGCGACACCTTGCGAACGAGCGGCTCGACGGCCACCACGTCAACGTCGGTGGGCAGGTCGGGCAACTGATTGCGAACGCTGTGAATGGTCAATGTTGTCGAAACCTTCTCCATTGCGGCGGCGACGGCTTCTTCCATGTCGCACACCTGCAGACCGCGCTGACCGGTGCGCAACTCGCGCTGGTAAGCCGAGAGGCGCGCCGCGCGGCAGATCTGCTCGAAGAGGCGCCCGCTGGCGAACGCGCGGGCGGAAACCGTCCGCGTCTTGCCGTCACGAAACTTGATGCGGCAGAGCTCTGCGTAGCCGGAGTTGGGGCTGTAGATTCGCGACACCGCCGTTTCGATGATCTCCTGCCGCGTCAGCATCGCCGCGTCGCCATTTGGACTGAACGGAATCGTTGCCCGCAAATGAATGGAGAAGATCGCCTTCGCCCCCATCATGTCGGGGCAGCGCACGCTGACCTCCTGATCGCTGAGCCGCTGCAGCAGCGCGCTGTCGATCAAATCCTTGCGATTCGTGGTGGCCACCACGGCAACACCTTCTCGCCCGGTGAAACCATCCAGCTCGGCCAGAAGGGCATTGAGCGTCTTGTCCGAGTGATGGCCCTGGACATGCCCGCGGTGACGACCCACGCAATCGATTTCATCGATGACCAGGACGACCAGCGAGCCGTCCTTGGCCGCTTCGCGCAGGGACGCGAAGAGGTCCCGCACGTTCTTTTCGCTGGCGCCGACGAACGAGCTTTCCCACTCGGCCGGCTTGACGACGAAGAATCGCGCGGTGCGCCCGGTCATCCGGGCGATATGGGCGACGGCAGCGCGCACCATCAACGTCTTTCCGCAGCCCGGAGGCCCGGTGAGCAGGACGCTGCATCGGCCGGTAAGTCCGTATTCCGCGGCTTTGTCGGGCGCGACCAGCACCGCCGACAAAACCATCAGCAGCTTGTCGAGGTTCTCCTCCTGACCGCCCACTGCGTCGAGGCTGATGTCCGGAGTTTCGCTGAGCATGAAGCGGCGTTTTTGCGCATCTTCGACCCGTTCGAATGCGATCCAGGCCGACGAATTCCAGCGCACGCGGTCTCCCGGGGCCAGCGCGACGTTTTCCAAAGACGCCGCCAGCTCCACTTCGACTTCCTCTTCGTGGCTGCGCAGGATCAGCGAACCGTGAGGAGTCCTTTCGACGACGGTCGCAATCTCGCCGATCCGCGGCAGGTCGCTTTCGCTTCTGGCCACCACGGCGGTTTGCTCCTGGTTCAGCATCACCTCGCAACCTTTGGCAAGCGACTCGGCGGGCACCTCGTCGGCCAGCCCCACGACGCGCCGCGAATTGCCGCCCTGCACCATGACGCGGCGTTCGGAGGGATCGCCGACGTGGCCCAGGAATATCGCCGGATACCAGAGTTTTCCGATGAGTTGATCGATTGTTTGGCGCAGCTCGGCGATAAACGCGCCGGCGCGTTGAAGACCCTGCCCGGTTTGCTCAACCGCCTTCAACAACTCAGTGAAGACGACGTCGGCGGCTTCCGGGGACAATTGCTGAACCGTATGGACGAGCTGAAGCTTCTGCGCCAGGTCGGGGGCGCCGTCGCCGATTGCGGCCAGCTTCGCGGCCAGCTCATTGCACAACGCATTGGGGGTTGGCTTCACTTGTTTCTCCTTGGAGTTGAAATCCCGCGGGAAGCGGTGCGTGAATGACGTGAAATGAGCGGCGGGCCAGGTTTCCCGTGCGCCAGCCGAACGTCGTCCATGACATGCCGCTCTGCGGAGAGTCCGTGATCAGCAGCGCGATGCCATAGGCCCGCGGAAAACAGACGCGGTGCAGCCGGCGATCTTCTTCGCTGAGAAACGGCAGGGCGGTTTGTCGTGCCGGCCGCTCATCGACCCGGCTCTTGTCGCAACGATCGCGGTAAAAGCTGTGGCTGTGAAACCACCCGAGCCAGATCTCCCCTTGATTTCGACGATCGACCGCCACTTGCACATCCGTCCAGGTATCGGGGCTGAAGGAGAGCCGGGTCAATTCCTCCTTTGCCCTTGCCGGGATCAGCGCGGTAATTTCGAGAAAGAGCTCAGGGAGACCGGCGTCGCGGCAGACGTGGCCAATGAGAACGCCGCCGGTTTCCATGGCGCCGGCCCTGCGGGTCAGAATCGAAGCCTCCTCGAGAACGCGCCAATGATAGAAGACGGGAACGTCGCGGGCGTTCTCCGTCCCAAAGAGCAGCGCGCCGTTCATGAAGCGCTCGATGCTCGCCGGCTTGATCGGCAGCGGAATCTCCCGCTGCGTGACCGAAAAGCGCGGCGCCGCCCGGGGGTTGGGCTGTCGTGGAATGGCCAGCACGTAATACTCGAAGGCCTCCCCTTCTTTCAGGTCGCCTCGTTCCACGAATCGGCACGAGGCCTGCTGCGCCGGCGAGCCGAAGTAGTTTGTCGAGAAAATCGCGGTCGCTTCGCCGCCCGCTGCGGCCAACGTGGCACGAAAGCCGATCAGTGTGGGCGGGCCGGCGACGTCGTCCCAAATCGGCTTGACGACCATCGGTGGCAGCCCCCCCGGTTGCTCGATGACGCCGCGACGCAGCAGATCGAAGATCAGCGATTCGAGGGCCGGCACCCAGTCCACCTGGATGGGGACGCGCCCGAGACGCACGTTGTCCGCCGTGCGCCACAGCTCCAGCACATATTCAAAGGGATGATCCAACATGCCAACCTTCACCAGAAAACAGGGCCTCGGGGCGCCAGCGCCCCGGCGAAATTTCTCATTCCGCCGGGGACGCCGTTTGGCAGTCAGCAATGACCTCCCGCATCGACGCTTGGTTGCAACACGAGGCGGCCGCCCGGCTGGACGACCTCTCCGACGACGTCGGCGTCGTGTAGAATCGCGCCGTCGCTGTCCCGCCGGAGGCTGTGGCTGATCGGTCCGGACAAGTCGTTCTGCGGAAGTGACATCAACGCCAAAAGCGAAGGAATGACTTCCCCGACCGAGGCGTCCAGGGGACAGTCGCTTACCGTGGCCGATTTCTGGCCGGAGATGTCCCGGACTTCAAAACTCAGTGTGCTCGTTGCGACGCTCATGTGGTTTCTCCTATGTAAACCGAACAGGTGATGACGCCGGCACTCCGCCAATCGCGGACCATCCGCGAGCCGACAGGTACCGACTCGAAATTTTTTCATCTGACAACAACCCGATCTCGCGCTGGCACATGCCGGCCGCGACGGAGAGCCCCGACAGGATGCGATCCAGTTCCCGGGCCGACGGGTGCGGGCCCAGATATGCCTGCAAGACCAGCAGATCACGGCCGGACTCGGAGTGGACGGCCGGCCTGACGGCGCGGGCCGTTCCGCCAAGCTGCAGAAGCATGACCGCGATGGCCTGGCGAGAGGATGGGGAAAGCGAGTGCTCAGTTCGGTACAGGTCAACGGTGGCGCGCAGTCCGTCATCCCAGGCGACAATGGCCTGGGCGTAACCGTGAGGCACCTCGAGTTGCACCGCGATTCGACCTTCGTTGCGCGGGGTGGAGGGCCATCCCGCGGCGGCGCACAGTGCGGGCAGCTCCGCAGCTTCCGCGGTGGAGTGGCAGCGGGCGGCGCGGTTGTTGCAATTCAAATGCGGGCGGGCCGCCTGCTTCAGATCGTCGACGGCCCTGTTGATTTTCGCCGTCAGAGTATTGCCCAAGGCGTCACCGGCGATCTCTGCGGGTGGAGTGGCGTCAAGATCGAGCGGTAATTCCAGCGCGGCATGGATGACCGAATGATCCGGGTCCGTCACGAGTTTTGCGCCGCCGGGCAGGAGGCCGTTTCGCAGTAACGCCTCCCAGGCGCAGCGCGGGACGGCCTCGCCGTGGAGATGTGCCGCGGCGAATGGAGCGCGAAGTTGGAACCACTCGTCGTCGAGCGTCGCGGTCAGTCGCAGATTCTCGCCGCAATCAACGCGCCAGCAGCCCAAGCGAGCTTCGGTCAGCCCGGGGGCAATTTCGCCCAGTGCCGCGGCTACCGCGCCGTGCAAACGGTCCTGCCTCAAAGCAAACATGGTTCGCCCCTTTCCGCGCCGAGGCTGATCTGCAGCGAAATCAGCCGCCTTTTCAGCGGCCTGCTGTCGGCCGGGAGAAGGTGCTGATTCTCGCGGGCCCATTGGGCGGCCGTCTCGTTCAGGGGGGAATGCGCGGCCCATTTGTTATGCGTGATGATCGCAAACAATTGATAAATAATTTCCACCAGCTTGGTGCCGGGGCGCAGAAAGCGCTCGCCGACACAAATGAATGGCGCGCGCACATTCGGATGGGCAAAGTTCGCGGGAGAGAGCCAGGTGAGCACCTCGAAGCTGTTTGCCTCACGCAGGTAGTGGTCGGGGAAAAAGATGCCGACGTCGAAGAGGGCCGCTTTGGAAATCCGGCCCTGGATCTCCACGAACCCGTTGCAGTGGAATCGAGCGATGAAATGTTGCGGTGGTCCGTCGCCGCGGCCCAGGGGCCGCAATTCCAGCAGGTCGCTTTCGGCGGCGAGGGCCAGACCCTCTTGCAACTGCTTGCGCAGGAATAGCTCCAGAACCTTATCCATGGTCAATTCCTTCCTGGCTCTTCCGTCGGACTGAGCTCGATGTGTTGGTCTGGATGCGCGCCGCTGAGGGTCAGCACGTCTCCGCCGCGCAGGCCGACGTGGCGCAGTGGACGCGCTAGAAGACGATCGCCGGCGGAATGCAAGTCGATGCGTGCCCGCAGGTGAAACCCGATGGGTTGCAGGTCGCCGCCGCATTGGCCGCAGCGTCGCAGCCTGGGGCCGATCCTTCCTTGGAGTCGGAGTGCACGCGCCTGCTGCCCGCATTCGCGGCAGGCCAGGCGCGTCACCCACGACTTGCGCTCCGCGCCAATCGCGGCAGGCAACTCCCCGAAGAACTTCCGACCGTGCTCAAACAGATCGCCAACCGTCCGCACCGTTGCCGGTGCTCGCTGGATCGACCAGATCTTGTGATCGAACCGGCAGACGGGATTGAAGCTCAGCGTGTTCACATACTGGTGGTGGAATTTCGCCTCGACGATCAACTGCCTTCCCCGCAGCGACTGCTCGATCGATCCGTTGAGAATCTTCTGGCAATCCAGGGCTTGCAGGGACGCCGCCAAGCCTCCCAGCGCAGAACATGCCCCGGTCGGCCCCGGCTCTCTCAGCCGTCCATCGCAGGAGTATGCTTGATTCAGCAACTCCAAGTCCCTGGCCCCCCAATGACATTCCATGCAGGGAGCGTCCTCGCCCGGGATAAGCGTCTGGACACGAGCGAGTGAACCGCTGGCCTGAATCCCGGCGTCGATCCAGGGAATGCCAAGCCGCCAGGCAATGTGGTTGATCCAGGAGCGCGCCAGTCGGGAATCGACGCAGCCGCAGATCACGTCGCCGCGGAGACGTCCCCACGGAACATTCTCAACGCGGGCCACGATTGCCTCGACCCGCAGCGGGTTTTGCCGGAGAATTCGTCGCGCCCGGCGGGCCAGCGCAATCGCCTTGAATCGCCCGATGTCTGGCGGCGAGAATCCCTGGGACGTGTTCTGTGCGCCCACGACATCCGGATCGACGATCACCAGGCGCCCCACCGCCGGGCAGCGAGCCAGATGCAAGACGAGCTGTGAGCCGACGTTACCGCCGCCGATTACAACGATGGTCTTTGACCCCACGGGATGTTCGCCAGGCTCGTTCATGTCAATACTCGTCGGGCCGCCAGCAATTCTCATCGTTCAGGGCAGTCGGCTGATCGCAAATGCAACGATCGGTATAGAGCCAGCACTGAAGCTCCCCGGTGTGGTGAAAATAAGCCCGGCACCGGGGACATTGGACTGAAAGGTCCCCGGGCTGGATTTCGCTGCTGCAGCGCGGGCAAGGAACCGCGACCTTGCCGCCGTAGGCCGCGACCACCGGAGCGGATTGCGTTGAAAAGAAGATCCGTTCGCCGCCGTCGATCTGGATGGCATCGCGATCCCGCAGGGATCGAATCCCCAGCATCACCCGGTCTCCGTTGACGCGGACGCGCGGCCCGCGCCCGACGATCAGGGCCCATTGACTCTCATCATCGCCAGCGGTGTGAGCCAATACCGCGGCGGTCGCATGCGCGCCGGGGGCGGCCCCAACAAGTTGGTCGGCAGGCAATTCGATCTGATCGCGGTCCAGCGGAACGGTTGTCCACTGCTGCTCGCGATATACCCAAAGATTCGCCATGACTTTTCCGCATCGTGCGAGTTCATGCCGTCGTGAAACGGCGCTGACTGTTCACTCCAACGGAACATAGTCATTTGATGCTGACGAAAGAATGGACGCCGCGATGCGCGCCTTCGTCGACATGCTGGAAGAGCAAATCGCTAGACATCGATCTCCAGCGGAACACCGACGTAGCGAATTTCCAGCGGGTACAGAAGCCGCACGCCGCGGTAGCCCGAGCGCTCGATCAGCGGCGGAAACGCTTTGCTGTCGGAAGTACGCGTTTTGAGGACATTGCACAATCGGTACACATAGCTCGTCATCGTCGTCGCCAGGGGCGGATCGACCCGGGGATTCTCCTCATACGCCTTGGCCAGCTCGTTGGCAGCGCGGTAGCCCCGCACATCGGCGGGAAGATCCTTGTCCTCGATATACGCGCGCTGCAGCATAAGAAGCATCCGCGCCCACCGGCCGGGGACAAACTCCTTGATGGGTGAAGCGCCGGGAAAAGTGCAACAAATCTGACCAAGCCGATTGCCCGGAAATAGAAACAGCACCCACTTGGGCGCCGCGGGATTTGCGTCAGTCGTGTTCATGGGACCTCATTTCATCAGTAAACAGATGCCGCACCGTTCGATCTTATAATCATTCAACTCTCTAATCAATTCTTTTACGGAATTGTCGGAGCGACGGCCCACCGTCGGTTCCGTCGCTCCGGAGTGCTCACCTTATCCGTGGAAGCACAAGCACTTGCAATTCGAGAAAATCGCGGCCCACTTCGCAGGAAGCGCGGTCGATGAGCCGGCACCGCGGACTTCCGCTTGGGTGCGGCCCGGTTGAGTTGTCTGTGGAATTGCCTGGCGCTGGAAACCCCCGCCCCGCTCGCGTTGCGCCGACCCGCCACCCGCCTCGGCGGCCCTACCCTACGCACTCCCTTGCGCGTTCCGTTCTTCATCGCTGCTCTGCCCATCCGACCCTGGCGCAACAAATCAAACGCTAACACAATCCAAGCATTTCCAATCCGCCATGTCAATCAAGAAATGTCTGTTCCCGAAAATTGATCGATTCATGATGCTCTAACCAGCGCAGTTGCTCGCACTTGTCGAATTCTCAGCCTCGTGGCGCAGGAAGTGAACAGGCGATCCTGAAGCGCCCGGGCCTCTCGCGCTGTTTGCCATATTTCCGAAAACTGCGAGGATTCGCCGATAGCCGAACTATTTTCATTTTCAGAATACTGACGAATCGTCGGAGCGATCGCACTTTGCCGCGGCCCATACAGCTCTCTCTGGATCTTCTCGAAACGTTCGTGACGCTGATCCGTCACGACGGCGACGCCGGGCAAGCCGCGCGAGCTCTGAATATCAATCAGCCCAGCATGTCCAAGCGATTGGCCGCTTTGCAGCATTCGGGAAAGATTCTCAATCGCCCCTGGCTCCAACGCGACGGCAAGACCTGGCTCCTGACCGATGAGGGCCGGCGCGTTCTGCCGGTGGTTCACGAATTGCTCGACCGCTATCGCCATCTCACCGGCTTCACCAACGCCCCGCGCCTCGCTCCGCACAGCGAGTTGCGCTTTGCCTGCGGACAAACCGCCGCTGCTGTCCTGGTGCGACGCGCGTTGACCGAGTTTCGCGCAAAACATCCCGATGCGCAAATCCGCATTTCGACGATGCGCGCCCCGCAGCGCATCACCGGCGTCGCCAGCGGCGCAATCGACATGGCGCTGGTCAATCGCGACGACGAAGAAATCCGCGACCTCGCCCGCGGCGTGCCATTGAAAATCGAAAATATCGCCCGCGTCGGCTATTGCCTGGTCTGCGCCAGGACCAGCCCCTGGGCCGATGCGTTCGCCAAGCTCCCCAAGCGCGACCCGCTGCCGCTCAAAACACTGGCCGACTTCCCCCTGATCGTCCCCGAGCCCGATTCCCACACCCGCCAGATGCTCGATCCCATCCTTCACCGCCGACCCTGGGCCAACCGCGTCACC
>Ga0302326_10009680_pt1 | contig 20974 bp, 20 predicted proteins | sample Palsa_T0_3_FD_202264 | JGI IMG/M metagenome (GOLD analysis project Ga0302326, IMG submission 202264) | Peat permafrost microbial communities from Stordalen Mire near Abisko, Sweden - Palsa_T0_3 | ecosystem: Environmental > Terrestrial > Soil > Palsa > Peat permafrost | place: Sweden: Abisko... | reverse complement strand
CGCGTCGACGACCTTCGTTACCCAGCGCGGACCGGTATTGCACCCGCTGCCCGGATGATCGGAGTCGGCGATCGTCGGAATGAGCCAGGACATCGCCGGCAGCGAACCGGCGTCGAGATCTGAAAAGGACTGCGTGTTCGGACGGCTGATATGGAGCTTCCAATCCGGTCCATACCGAATCTTCTTGATCGCATCGCAGCCGTTCCAGACCCCACCCGAGAAGTCGGCTCGGGAACCGTTGATGAACGACGCGTAGAACTTCCACGAAACGTTCGCCGCGTCGAGCAGATCGGCCATCGTTTCCCACTGGGTGAAGCACGGAAACGGCAGATGCGAGTTTCCGGAAGGCCGAAGCTCCCGTCCGTCGCGGAGCAGCACGGGGGTCTGCGTACCCGGCGGCGAGTCGCATCCCCAAATCGAGCTATCGGGTTCGTCGGTCAGCGAGCGCATATCGTTGAGCGCGACGGTCCCCGAGAGAATTTCTTGATGCGCGATGAAGCTCGAAGCCGTATCGGTCGAAAACATATCGTCGGCCAGCGCAAACTTGCCGGCGAGTTCCCAATACGGTCTGGTTTCGCGTGGGTCCACGTACGCATACGGATAGAGTTTTGCGTAGCGGCCCTTCCCGGACGTGCCCTCCCTGATGAGGTCGAACCCGTCCATACGGCAAACGTTGGTGCCGTCGCGATCGCACTCGAGCTAGAAGTCTGCGTGCTCGTGTCCGATATCGACTCCGCCGGGTTCTCCGTTACTCTCCAGCAGAACGCGTCGGAGCGGAACGGTCTGTCCGTGGCACCAATGCGCCCACGAAACGACTTTGCACGGACCCGAACTCGCGGTGTCGGCGCCCGGAAAACCCATGAACATCGTGTTGAAGCTTCGATTCTCCTGAAGCATCACGATGACGTGCTCGATCTTGCCGGTACTCGGCGCAGAGTTGGGCGGTTCGGTGACGGCGCTGGTTCCGTTGCACGCAGCGAAGAGCAGCGCTGGAATGATTTGCACAAAGCGAGCGAACGCGCATGACGACTCTCCTCCGAGCGGCGGCTTTGCAGTGGAAGTATGACGGCAGCTGCACAAATCCCGGCAACGTCCCGCCGCCGTTGCAGAAGGTGAACTTTAGTCTTTTTTTAGACGGTGGCACTAGCCGGAAGCGACAAGGACTTCGCGAGTCGGGTAGGCCAAGAGGTTCGCATGTCGTTCCTTCCCGCGGTGACGACGTTCGTCACGACGTTCCGGTTTGAACCGTCGCGCCCGGCATCGATTTGCCGCGCGCGGTCTCATTAGAACTTTCGAAGGCGATGTCGCTCGAGCTCGTCAACACCGCCGCGACGCTCGGAACCTTCGTGGTCATCGCGGCTACCGCCGTCACCGCGGTGATTGCGCTGCGCCACGCTCGGAGCAGCAACCAGATCGCGGCGTTGAACGAGTTACGTGCCGGTCGGCAAACGGAGAGTTTTGTCAACGCACCCAAATGGAGTATATCCTCGCGGCGTCCGCCGCATCGACGTCCCCAATCGGTGGCGTGAGGCCGACGATCGCTACGCATCGGAGCGTGCGAAGACGCGAAGCGTCGAGACCGGCTAGGGAAAGCGGGCGAACGACCTCACGAGCGCGTTGAACGACTCGGGCCGGTCGGCGTTGCTCACGTGGCCCGCGCCGGCCACCACCTCGAGACGCGCGCCCGGAATGCCCGAGGCAATCTCCTGCGCGAGCGGCCGCGGCGCGACGACGTCGTGCTCCCCGTAGGCGACGAGTACCGGCACGTCGATGCTCGCCAGGATGTCGCGATAGTCGCCGGTCCACGTCGCCTGCGTCGCCGCAAGAAAACACTCGAGCGACTTGCCCGCAAACTGTTCCACGGTCTCCCGCAGCCGATGCTGCGGCAGCCCGAGCTTCGCCGCGCGGATCTCGCCGAACCGGCGCATATCGCCGGTCTCACGCGCTTGGACCGAGATCCGCTCGGCGTACTGCTCGCCGTCGGGATAACGAGCGAAGCTGCCGAGAATGACCATCGCCGCGACGCGATGCCGCGCGCGCTTCCAAAGCTCGAACGCCACGACGCCGCCGAGGCTGCAACCGACCAGCGTGAACGCCTCGATCTCCAGCGCGTCGGCGACTGCCAGCACGTCTTCCGCATAGCCGCCGCGCGTGATCGACGCCGGGTTCGGATCGGGCTTGCTTGCACCGTTGCCGCGCAGTTCCACGGCGGCGCAAGGACGCTCCCCACCGAACGCCTCGAGCTGGTAATCCCAAATCGCCGCCGTCGAGCCGACACCGTGTACGAAGACCAGCGGCGAGAGCGCCGAACGCGTGGCCGGTCCGGCGAGTCGCGCGCCTGCGATCACGCTCCAGCTCGCTTTCGCGCAACGAAGGCGCGTACTTCGTCGAGACTCTTCGCATTGAGCACGTCGGCTTTGGTGAGCCCCGCGCGGCGCGCCTGACCCACGGCGAACTCCATCGCGGGCAAGTCTCCCGTACGGTGCGCATCGCTGTCGAGCGAGAAGGTCACGCCGAAGCTCCTCGCCTTGCGCGCCAGCGGCGCGGGCAAGTCCAGCCGAGCGGCTTGTCCGTCGATCTCGAGCGCCGTGCCGGTGCGCGCCGCCGCCGCAAAGACGGCGTCGTAGTCGAACTCATAGCCGGGAAACCCTTCGAAACGGCGGCCCGTCGGGTGGCCGATAATCGTGAGAAATGGATTCTCGCACGCGCGAATCAGCCGCGCCGTCATCTCCTCGCGAGTTTGGCGCACCGCGGTATGTACCGACCCGATCACCACGTCGAGCTTGGCAAGCGTCTCGTCGTCGAAATCCAGCGTGCCGTCGGGCAGAATATCGACTTCGCTCGCGCACAGGGTGCGAATGCCGTAACGATCGCCGAGCGCCTCGATCGCGGCCCGCTGCTCGAGAACTCGCTTGGGATCGAGCCCGTGCCGCCGCCCGTGCCCGTTCGAGTGATCGCTGATTGCGTGATACTGGTAGCCGCGCGCGGCAGCGGCGGCGATCATGTGCTCGAGATCGTCGTCGCCGTCGCTCCAAGTTGTGTGCATGTGGAAGTCGCCGCGCACGTCCGAGAGCGCCACGAGCTCGGGCAGCGCGCGCGCTCGGGCGAGATCGATTTCGTCAAGCCCGCTGCGCAGCTCGGGTGGAACGTATTGCATTCCCAGGGCCTCGTAGACGCCGGCCTCGTCGGCACACGTCGTTACGCCGCCGGTCTCGAGATTCAGGATGCCGTTCTCGCTCACGCGCAAACCCGCGCGCACGGCGTGCTCGCGGAGTTTGATGTTGTGCTCGCGCGAGCCGGTGAAGTGCTGCAGCAAGTTGCCGTAGAGATGGCCGGGCAGCACCCGCAAGTCGATCTGCAGGCCGCCGGGAAGCCAGATGCTGGCCTTCGTCGGGCCTTCGGCGAGCACGGCTTCGGCACGTGACCATGCCGTGAAATGCGAGATCACGTCCGCCGCACGCGTCGACGTGCAGACCAAATCGATGTCGCCGACGGTCACTTCGCAGCGGCGCAGGCTTCCCGCATAGCAGAGCTGCTCGAGCGGCGGCCCCTCGCGCACGTACTCCATCGCTTCGTGCGCGAAGATCAGCGCTTGCGGGAGCGGGGTGCGGCGCTGTCGCCCGCGATAGGCGAGAATGCCGCGACGCCAGTTCTCGATCGTCTTGCTCCCCAGTCGCGGCACGCCGGCGAGCGTGCCGGCTGCCATGGCGCGCTCGAGATCGGCGAGCGACGCGATGCCGTAGTCGGTGAAGAGCATCGCGGCCGTCTTGGTGCCGATGCCGCTGACGCCGAACAGCTCCAAAATCGAGGGCGGGAAGCGTTCGTGGAGCGCATCGAGCTGATCGGTCTTGCCGGTGCGCACGAGCTGATCCACGACGGCGCCGATCGACTTGCCGATGCCGGGCAGCTTGAGGTGCTCGCCCGCCTCCACGAGATCGCGCAGGGGCGGCGCGTTCTCCACCGACGCGGCGGCCTTCTCGTAGGCCATATATTTATAGAAGGATTCGCCCGCCATCTCCATGAGCGTGCGGATCTCGAGCAGTCGTTGTGCGACTTCGGAGTTCGATAGCATCAGCGGTCTCGGGGTAGTGGAGTTGGCGCAACGGCGCGAATGCTACTGCAATGCCTCTTCTGCGAATGCGGGACGCGGCGTTCGTGCGCGACGGCACGAGCGTCGGCCCCTTCACGCTCGACCTCGAAGAGGGGGAGCGAGCGGCGCTGCAGTGCGACGCGCCGCGCGACGCCGCGATCGCCGCGCTGCTGGGCTGCGGCATCGTCAAGGCCTCGAGCGGATGCGTGCTGATCGGCGACTTCGATCCGCGCGTGCAGTCGGTGGCGTGCAAACGCCTGGCGGCGCTGGTTCCGCACGAGCCGCTCGCGCTTGACGACGGCGAGTTCCCGCGCTACGTAGCGTATCGCGCCGCGCTCTGGAACCTGGAGCCGCGGCGCGCACACGAACGCGCGGCGCTGCTGCGCAAACGCCTCGCCGGAATGCACGAAGCCTTTGCCTTTCCGCTCATCGGTGCGCTGATCGGCATGCCGAAACTGGTGGTGCTCGATCGTCCGCAGCCGGCGTACGTGCGTCATATACTCGACGTCGTCGCGGGCCGCGCACTGCTCACCACCCACGCCGATGCCGACGGCGCGCGCGTCTTCGCGCCGAACACGCTGCGGTTTCGTTCGGTGCAGGCATGAACGTGCGCGCATTGCTCGGCGTGCTGCGCGGGCGCCTCTACGCGCAACGCCGCATCGTCGCGGCATGCTGCACGGCGGCGTTCGTCGCGGGCATCGTGCAGCCGACCGGCTTTGTGGCACCGCTGTTCCTGTGTTCGCTGCTCGGCATCGCGATGGCGCTCGCGCAGAGCCCCGGGCTTTATCCGCATCTCGACCGCTGCGAGCAAGGCGCGCCGCTCTTCGGGCGCGAGCTCGCGCGAGCCAAGGCGCTCGTTCCCTGCGTGGCGGCAGCATTCGCAGCCCTGCTCTTCGCGGGCGCGCAGTCGCTGCGCGATCCCGGCGGCGTTCCGCTCACGATCGTCGTCGCGCTGGCGGCGGTGATTGCCGGAACGCTGACCGCGCTTTCGGCCACGATCCGGCACGGCGCATCGCGCGCGCTCTACGTGGCGATCGCTGCCGCCATGAGCGGCATCGCGTACGGACTCGCCGCCGGCGCGCACAGCGTGCTCGCCGAGGTTGGATTCTGCGCGATCGTGGCGTTTTTTGCGCTGCGTCAGTATGGCGAGGCGCTAGCCCGCTACGATCCGATCTGAGCGGGGATCGCCGTCGCGAGCTTTTCGAGCATCGCGCGATTGAACTGCAGCAGATCGTCGCTGCCGCGGCTCGAGACCCAGTTCGAATCGGTGACGGTCGGCTGATCGCGATAGAGGCCGCCCGCGTTGCGGATGTCGTCGGCGATCGAATGCACGCCGGTCACCTGACGCCCGCGCACGATCTGCGAGGAGATCATCACCTGAGCGCCGTGCCCGATCGAGAACATCGGCTTCTTCACGGTATCGAACTCGCGGACGAAGCGCTGCACCTCGCGGTCGGTGCGAATCCGGTCGGGCGAGGTGCCGCCGGGGACGAGGAGCGCGTCGAAATCTTCGGCCGTGCAATCGGCCACGAGCTCTTCGGCCTTCTGGCTCTGTCCGTCGTCGAGTCCCCGCTTGCCGCGGATGCGCTGGCGTGCCCGCTCGTCGAGCCCAACGATCGTCACGACCGCTCCGGCCTCCTCGAGGGCGCGCCGGGGCTCGGCCAGCTCGATCTCTTCAAATCCGTCGCCGATCAGAGCGGCGACGCGCTTTCCTTCTACTCCCTGCATATCGGCCCCGTAGATTCGCGCCGCCCCCTAGTGCACCTTGCGTCGTGCGAGGACCACGTGCGTGGCGCGCTCGGCCGGCGCCGTCTCCGTCACCGCATAGCCGAGCGCCGGCAGGTCGAGCTCGGCGAAGAGCCGTTCGCCCCGGCCGAGGAGCGTCGCAACGAGTGCCAGGTGGATCTCGTCGACCAAACCCGAGCGCAAGTAGGCGTGAATCGTCTCGACGCCGCCGCCGATCCGGACGTCCTGCCGGCCCGCTGCTTCCCTCGCCACCGCGAGCGCCGCTTCGGTGCCCTCGGTGACGAAATGAAACGTCGTGCCGCCCTGCATGACGAGCGGCGCGCGCGGATGATGCGTCAGTACGAAGACCGGCGTGTGGAACGGCGGCTCGTCGCCCCACCATCCCCGCCACGCGTCGTCGGGCCACGGCCCGCGCACCGGCCCAAACATATTGCGCCCGATGATCCACGCGCCCACGTTCTCGAACCCGCGGCGCGCGAACGTGTCGTCGACGCCGGTTTCGCCGCCGTCGCGACCGTGCATCGCGCAAAACGTGCGCGTCGAAAAGAGCCAGTCGAACATCGCTTCGCCGCCGACGCCGAGCGGATGCTCGAGATCCTGTGCGGGTCCGGCACCGAAGCCGTCCAGCGAAACGCCGAAACCGGCAATGCGAACTTTGCCCATCGCCGTTTAGCCGAACAAACCGCGAACGAGTCCGCCGTCGATGGAGATCGTTTGTCCGGTCACGTACCGCGCCGGTTCGCTGCATAAGAATGCGACCAGCGGCGCGAACTCGGCGGGACTTGCGATGCGGCCGATCGGCACCTCCTTTGCCGCCTCGCGCAACTTGGTTTCGTCGTCGCCGTACAGCCGGCGCAGGCGATCGGTTTCGATTCGACCGGTCGCGATGCAGTTGACCGTTACGCCGTTGGCGGCGACCTCGCCGGCGAGCGTGCGGAGCGCGGCGACTAAAGCGGTGCGAAAAGCATTCGAGAGCACGAGCGTATCGATCGGCTGTTTCACCGACGTCGACGTTAACGCGACGATGCGTCCCCAACCGCGCTCGCGCATCGCGGGAACGACCAGCCGCGCGAGCACGAGCATGCCGCGCAGCACTGAGCCGTAGGCAGCATCCCATTGCTCTTGCGACGTTTCGCTAAAGCGCCCCGGCGGCGGACCGCCGCCGTTGAGCACCGCAATGTCGATCGCACCGAAGGCTTCGCGCACGGCGCCGGCCATCGTCTCGATCGACGCTGGCTCCGAGAGATCCACGTGAAAGCCGCGCGCGCCCGCAGCCCCTGCGGCCAGCGCGAGCCGCGCTACCTGGGCACACTTGCTCTCGGTGCGCGCGGCGACCGCCAGCTTGACGCCCTCGGCCGCCAGAGCGAGCGCGACCGCCTCGCCGATGCCGCCGCTCGCGCCGGTCACTAGTGCCGTGCGCCCACGTATGCCGAAGTCCACGATGCTGGAGCGCTTTTTTTCGGGAACCCGGCCGCACCTTGCGAGCGAGGGCGGCTTTTGCTATCCTTGGTCGGTCGCCGGGACGGTGGAGCAAACTGTACCCGCGCGAGACTATCCTGCCAAAGGAGTTCTATTCGTGCCGCTCACCAAGGAAGCCAAAGCCGAAATTGCCGGCAAGTACGGGCGCGGGTCAAACGACACCGGATCGGCCGAAGTGCAGATCGCGACGCTCACCGCATCGATCAACCAGCTCACCGAGCACCTCAAGATCCACAAGAAGGATCATCACAGCCGCCGCGGCCTGCTGTTGCAAGTCGGCCAGCGCCGGCGGCTGCTGAACTATCTGAGCGCGACGAATCTCGAGCGCTACCGCAGCCTGATTCAAGAACTCGGCCTGCGCCGCTAGTCCTTCGCCCTTCGCCCTTCGACTACGCCGCTTCGCGGCTTCGCTCAGGGTGACAACCCTTCGCGGCGTGTTACGGCTTGGGTCTGCGTTCGTGGGCGCGGCGGGCGGCGGCGACGATTGCGTCGACGCCCATGCCGTAGAACTCGATGAGCTCGGCCGGATCGCCGGATTGTCCGAACGTATCCTCCACGCCGACCATCTCGATCGGCGTCGGATGGCGCTGCGCGAGAATCTCGGCGACGCGCGAACCCATACCGGCGTGCTTCTGGTGCTCTTCAACCGTCACGACGGTGCCGCAGCTCTGCGCGGCATCTATAATCGCGGCTTCGTCCATCGGCTTGACGGTGTGATTGTTGACGACGCGGCACTCGATGCCGAACCCGCGCGAGAGCCGGTCGGCGGCGAGCAGCGCGTTGTAAACCAAAATCCCGCACGCGACGATCGCCACGTCGCCTCCGTCGCGGAAAATCTGCGCCTTACCGACCTCGAAGGGCGTTTCGTCGGTCGTGATCACGGCCGATTTCTCGCGGCCGAAGCGTAGGTAAGTCGGCCCCCACGTTTGCGAGAGCGCGAGCGTCGCTTTCTTCGTCTGCACCGAATCGCACGGCACCACCACGATCATGTGCGGGATCACGCGCATGATCGCGATATCTTCGATGGCCTGATGCGTCGCGCCGTCGGGACCGACCGAGACGCCGGCGTGCGCGCCCGCGATCTTCACGTTGGTCTCGTTGAGCGCCATGATGGTCCGCACTTGTTCCCACGAGCGTCCGGGATTGAACATCGCATACGACGCGATCCACGGAATCTTGCCGACCGCCGCGAGTCCGCCGGCCATCGCTACGAGCATCTGCTCGGAGACGCCGATCTCGATATACTGCTCCGGATGGGCTTTCCTGAAGCCTTCGAAACGCGTCGACTCGGAGAGGTCGGCGCAGATGCCGAGTACGTTTTTGTCGCGCGCGCCCGCCTCGATCAGCCCTTCGCCGAAGCCGTTGCGCGTCGGAACCTGCTTGATCTCGCCGTCGCGGTAATCAACGAGGTGCATCGGCGAGAATCCTTTCACGCTCGGCGGCCAGCTCGCGCAGCGCTTCGTCGGCTTGCGCGGCATTGGGCGGCTTGCCGTGCCACGTATAGTCGCCTTCCATAAACGAGACGCCTTTGCCCGGCACGGTGTTGGCGATGATCACGTGCGGTTTGCCCTTGAACTGCGCGGCCCTTTGCGCCGTCTCGACGAACGCGGCCATGTCGTTGCCGTCGCACTCGAAGACCTCCCAGTTGAACGCGCGATACTTATCCGCCAGCGGCTCCAGCGGCATCACGTCTTCGGTGCTCCCGTCGATTTGAATGAAGTTGCGATCCACGATCGCGGTGAGATTATCGAGCTTGAACTTCGCGCCGGTCATGACCGCCTCCCAATGCAGTCCGCATTGATGCTCGGCGTCCGACGTCACCACCCAAACGTGAAACGCTTTGCCGTCCATCTTCGCGCCGAGCGCCATGCCGACGCCTTGCGCGAGGCCTTCACCGAGCGGGCCCGACGTGGTTTCCACCGCAGGCAGCCGCACGCGCTCCGGATGGCCTTGCAGCCGCGTTCCGAACTTGCGCAGCGTCAGCAGTTCTTCGACCGGAAAGTAGCCGAAGTTCGCCATTGCCGAGTAGCGTACGGGCGCGATGTGGCCGCACGAGAGCAGGAGGCGGTCGCGATCCGGCCACTGCGGATTCTTCGGATCGTGACGCATCAAGTGGCCGTAGAGCGCGGCAAAGACGTCGGACATGTCGAGCGGGCCGGCGGAATGGCCCGATCCCGCTGCCAGCAGCGATCGGATGATGCCCTGACGCACGTCGTTCGCCTTAAGCTTGAGTTCGGTCAAGCCGGCGGCAGATAGGGTTGGCATGGGAGGCCCGTTTAGGGCAGGTCGCGGCCCGGCCCTGCCGAATTGAGGCGGGTCAAACAAAAGATTAGAACAGTAAGAATTTAGGAGAAATTGTGCCCGAATCCGTCACGTTAACGGTCGGCGGGCGCACGATGACCATCGAAACCGGCGAACTTGCGAAGCAAGCAAACGGCTCCGCATTAGTTCGTTACGGCGATCAAAACGTCGTGCTCTGCGCCGTCACGGCCTCCGAGAAACCTCGTGAAGGCATCGACTTCTTTCCGCTCACCTGCGACTTCGAAGAGAAGATGTACGCCGCCGGAAAGATTCCGGGAGGTTATATCAAGCGCGAAGGACGTCCGCCTGAGCATGGCGTGCTCAGCTCGCGTCAAATCGACCGCCCGATTCGCCCGCTCTTCCCCGACGGTTTTCGCAACGACGTGCAGATCGTCGCGACCGTGCTTTCCATCGATCCGCAGCTCGATGCCGACGTGCTCGGCGTCTGTGCGGCGGGCGCGGCGCTGGCGCTGAGCGACATTCCGTTCGATAAGACGGTCGCCGCCGTGCGCGTCGGCCGCGACGAGAACGGCAAGTACGTCTGCAACCCGACGCTCGCGGAATACGAAACCGGCGGGATGGACATCGTGATCGCCGGCACTGCCGACGGCGTCATGATGGTCGAAGGCGGCGGCAACGAGGTCGCCGAGGAAGATTTTCTCGGTGCGGTCGAGTTCGCGCACGCCGAGATCCGCAAGATCGTCAAAGCGATCGATCAGCTCGCAAAGAAGTCCGGCAAAGCCAAGCGCGAGTACCCGGTCGCGCACGTCGATTCCGACCTCGAGCGCTGGGTGCACAAGAACTTCGCCAAAGACGTCGCCAAGGCGATGCGTACCGTGGATAAGCAGAAACGCGAAGCCGCGTTCGGCGAGCTGAACGTTGCCGAAGCGCTCTCGCGCTGCGGCAAGAAAGACGAGAACGTCAAGGCGCTGCTCGAAACGCCGGGTACCGCCAAGGAGTTCAACAAGATCCTCAAAGCCATGGAAGAGGACGAGCTCCGCACGATGGTCGTCGATGAGAAAATTCGCCCCGACGGACGCAAGCCCGACGAAGTGCGGCCGATCTGGTGCAAGGTGCATTACGTGCCGCGCGTGCACGGTTCGGGAATCTTCACGCGCGGTCAGACGCAAGTCTTCACCGCGGCGACGCTCGGGTCAAAGAGCGACGCGCAGCGGCTCGACGGCATCATGGATTTCGAAGACAAGCGCTACATGCACTTCTATAACTTCCCGCCGTACTCGGTCGGCGAGACTCGGCCGATGCGCGGCCCCGGACGCCGCGAGATCGGTCACGGCCATCTTGCGGAGCGCGCGCTCGTGCCGGTTCTGCCGGCGAAGGACGAGTTTCCGTACACGCTGCGTTTGATCAGCGAAGTGCTCGAATCGAACGGATCGTCGTCGATGGCGTCGGTCTGCGGCTCCACGCTCGCGCTCATGGATGCGGGCGTTCCGATCCGCGAGCACGTGGCGGGCGTCGCGATGGGCTTGATCCTCAAAGGGAACAAATACGCGATCCTCACCGACATTCAGGGTCTCGAAGACGCTCTCGGCGAGATGGACTTCAAAGTTGCGGGAACCAAGAAAGGGATCACCGCGATTCAGATGGACATCAAAGTGCAGGGTGTGACGATCGAAATCATGCGCGAAGCGATGGAACAGGCGCGCAAGTCGCGCTTCATGATCATCGACAAGCTGGCCGAGACGATCGCCGCTCCGCGCGAAACGCTCTCGGAGTTTGCGCCGCGTATGATCGTCATCAAGATCGATCCGGCAAAGATCAAAGACGTTATCGGTCCCGGCGGCAAGATCATCAACAAGATCATCGCCGACACCGGCGTCGAGAAGATCGACATTGAGGACGACGGCAGCGTCTTCATCACCTCGCTCGACGGCGCGTCGGGCGATAAGGCGAAGGAGATCGTCGAGAACATCACGCGCGAAGTGATGGTCGGCGAGACGTATCGCGGCACCGTCACGCGAATCATCACCATCGGCGCGTTCGTGCAGATCCTCCCCGGCAAGGAAGGCCTCGTGCACATCAGCCAGCTCGCGCCGACGCGCGTCGATAAGGTCGAAGACGTCGTGAAGCTCGGCGACGAGGTCATGGTGAAGGTCATGGAGATCGACGGCCAGGGCCGCATCAATCTCTCGCGCAAGGCGTTGCTTGCGGGCGGCGCCCCAAGTGGCGCCGTGGGCGGCGCATCGGGCAACGGCGACTACGCGTCGCGCGGTCCGCGCCCGCCGCGCGAGCGCGATGCCGCACCGAGCGCGAGCGCGCCCGGCGCACCGCCCACGCGCCGCCGGCGTCGCCCGCCGGGACGCCGCGACGACGAGTAGCCGTTAGCGGCCGGCGAACCGCACGCCGAAATCTACGAACGTCCGGTGCATGCGGTCCTCTGCACCGGCGTACCATCGCACGCGATCGGCGATCGGTCCGGAGACCGCGCCGTCTACGTGATAGAACGGCAAACCGTTGAGCAAATCGCGCCGGTAAATGGCATCGGCGCGAATTGCGCTTCCGTTGTCGTACGTGAGCCAGAGCGCGCCGACGGTCGGCGCCAACCCGTCGTACGGCAGCACGGTTCCGTAAATCGGAACGGTGTCCGACACGTGCATCGTCCACGCGCGCAACGAAATCGCCGGCGAAATTTGCCAGGTTCCCGAGAATCCGACCGAGCTGATTCGCCCCGGCCACGCACCGCCCGAATACTCCGTAGCGTCTTCGAACGCAAGGCGGAGACGCGCATCGTCGGTATACGTTAAGGCCCCCGACTCGAGCGAGTTGCGCACGATGGCAACCGGAATCGCTTCGCCGTCGGAAAACAAATACTGCTCCATGAGCGTCGGCAACGAAAACGATCCACTTCCGTTGAGATCGAGGCTCCACTTTCCGCTGGGAAAGAGTTGCGCTTGCACCGACGGCACCGCGAGCGCCGTTTGAGCCGGAGCCGACGTTCCGTACGCCCCCCCCGCATAGTCGAACCAAAACGCGCCGACCCCGGCCGTCGCGGCGAGGTCGCGCTCGTTGAGCGCAATGCCGGCGTCGAAGCGCGTCTGATCGAGACTCGCCCCAATGCGCGGTGCGCCGTACGGCGACGTTTGCGCGTCGTAGTAGCCCGTCGACGAGCGATAGGACGCATCGGCGAATCCGAAGATCGCGCCGTTGCTTCGCACGCCGACGGTGATGCCCGAATCGGACCAGCCGTCCGAGATCGGGTAGTAGCCGTTCGTCAGCGCATACGTGCCGCGGTCGGTGAGCGCCGTAACGTTCAGGTTGAGCGCCTGCGGATCGGCATAGCTCGCCTGCGCGAACGAGAAGCTTCCGGCGAACTGCGACCACGGCGTTTGGTACTCGCGGCCCTGCTCGGTACCGCCGGAGATATCGAACGTCTGCCCCGCGCCGAGCGGTACGCTGGCGAACGCGTCGGTGCGCTGGCGCGACTCCTCGTCGTTGCTATACGAGCCCACCGAAATCGCCGACGAATCGGAGCCGACTTGCGCGCGCACGATCGCGTCGCTGCCGATCACGCCGGCTTCGGCGCTCGACCCGCTCGCGAACGGATCGAGCTGCGCGATGCCGCCTGCGGCTTGATCGCCGTATTGATAAGCGTTCTGGGCGCCGCGCAAGGCCGCACTCTGCTCGTAAAACGCGGGAACGAGGGTATACGGTGACTCGCCGGAGACGACGTCGTAGTTCGGCACGCCCGCATCCACGAGCAGCGAGCCGTTCGAGGAGAGCCCGCGATCGCTGATCGTCGACCCGGGATACGGCGCGGTGCTCTGCGCGAGCAACGTGAACGGCCGCAGCGCCAGCGACGACTCGACGTGCGCGTAGGGCAAGTTTTCGAGATCGGCGTTTGAGGGAGTATCGGCGAGCAGCGCGTCGTAGCGCCGGACGATCGCGATCACGGGCTCGCCGTCGACCACGGGGATGCTGGCCGGCCGGCAGAACCGGCAAGCGACGCCCACCGCGGTGATGCCGGCGCCCCTCATCGCAAAGGTGCCCGCGACGTCGGTCGTCGCGGTCACCCAGATACCGGCTGCGGTCCGGCCGGCGACGGTCGCCCCGGCGATTGCAGTACCGCGCTCGTCGCGAACCGATCCCACGACGAGGGCCACCTGTCCGCGCGCCGGCACCGCCGCCAGCATGACCAAGAGGAGCGCCACGGCGCCGTGACGGGTGCGATTCACGGATTCTTTAGACTTTCGGCTATGATTGAGGGAGTGTCAAGAACTCATCTCCTGCGCCTGGCTGCCCTCCTGCTTCTTGCCGGCGCACTCTTCTGCGGCCGGTACGCTGTCGCAGGCACGGAATCACTCGAGGACCAGCTGGCCGGGATGCTCACTCCCTCTGCCGCGCCGGCCCTCCTGGGTCCGATCACATCGTCCGGCCGCGTGGGATGGGAGTGCAAGCCCGAGCGAGCCGCGGCCGCCGCGCCGTGGCACCAAGCCGAGCTGCCCGCCGCGCCGCAAAGTCCGTGAACGCGTGCGGGTGCTGCTGCTCGTCGCCCTCCTGATCCGGCTCTCGGCGACTGACGCGGTCGCGCAAACGTACTCCTCGCCCAGCCCGCAGCCCCGCACGACCTCGGTCCCGGCGCTGCGCGCTCTCGCCGCGCGGCGCGAGATCGAGGAGCGCTTCACGATCGGCCTCGAGGCCGAGGCACGGATGGACTGGGCTCCGGCCGCCGCCGAATTCGAGCGAATCGTCGCGCTGCACCCGGCGGAGCCGCAAGGCTCGACCGCACGATACGACCTCGCGATCGCATACGCGAATCTCGGGCGCAACGACGACGCGGCGCCCGAGCTGCGGGCCGCACTGGCGCTCGATCCCGGCTTTCTCGCGGCGATGGCCAATCTCGTTTCGGTCGATCTCGCGCGCGGCGACGCGCGTGAAGCGCGGCAGATCGCCGATCGCTACGTAAGCCTCGCACCGGATTCCGCGCGCGCGCTCTATTCGCGCGGCATCGTCGCGCTGCAAAACGGCGACGCAACGACCGCGCGTGAAGATTTCGGGAAGCTGCTGCACACCAATCCGTCGTACGCCGTCGCGCATTACGATCTCGCGCTCGCCGAAGAACGCTTGGGCCGCTTCGATGAAGCGCGGCGCGAGCTGAGCGCCGCGCTATCGCTTGCGCCGGCGTACGCGCGTGCGCGTTTCGCGCTGGGCGTCGTGCTGCTGCGACAGGGGGAGCACGCCGCGGCCCGCAATGCCTTCGCGCAAGCCTCCCTCGACGCGGCAGGCGATCCTGCTTTGCAGAATATTGCGGCGGCGATGCGCGATTCGATCAAATCCCCGTGATGCTTTTAGACTTTCTTCATCCCGCACGCTTAGGCTAAGACACAACCCAACGCTATCAGGAGGTCTCATGTCCAAGAAAATCGCGGCTTTTGGCGTGGCACTCGCAGCCATCGCGTTGGCCGCATGCTCGGCCAACTACGGCGGCTCCGGGTCGGGAACGAGCTCGTCGACACTACCCAATGCTCCCGACCTCATCATCACGGCGCAGCTTCCCGACGGCAAGACCGGAACGATTATGGAGGAGCTTCCGGGTGAAGGGCTCGGTTCGATCAAGGATCCAAACTGGAACGCCACGCTCGGCGGATATACGCAGCAACAGTTTTCGCAAGCACTCGGCTTTCCGCCCGGTACCAAGCTGACCATCAAGAACATCTCGAAAGACCTGCATCACACGTTCAATGTCGTCGCGAAGATCAAAGGACCGCCGGCGAACTTCCCGAGCAACCCGAGCCTCTCGATGAATCCGTCGGGCGGGAACTTGCAAAAAGGCTTTGCCAGCGGCGTCATCAATCCGGGCTCGTCGGTGACCGTGACCGCAAAGAAGGCCGGTATCTACTTGTTCGGCTGTGCGTTTCACTATCACTCCGGAATGCAGGACGTGATCGTCATCGCCAAGGGCGCTACGCCCGGACCGCAGGCGACAGCACCCGCTCGATGAACGCGCGCGGACCGTTTCTCGGACTCGCCCTGTTCGCTGCCGCCGCCGCGGCGGCGTGCACGAATGGCGGCGGTTTGGAAAGCATCGGTGGAGGAAGCGGCACACCGTCGCCGCTTCCCGCCGCATCGGCGATCGGCTTGGGCGTGCCCACCGGCAAAATCGGCGTTGAGAACGATCCCGTTTGGGGAACCATTAGCGGATACACGCAGGAGCAAACCTCGCAGATCCTCGCGTTTCCGCCCGGCGCCAAGATCACGATTGCGAATCTCTCCAAGAACACGCCGCACACGCTCAACGTCATCGGAACGTCGAACGGTCCGCCTCCGAATTTTCCGCAAAATCCCAGCCTCTCGTTCTATCCCTCCGGCAACGGCGTGATGAGCGCCGACTATGCCAGCGGCTCGCTCAATCCCGGCACCTCGGTCACCGTGACGCTCTCGAATCCCGGCATTTATTTGATCGGCTGCGCCTATCACTACATTGAGTTTGCGATGCGCGACGTGATCCAAGTGGTCGCCGGGGCGACGCCCGGTCCGACCGCCTCGCCGGGGCCCGGCGGCTACGCGGTGCGCAAGAAAACCCACCTGCAGCGCACGGTCGCAAAATCGCCGATCCTCGTGGACCAGCTCGGCCGATCGTTCACGCTCGCGTCGTTGCGCGGCGAACCGGTGGTGCTCACGTTCATCGCGGCGCACTGCACGGACGCGTGCCCGTTGATCAACGCCCAGTTTGCCGACGCCGCCCATCGCATCGCACGCGCTCATTTGCATGCGCTGCTGCTGACCGTCACGCTCGATCCCGAACACGACTCGCCGCAAACGATGGCCGCGCTCGCGAAGCGCTTCGAGGCGAACCCGAAGTATTGGCTGCTCGCGGGCGGCTCGATCGCCAACGTGCACGCGGTGATGCGCGAGTTCGGCTCCTTCTCGGTGGAAGGGCACCACGGCTACCGCGACGAGCACACGACGTTCGTCTATCTCCTCGACGCGCGCGGCGAAGCGGTGCACGAAATGCTCGCCTCGAGCGCGCTCGGCGACGACATCGTCGAGTCGGTGCGCGGCGCGCAGGCGGCGGCACGATGATCCGCCGCTACGCAAGCGCCGGCGCGCTGCTGCTCGCGGCCTGCACCGCCGGCGGCATTCCGACCGCGTCGGGCGGCAGCGGCGGCACGACGATCAATATCAGCCTGACGCAATACGCGCCCGTGCAGACGCCGTACGGCCAGAGCGGGGGCTATTCGCCGCCGATCACCAACGTAGCGGTCGGAACCCAAGTCCACTTCGTCAACGTGGACAGTTTCGCACATACGGCGACTGAAATCACGGGGGCGACGAGCTTCCCGAGCGGCTCGCCCTTCAACGCGGGCGCACTGCAGCAGCATGGATCCACGGTCTCCGGCGGGTTCAGCAGTGGAGCGCTTCAGCCGAACGCATCTTCGCAGTCGATTACCGTCGATCAATCCGGCACTTATCTCTTCGGCTGTTTCTTCCACTACGGCGCTCCGATGCGAGCCGCGATCGTTGCGCAATAAGATCGTCGTCGCCGCGCTCGCGCTGCTCGCGGCCGCGCTTTCGTGCGCCCCGGCGAGCGCTATTCCGATCTTCGCGCAGCGTTATCATTTTAAGTGCGGGCAATGCCACAGCGTGCTCCCCGAGCTCAACGCGTTCGGCAACTACTTCCGCTCGCACGGCTACCGGCTTCCGCTCCCCGAGCACGGGACGACCATCTTCGCGATCCGCTACCAGCTCGAGTACGATAAGCAGCCCGCGCCCGATGCGCCGCGCTATTCGCAAGGCGGAATCTTGCTTGGCAGCGGCAACATCGGGCCGATCACCGCATACCTGCACTATAATTTCGGCTCGGGAGGCGGCCCAGCCGCAACGTACTTGATCTTTGCCGCCGGCTACGACGAGCATACGCAGACGCTCTACCGCGGCGGACTCTTCGAATTGCCGCTGGCGCAATCGCCCGGACAGCGTCTCGACGACCTGCAGCAGTACGGCTACTACGGCGCGCACGTCGGCTTGAACAATCTTCCGCTCTCGTCGCCCCGATGGGGCGCGATGGCCGAACGCACCTTCGGCAATCTACGCGCCGACGTCGTGGTAGACGCGGGCTTCTATGCAGGCTCGGCGTACGGCGGCAAGCCGGTTGCAACCGGCGAGACGACGTGGCTGAAGAGCCCCGAGATGAGCCTGTGGCTGCGCGACACGCTGCTGCAGAGCCGCAAGGGCGAGCTCGATCTCGGCGGCACCGCATTGGGCGGAACGCTCGGCGTGATGCCGACGGGACGTCTGCCGTTCGCCGACCTCTACGAGCGCTACGGTTTGATCGGGCACGCGACCTACGGCGACCTCGATCTGCAGGCCGAGCAGTGGTACGGCGACGATCACGACGCGGACGGCTTCCTCACCAACCAGCATTCGTCGGGGGGGTACGTACGGTTGAAATACTACCCGATTCCGCACGCGTACCTTGGCGTGCGCTACGACGCCTTCGCCAACCCCTTCATCAATCGCGACTTCGTCTATTACGGGGCCGTGCAGATCGCGCCGTTCCGGATCCTCGCGCAAGAGGTGCAGCAACCCGGCCAGCACCCGTACTTCAGCTCCGCGCTGACAGTAGCTTTCCCGGGCCCGTTGAAGAACTAGGGCACAGGAAGGGCATCACATGCGAGTGCTGGTGGTCGAGGACAACGCGCCGGTCGCCGAATCGATCCGGACGATGCTCGAAGCGCGAAAGTACGCGGCGAACGTCGTAACCGACGGGGAGGCTGGGCTCGATCATCTCTTACGCCGGTGTTACGACGCGGCCGTTATTGACGTTGGCCTGCCGGGCATCGACGGTTTTGCGCTGGCGCGCAGCGCCCGCGCCGAAGGCGTACAGACGCCGATCCTGATGCTGACGGCTCGGGACGCCGTAGAGGATCGCGTGGCCGGACTCGACTGCGGCGCCGACGACTATCTGGTCAAGCCGTTCGTGGAGGAAGAGCTCGCCGCGCGTATCGCAGCGATTCTTCGCCGCGGCGATCGTCCCGTGCTCGGCGCCGTGGAAGCCGGCGGACTCAGCATCGACCTCGCCGCGCGCAGCGTCACGTTCGCCGGCAAACCGGTAGCGCTCGGCGCCACCGAGTTCCGGCTTCTAGAGTTTCTCGCTCGTAACGCCGGGATCGCGCTCTCGCGCACGCAAATCGTCGAGCGCATTTGGGATTACGATTTCGAAGGCTCGAGCAATATCGTGGACGTGTACGTGAGCCAGCTCCGGCGTAAGCTCAAGGCGCTGGGCGCAAAAGACGTCATCGAAACCGTCTGGGGCATCGGCTACCGCCTGCGAGCCAACTGACCGGCGCCTCCCCTCCGCATTGATCGCTCGCACCGCCGCACTCTACCTCGCGATCTTCGTCTGCGTTCTCGTCGCGCTCAACGCAGGTGCGTATGCGTTCGTCGCGCGCGAGTACGCATCGCTGCTCGCGCCCGCGATGGCGACGCCGGAGGGCGCGCAGGCGTTCGGCGCGGCGATGCGCCGCGTCGGGCTGACGCTCGCCGCCATCGACGTGCCGCTCGTAGCGATCGTGGCGATCGCATCGTATCTGTTGGCGCGCGCCGCGATCGCACCACTTGAGGCGGCTCGCCGGCGCGAGCGCGAGTTCGCGGCGGATGCGGCGCACGAGCTGCGCTCGCCGCTCGCCGCGATCAGTGCGACCGCGCAAGCCGCGCGATTGAACGCCACCGGCGACGCGCGTGCGGCGTTCGAAACGATCGTGCGCGGCGCGCTCGACGCGTCCGCGGTGGTCGCCGATCTTTTGACGCTGGCGCGCGATCCGGGGCGCGGCGCGCTGCAGTGCGAGCCCGTCGACCTCGCCGCAGTCGTGGTCGAATCGTCGCGCGAGACGCGGGCGCTCGCCGCCGTGCGCGGCGTGCGCATCGAAAGCGCGCCGGTCAGCGCCATCGTCGACGGCGACGAGCGGCGGCTTCGCGAGCTGGCGCGCAACCTAATCGAGAACGCGGTGCGGCACGCGCGCGCCACCGTGACGATCGCGTCGCGCCGGAACGGACGTCTCTGCGAGATCGTCGTGGACGACGACGGCGACGGCGTTCCGCCCGAGCAACGCGAGCGCATCTTTCAACGCTTCTATCGCCGCGCGAACGACGGAACCGGCACGGGGCTCGGGCTCGCGATCGCACGCTGGATCGCCTCGGCGCACGACGGGGCGGTCACGGTCGGCGACGCGCCGTCGGGCGGCGCGCGGTTCGTCGCTGCGATTCCCGCTCACGCCGAGGCGCCGTAGGGGTCTCGCGACGCCGTAACGCGTAAGTCAGGACGCCATATGTCCTTTCGATCGCTTGCAGAGTTCGTCGACGCGCTGCGCGCCGCCGGCGAGCTGCACACCATCGACGCGAGCGTGGATCCGCGGCTCGAGATCAGCGCGATCACCGACCGTGTCGTAAAAGCCGGCGGTCCGGCGCTGCTCTTCTCGAACGTGAAGGGCTCGAGCTTTCCGGTGCTGACCAATCAGTTCGGCAGCCGCCGCCGGATGGCGATGGCGCTCGATGCAACCGATCTCGACGACGCCGGCGCCCGCATCCGCAAGCTGCTCGACGTCGCCCCGCCGCAAGGAACGCTTGCCGGCAAGGTCCGCGCCGCGCTGAGCCTCGCGCCGCTCGCCAACGCGAGCCCGAAAATCATGCGCGAGGGCAGCGCGCACGACGTCGTGATGGCGCAGCCCGATCTCACCAAACTTCCGATTCTGACCACGTGGCCGCTCGATGCCGGCCCGTTCATCACGCTGCCGCTCGTCATCACCAAAGATCCCAAGTCGCAGCGTTTCAACGTCGGCATGTACCGCATGCAAGTCTTGGGCGCACGTGAGACCGGCATGCACTGGCAGCGACACAAACACGGCCGCGCGCACGCGCAAGCGTGGGGATCGAAGATTCCCACGGCCGTCGCCATCGGCACCGAGCCGGCGCTCACCTACGCCGCGACCGCGCCGCTCCCGCCGCTGCTCGACGAGTTCGCGTTTGCCGGATTGCTGCGCGGCAAGCCGGTCGAGCTGGTCCGCGCTAAGAGCGTCGATCTCATGGTGCCGGCGGATGCCGAGTTCGTGCTCGAAGGCTACGTCGATAACGACGATCTGCGCGTTGAGGGGCCGTTCGGCGACCACACCGGCGTCTACAGCCTCGCCGATCGCTATCCGGTCTTTCACGTGACCTGCATCACGCACCGGCGCAATCCCATCTACGCGGCGACCGTCGTCGGCAAACCGCCCATGGAGGACGCGTGGCTCGGCAAGGCGACCGAACGCATCTTCTTACCGCTGCTGCAGGCGATGCTGCCGGAAGTCGTCGACATGAATCTCCCCGTCGAAGGCGGCTTCCACAATCTCGCGATCGTCTCGATTA
>Ga0302326_10009672_pt1 | contig 20979 bp, 23 predicted proteins | sample Palsa_T0_3_FD_202264 | JGI IMG/M metagenome (GOLD analysis project Ga0302326, IMG submission 202264) | Peat permafrost microbial communities from Stordalen Mire near Abisko, Sweden - Palsa_T0_3 | ecosystem: Environmental > Terrestrial > Soil > Palsa > Peat permafrost | place: Sweden: Abisko... | reverse complement strand
GTCGGGATGGTCGTCCCGACCGTAGTCAACGAGCTTCTTCACGCTCGGGGCCCCAATTGGCCCGAGGCGCAGCTAACCAAGTACTTACTGTCGGTAATGTTCGACGACCTCTTCGGGCCTCACGGCCACGTCGTCAGGGTCCTGGCCGGCGGCTCGGCGAGCGCGCCGCTGGCGGAGTAGGTCCCAACACTGGTCCAGAGTGACCTCGATCTCGCGCAACCTCTCGAGCTCTTGCTCCGAAAACTCCTCGCCTTCGTGGGAGCGCTCGAGGCTGTGCTCTTCATCGGCCAGTACCCCGATGCGGTGCACGATGTCGGCGTCGTTCATGCGGCGTTCTCCTCCCGCTCCTGTCGCCCTACCAGCGACCGCAGGCAACGAGCTTAGTGCCCCACGGACAGCTCCCTTTATAGGGCCACGACGTCTTTACAGGGAGACGAGGCGCATCTCCTTGGCCTTCATAAAGTCGCCGACCCGGACGGCGGCCATGTCCCTGCGCCCTGGGTAGTCAGCCTCGCCCGCCGAAATGCCAGGTATTGGCCCAACGATGGCTTCGGGGTTGGGTTGGGAGAAGTACTTGACCGAGAGGCGAGAACGCCCGTCGAAGCCAGGGGCAAGTTCGACTTGAGGTGGGTTGACGGCCCGGTGGACGGCAGCTTTGATACGGCCTCCAGTCCAGCGCTGTATGAGGTCGCCGGCCATTATCACGAAGGAGTTGTCGACACGAGGTACTTCCCACCAACCCATCGAATGGAAGACCTGCAACCCGTCCGGTGACTGGTCGCGGTAGGTGACGGTGAAAGCGCCCGGGTCGGTCCGGGGAGATGTCCTGACCGCGCCGACCGGCGCGGGCCCAGCCTGGGGAAGGTAGTAGCTGGCGACGAGGTTGGAGAAATGGCGCTCGAAAGCGGGCGCGAAGTAGCGGTGCTTCAGGCCCAGGCCGACGGCGAGCGCCACCATCAAGCGCTCGGTCAGCAACGTGAAAACCCTGTAGCCCGTTTCGAAAATGGTACGGAAACCCATCGGTTCTTCGGGCCAAATGTTGGGCGCTCTCCATAGCCGGGCTTCCGCACTTCGGGGCTCGGCATCCCCGACAGGGTCGAGCCGGTTGATCACAAAGAACTCCACCAGGTCAGCGCTGTCCCCGTCCAAGACGTCGTACCTCCTGCTGAACCCAACGGGCTGCCAGCCGCGCAGGACATCGGGGCCAGGTGGTAAGCAAGCCCGTTTGTTAACGGCCGAGGAGCGGAAAAAGGCCCGCGTGAGGTCATCGAGGCGCTTGACGAGTGCAGGTGCGACACCGTGGCCAACGATGACAGCGACGCCCGAACGTTCCAGAGCGGCGACCACAGCGGCCGCCGATTCGTGGCTCAGCGCGCCGGTCGGGTTGGCAATACAAGGCCCGAGGTCGACGATGTCTACTCCCCCGACCCGCAGGCTCGGCGGCCTGCTCGAAGCTCCTTGCATACTGGCTCCCCCTAGAGATGAAGGTGGTCCAGTACAACCGTGCCGCTTGATTGTTAACGGGCAGTTTCACCCTTAGGGCCAGCGTGTGAAATGCTCTAGCCGAACGGGAGGCCGTCAGCTCACAGAGGGGGACAACAATTGCGCTGGAACTTGCCAAGTACGGAAATGCCTACCGCGTGGTTCAACGTGGTCCCGCACATGGACGCACCTCCTGAGCCACCGCTTCACCCGGCCACCCGCCAACCCGTAGGGCCGGACGACCTGGTCCCCCTTTTCCCCATGGCGCTGATCGGTCAAGAGGTGACCACCGAACCCTACGTCGACATACCCGGCGAGGTCCTCGACGTCCTCGGCCTGTGGCGGCCCACACCCTTGGTGCGAGCGGAGCGTCTCGAAAAAGCGCTCGGCACTCCCGCCCGCATCTACTACAAGGACGAGTCTGTCTCCCCGGCTGGGTCCCACAAGCCCAACACGGCGGTCCCGCAAGCCTTCTACAACAAAGCCGAAGGGACGGCCCGCCTTGCCACGGAGACGGGTGCAGGCCAATGGGGCAGTGCCTTGTGCTTCGCTTCGGCCCTTTTCGGCCTGGAGTGCAAGGTCTACATGGTGCGGGCGTCGTACGAGCAAAAACCCTACCGGCGGGTGCTGATGGAGACCTGGGGCGGCAACGTCGTGCCGAGCCCTGTAGACGACCCCGAGCACCCCGGCTCTTTGGGTACAGCGATCAGCGACGCGGTCCGTGACGCGGGTAGCCGCGCGGATACCCACTATTCGCTGGGGTCGGTGCTCAACCACGTGCTGCTTCACCAAACGGTTATCGGCCAAGAGGCCAAGGTCCAGCTGGCCCTCGCTGGCGAGGAGCGTCCCGACGTTGTGATCGGGTGCTGCGGCGGCGGCTCCAACCTCGGAGGCATCAGCCTCCCGTTCGTCCCGGACAGGGACGTGCGCCTTGTCGCGGTCGAGCCGACCTCTTGCCCGACCCTGACCGCAGGGCGCTTCGAGTACGACTTCGGCGACACCGCCGGGTTTACCCCGCTGCTCCCCATGTACACGCTCGGCCACGATTTCGTCCCGCCTCCCATCCACGCAGGAGGGTTGAGGTACCACGGGGATGCTCCGATCATCTCGGCGCTCGTGCGCTCCGGGCGGATGGAAGCGGTGGCGTACCCCCAATCGAAGACCTTCGAAGCCGCGGTCACCTGGGCGCGCACACAGGGCACCGTGCCTGCACCCGAGACCGGTCACGCGGTCCGGGCCGTCATCGACGAGGCCCTCGCAGCCAAGGAGGAAGGCAAGGAAAAGGTGATCCTTTTCAACTACTCAGGGCACGGGTTGCTCGACCTTTCCGCCTACGACGCCTACCTCCACGGCCAGTTGCTCGACTGAGCACGGCACGACTGCAAACTGAGCGCGGCAATTAGGGGAGGGCAAAACTGGGACCGTCGTGTTGCAATTACGGTAAGCCGAGACGCGCACTGCCCTTAGGACCAATTACCTGCTAGCGTTGCCCGTACGCCGCTTTGGGCACGTGGGGTGACGTCTGTGCTGGTAGCCGACCTGGTTTCCTGGCAATTGTTGGAACGTGTATAAGGAACGGAAGGTAGAAGTAGAAATGGCTACAGGTACTGTCAAGTGGTTCAACGGGACCAAAGGTTTCGGCTTCATCAGCCCCGACGACGGAAGTGCTGACGTTTTCGTCCACTTCTCCGCGATTGATGGCGGCGGCTACCGCGAGTTGTCCGAGGGCCAACATGTTCAATTCGAGACGACCCAGGGCCCGAAGGGCCTTCAGGCCAGCGCCGTTAGGGTCGTCTGACGTCCAAAGGCCAGCCGGGACAGGAACTGCCCCGGCTGACGCCGCAGGACCTCAATGTTGAGGAACCGGCGGCGGAGGCCTTGTCCCTTGAGGCCACTTCGGAGGCCATGCCGGTTGGGCCCGCGCCCACCGAGGCGGCCGTTGTAGACGACAAGGTGTTGGCCCTGCGCACGCACGGCCAGTCGTTTGCCGCGATCGCCCGCACCGTCGGGCTCGACAAGGCGGGGGATGCAAACCGGGCTTTCAACCGAGCCTTGCGTCGCCGTCCCACAGATCAGCAACAGCAGATACGTCTTGCTGAGAACCGTCGGCTCGACCGAATGGCCGGGGCAGTGACCGCCAACACCGATCTTGGCCCCGAAGAGGTCGATAAGCGGATCCGTGCAATCGGAGTGCTCCGCGAACGCCTTATGAAGTAGTCCTCTCACCATTGCCGCCGCCCTGAGGCTGACGGCAATGGTGCTGCAGGGCCTTGACCTACGAGCCCCCTACCAGCGCCGACGCGAACGGCCCGACGTGGTACCACCACTCCGGCGTGGCCCGAACTGGCTGGTGGGCCGTGAACCGCCACTACGAACGGATGTTTGTGGCGCGGACGGTGCGACCGGCATGGACCGGGGCGCGGCGGGCCCTGTGATGGCGGATATGCGGTCATCGCCTGGGCCCACGACAACGGTCGGAGTTTCTACGCCTGCCCGACGAGTGAGGCGACGCGTATCGGCGACCTGTTCCGGCGTCACCAATGTGACGACCGTACCGATCGCGCCGGCGCGAGCCGTCCGACCTGAGCGGTGGACGAACGCCTTATGGTCTTCCGGCGGGTCGACGTGGACAACCAGCGCAACGTCCTCTACATGGATCCCCCGGGCGGCGATGTCGGTTGCCACGAGGACCTTGGACGTCCCGGCAGCGAACGAAGCAAGGTTGCGCTGGCGGGCGTTCTGGGTGAGGTTGCCATGGAGGTCCACAGCACGGATCCCCGCCTGGGTCAGCTGGCCGGCCAACTTGCTGGCCCCACGCTTGGTGCGCGTGAAGAGCAGGCTCCGCTGCGCGCCAGAGGCGAGCTGGTGCACGATGGCGGCCTTGTCGGAGGCCCTGATCGCGAAGAGGTGGTGGGTGGTCTCGATATGGGTGTCGGTGCCTACATCCACGCTGCAGGTGACGGGGTCACGAAGGTAACGCTTCACAAGCACGTCCACCCCTTGGTCAAGGGTCGCGGAGAAAAGCATTCGCTGGGTGCCCGTCCGGGTCTGGTCCAGCAGTCGCCGGACAGCAGGCAGGAACCCGAGGTCCGACATGTGGTCCGCCTCGTCCACGACGGTTACCTCCACTGCGCCGAGCCGGCAGCATCCTTGCTCTATGAGATCCTCCAGCCGGCCTGGGCAGGCAACGAGGATTTCCGCGCCGCTCATCAGCGCTGCCACCTGGGCGCGCTGGGGAAGGCCGCCGTACACGGCTGCGACCCGGAGCCGAGCCGCCCGCGCGAGGGGCAAGAAGGCGGAGGCTACCTGTGCGGCGAGCTCACGGGTCGGTACGAGCACGAGGGCTCGGGGCTGTTTGGGCTGCGCCCGGTTCGAGGAAGCGGCCAATCGGGCCACTACAGGGACTGCGAAAGCCAAGGTCTTACCGCTACCGGTACGGGCGCGGCCGAGGACGTCCCGACCCGCCAGCGCGCTCGGAAGGGCGGCCACCTGGACGGGGAAAGGCTCTGTGATGCCCATTGCCTCGATGGCGCCGGTAAGGAAAGACGGCACCCCAAGCTCGGCAAAGGACGATGAGGCGCGCACCGGCGCGTCCGGTATTGCTGACAAAATGTTGCTCCTGTTCGTTGTGAAATGGTGGCCGTTGATGCGGCGGCCACACACTCGACAGGAGCGGCAAACCTCACGTCCCCGGGTTCAACCCGGACAACTCGCACTTCGACCGCGGCACACCCTTGGGGTACCGCTTGGCCCACCATACCAGGTGGCCGCCAATAACGAGCTCGCCAGGCTGTTCGGCACGAGACCGGCGCTGCACGGATGAAGCTCGGCGTGGTAACCTCCTTGCCCAGCACCGCGGACGGCACTCTCGGGTTACGTCGCGGCCGTCAACGGAGGGAACAGTGCGTAGCAGTAGGCCGTGGGACCGAGAAAAGTCGTTCGACCGCGAATCCAGCGGCGAGGAACGAGCTCCGAGGGGTAGGCAACCAAACTCCGACGAGCAGGCCTTGACGCTGCGCGACTCTGGACGTACCTTCGCCGCCGTGGCGAGCAGCCTTGGCCTCAAGCGTTCCTCCGACGCCCGCGCGGCATTCCTCCGTGCCCTGGCCCGCCGGCCTGAGAACGAGAGAGCCCGGCTGTCCAAGAGGGAGCTCGAGCGCCTCGACCAGCTCGAAGCACGCATCAGGGACCGTGACCGCGATGCGCCAGAGAAGATGCAAAGGCGGCTGGGAGCGCTCGCAATAATGCGCGACACCCTCCCCCGATCGTAACAGCCAGCTCGTGCCCGTCCGGTGCCGAATGGGCCCGGTAGTGCTGGCGTCGTGAGAACCACAGGTATCCGGCGCATCATTCTTCTCACGCTCGGGTGGGAGGTAGTGCCCAAGTCCGTTTCGGTGTACGGCGACACCTCGGGAGAGCGGCTCCGCGAGCCGGTGCCCGGGATCCTCCTCGAGGCCGACGGCGGGTGGATCCTTCTTGACACGGGACTCAACCCGGCGCTCATCCGCGACGCTCCGTTCAACCGTCGCTTCCACGGCCGCAACAAGGACATCGAGGTCGTCCTGCCCGGTCCCGGCGAGCCTCTGGAGGAAGCCCTCGAGGCGGCCGGAGCCTCCATCGACAAGATCGTTACGGTGGCGGTGTCACACCTGCACAGCGACCACGCTGGTGGAATTCGTCACTTCACCGGCCTTGGCGTGCCCATCCACCTCCAGCGGGACGAATTGGCCTATGGGCTCTCCGAGCACCCTGGGCCGGAACAAGAGGGGATGTTCCGGGTGGACTACGACGACCCTGCGGTCCACTGGGAGCTTGCCGACGGAGAGGTCGAGATCGCTCCCGGGCTAATTGCACTGCCCTCCCCCGGGCACACGCCCGGCCATCAAAGCTTCCTGGTCGACATTGACGAGTCCGTTGGCGGCGGTGGCTACGTCTTTGCGTTTGACGCCGCCGACCTTACCGAGAACATCGAGCGCGAGGTCGCCGTCGGCGGTTTCATCAACTGCGGGCCCGAGCACACCGTCGAGTCGGTACGCCGCCTGAAAGCGGTCGCAAAGGAGCGGGGCTACCCGGTCATCCCGGGCCATGACCCGGTCGCCTGGCCGGCTCTCAGCGTTGAGCTAGCGCGCCGCTGGGATGCCCAGTCAAAAATGCGTTAGCGGCACCGGAGACCCCCGTGTGCCAGAAGAGGTCAACTGGGAGGCCTGCCCGGCCGATCAATAGCTCGTAGGGCGCAGCGCCTGGGCTGCGCGAACAACCTCCCGAGGGCCCGGTTTATGAGCAAGTTCATCGTCGGTCGTCAACCCATCTTCGACGCCCAGCTCCGCGTCCATGGGTACGAACTGCTCTTCCGGGACCTGGGCTCCTCGAGACCGAGCGGCGAAACGATGACCGCAGACGTCCTGGTGCATGCGGGCCTCGACATGGGCCTCCCGAGCCTGGTCGGGGACAAGCTTGCCTTTATCAACACGACCCGCTCCTACCTGGTGGGCGAGCACGACATACCCTTCCCGCCGCGTCAAACCGTGATCGACATCCTCGAGGATGTCCCGCGCGACGCCGAGGTCGTTGCCGGCTGCCGCCGTCTGGCCCAAAACGGTTACACCCTCGCAGCCGACGGCCGTGCCATCCGCCAGGACGAGGTTGACCCGCTCCTGGAGCTGGTGTCGATGATCAAGGTCGACGTCTTCGGCCTGTCCCCCGACGAGCTACCAGAGGCGGTCCGGTACTGCTCCGCCTACGGAGTGAAGCTGATCGCGAAGAGGGTCGAAGAACAGGACCAGTTCAATGCCTGCCGCAGGCTCGGCTTCGACCTGTTCCAGGGTTACCTGCTGTCCCGCCCCGATGTCGTAGAGGGCCAGGCGCTCAGCCCGAACAAGCTCACGTGCCTGCGGATCATGGAAAAGCTCTACGACCCCAAGACGTCACCAGAAGATGTCGAGGACATCGTGAAGACCGACGCCTCGCTGAGCTACCGGTTCCTACGCATCGCCGGCGCGGGTGCCGCACGCGGGCTTCACCGGCGTGTCAGCTCTGTGCGTGAGGGTGTCGTGCTCCTCGGCCAGCGCCGCCTCCGCGCCTGGGTCGCTCTCATGCTCCTGGCGGGCTCGCACGAGGGCTCTGACGAGCTTCTCAACATCGCCATGACGAGGGCCAGGATGGCGGAGCTGATGGCCGAGAAGATTGACCCGCGCCTGTCCGAACCGGCCTTCACCGCCGGCATGGTGTCGGCCCTTGACCTGCTCCTTGGCGTCCCGCTTTCGGAGGTCGTAGACGGGCTCTCCCTCAGCAACGAGCTCGAGGACGCCCTGCTCGGGGGCACCGGCCCGCTCGGCAACATCGTCGGCGACGTGCAGGCCTGGGAAGTCGGTAACGCCGAGAAGTTGCGCTCGGGGCTCGGGGAGCTGACCATCGCCGAGGCCTACACCGAAGGGCTCGCCTGGGCGATCGAAGTCTGCGGGGCGCTAGAAACCGCAAGCTGACGAATGGCGCGCCTCACACACCGGTTCGCGGCACTATGACCGAGACGGACTGCGCAGGCATCACGTAGGTGAAAGTGCCGCTGTTCGTCGCGAGAAGTGCAGGCGCCGGCTCAGGTTTTGAGATCCTGCTCGTCAATTTGTAGACACTGGCGGAGGCAGCGGCCACGCCCTGCAACCGGACGGTGGCCGTTGTCGGGCTGAGGCTCTTGTTGATCACGACGATCACGACGTGGCCTGGGACCGACTTCTCGTTAGACGCGTAGACCGACGTGCTCACCTTGTCCGTCGTGGTCGCCTTGACTTCGGTATCCCCAAAACCTGCCCCATGCCCGTTGTAGTTCCGGTACATGGCAAACGCGGCATAGGCAAAAGCCTCGTCCGATGTGAGCGCCCAAAAGGCGGCTGCGTGCACTCCGTAACGGCCGAAAATCCCAAGCGCATCGGCTGTCGCAATGGCGCCGCTGATGGCCTGGCCCGCTCCGTAGTCCCATTCGGTGAAATCGAGGTTCATCCCGGGGTTGCTGGCGGCGATCTGGGCGTCGAGCCGGGGAATGAGGTCGATGCCGTGGCCGTCCAGCGAATCCTGCGTTATCCAGCTGTCTTCGACATAGCTGGGATCCCAGAGCGAACGGGGGGCTTGCTCCCGGGCGGCCACCTCCGCAGGCGAGGTGCCGGTCCCCGTGATCCTCTGCCCGCCGCCCGTAGCCTCTGGGTACCAATGCAGGTCGAGGTCGTTGATGAGCGTCGTCCCTGCCCGGACGTCGGCCGCCTTCACATGCCTCATCCACCAATCGAGGAAGTTCCCGTACCCGGCTGAACCGGGCGCGTCCTGGAGGGTCTCGTAGCCCTCCCAGCCGTAGCTGACCGGGCCGGTCACCGCGGCCACCGGGTCGACCTTCTTGACGGCCGCCGCGTACGCGAGATCCTTCGACAACAGTTCGGTGTAGGTCGTCGGAGCAGGATGGATCTCCGAGTGGGTGGAGTCCCAGAGGTCCGGCTCGTTGTCGAGCGAGAACATGAGCTGTGCGCCCGGGACGGTCTTGGTGAGCCAATAGACGTACTGGTCCTGGTAGACGTCCGGAAGCGCCTGGTTGGGTATGGCCGCGAGAGGGTGGGGGGCCGTCGGCTCGTCGACTTTGAAGCGCGTCTCGAGATAACCGGGGCCTGAGTTCCGAACGGGGCCGGGAGGATCCCTGTCGGCGGAGACGTAGCCAGCAATCGGGATAGTTAGCAGGACCGGGATCCCCGCTTTCTCGGCAGCCTCGATCGTGGGGAGGACAGCCGCACCAGGGGACGTCGACGCGGAAAGGTAGTCGTCGTTCTGGTACTCGTAATCAGAACCGGCGTTGGAGTCATTGTTCTCCCAGTTGTACGCCGTCCACCTGTCTCCTCCCATGCGGACCATGCCCGGGCGTGCCTGTGCCATGACCTCGGCGAACTGGGCAGGATCTACCGTCTTGTCGAGGTTCATCCCGTATATGAGCGGCGAGACCGCCCGCTGCGGCTCGTTCGTGTTGATGTCGAAAGTGACTGTCGCGGACATCGGCGACGTCCCCGCGGCGAGCCGCCTGGGCCCCGAGGTGGCGCTGCCGGTCGGGAGACCAATGAGAGTGCCTGCCGCCACCAGGGCACTTAGCGCCGCCAAGGCAGAAAACAGCTGCACCCACGAGTGCCGTCGGGACCTTTCCGTTGTCACAACCTAGCTCGCCACGGCCCACTTTTGGCCGTTGCTCTACGAGGGGGGGCGCTCCCTGAAAGCCAAATACGACGCCGGCGTGACCGATGTGATCTCGCGAACGCCGCATCGGGCACCGATAAGGCCAGTTTTTTGCACAGGCGTCAGCGATGTGCCGTTTGACGGGCACATCCGGGGTTTTCAAGTCAACTCCTGTCCGCCCAAGAAAGCAAGGGCCTGCCTCATTTATTGGACAGTGACCTATGTCACTAGGTGACGCATTTCACCCGTGACACATTTCACTTCAACGAGAGGCCCAGTTTGCTAGATGCCAGCGATAGACGGTGATAAACATCGCCCATGACGCGATGCACGCAGCCCTCGAACGCCCGCCCCGCTTAAGGACAAAGGTGAGCACGACCGATTTCGCCATACAATCAAACGCTGTCGGGCAGCGCCGGCACCGCCCGCGACCTCGCCCCTTTCATGCAGGGCACTTGTTGTCCCTAGTCCTGGCCGTGATCGCAGCCGTGGCGGTCCTAGCGGCGCTCCAAGGGCAGTCCGCAACCCGCTCCGTGCCAATCGCAGCCCGGTCCGTCGCCGCCGGGAGCGAGATCACGGCGGCCGACTTGAGGGTCGTCACGATGCAGGCAAACGACGCCTCCATGATCACGGGCCTGCTCACCCCTGGAGAGGTCGTTGGGCGGACATCCACCATGCCGATCGTCGCCGGTGAGCCGATAACCCAGGCAGAGACTTCCAGCAGCCCCCCAGCTGGTTCTGGCCTTGGTGAAATGAGCCTCGCCGTCCCGTTGACCGACGCGGACGGCGGCAACATAGTCACCGGCGACCGGGTCGACGTGATCGTTGCGGGACCACAAACTGCCGCCTACGCGGCCCAAAATGTCCTGGTCCTATCGGCGTCTTCGTCCTCGTCGGCCTCCCTCCTGGGAGTGCCAGGGAGCAACTACTTCCTGACCCTTGCAGTCGGTAAGGCCACAGCTCTTCGCATCGCAACTGCATTGGCGTCAAGCGGCACCAACAGCGTGCAGGTGGTCCGGGCCGATGGAGAGAAACCGACGCAGGACGGTGTCTTGTCGATAACAGACGCCCCGGGTGCGGGTCTTAGCGGGACCGGGACGAGCTGATGGCCAGCACGATCCTGGTGGCGCTGACCGCTACCAAAGCCCCTTGGAGCACGAACTTCCGCGAGTATTGCCGCGAGCACACGACCGACCTCTCCGTCGAGGTGATCGTAAACGTTCGGTCCTTGCTGCACCCGGCCCATCGCCAGTACGACCTCCTCGTAATCGACGACATGATGCGCCTTGTTGGTGTAGCCGACGTCGCAGCAGCCCACGACCGCCAGATCCACGTTGTCGGATTGACCGATCCCACCCAAGGCTTGGGCCGAAAGTTCCTCGAAGACCTGCGGGTCGACCAAATCGCGCTGGCCACCTTGGCGCCATCAGAGCTGGCCGAACTGGTCCGCTCCATTGGCCCCCATAACGCACACACAGAGCCGGCCCAACGATCTCTCTCGCTGCACCCGCGTCCGAGTACTTCACGCCGTCAGGGATCGCTCACTACGTTCACCCCGGCTTCGGGCGGCGCGGGGTTGAGCGAAACGCTTGTTGCCGTGGGCGAAATCTTGTCTCGCCAACGACTAGGCGTGCTCGTTGTAGAAGCCAACGAGCTGGCCCCCGTGCTCGCCAGCCGGCTACGTCGCGCCCCCGGGACCGGGCTCCCCTGGGCCCTTGCGCGCGCGCAACAGCACAGGGCGATCTTTCCAGAGGGCCTCACCGGGGGCCGAGACGATGGGATCGCGCCGATGGGTTCGTTCGACGTGATCTGCGGCATGTCTGCACCGGGAGGCCCGTTGCCGGTCAACCCCGTGGAGCTGACTTCTCTGCTAGAGCAAGCTCTGGCCATCTACGACCACGTCCTGGTCGACACGGGGCCGTGGCTGACTAGGACGGCGCAAACCGGGCGGGACCGGCTGAACGCGGCCCGGCCATCTCTGGCCCTCGCTCGCCAGGCGCTCGTGTTCGCCCGTGCCACTCCCGATGGCGCCACTCAGCTCGTGGAATGGCGCTCGGCAGCCTACGACAATGGCTTGCAGATCCCCATCTTCGCGGTACTCGGGCGCGTCGCCGGCAAGTACGAGGAGTCGCACTTGGCTCACATGCTCGAGGCCAACACCAACTGGCCCCATACCTTCGCCGGGGTACAGTTCCTGCCCGAGGACGCCAGGCTGACCAAGGCCAGATGGAACGCCGACCTCGTTACGAGTGGCAGGTGGTGGCGGTCAGTGCAAGCTCTCACCCGAGCGGTGACAGGACCAGCACCGGGGACGATGATGGCTCCCGCTGGAGACGTGCGCCCGATCTTCGGCACACCCGCCGGTGCCGGTCAATGAACACCACTTCCGCGTACGACTACCTACGGTCCCGTCTCCACGCTCGGTTGGCAGCGTCAGACAACCCCATCCTTGACCCCGTAGAAGTCCGCCAACTGGTTGAGGACGAAGTCGAGGTGTTCCAGCTCGCAGCCATGCGGCGCCAAAGTGATTTTGAGCCGCTGGCAAACCCGGCCGCCACGGTGAAGCGGCTGGTGCAGGACGTTAGTGGGATCGGGAACGAGCTCGAGGAGCTCCTTAGGGACCCGGCAATCGAAGAGATCCGCGGCAATGACGGCGACCTCACCTACCGCACGACCGACGGTCAGGTACACCAGTTGGCCAACCCGGCCAACAAGCAGGCCGTGCTCTCCGTGTGCCAGAAGCTGCTCTCCAAGGCTGACGAACAGCTCGACGCAGCCCATCCGCGGGCGGATGCCGTACGCATTTACGTGGCAACGCCTTACGGCGAGCGCCAGGCGCGGCTATCGGCCTCGGTGCCCCCTCGTGTCGACGGTGTGATCAGCTTTACCCTCCGGATCCCCCAAAAGCGCAATACGACGCTCCTCGACCTCGTCGGCTTCGGGTCGCTGACCGAGCCCGCAGCGACGTTCCTCGAGGTCGTGGTGAGGGCCAGCCGCTCCAAAACTCTCGTCACCGGCCCGCCTGGGGGCGGTAAGACCACCCTCATCGAGGGACTGCTGCGCGCGCTCCCAGCGCGGGTCCGCGTCATCGTGTGCGAGGAAAACCGGGAGCTCAATGCACCCCTCCTGAACGGCGACTACTGGGCGACATCAAAGGTCGAGGACCTGACTGACCTCATGCGCTCGGCCCGGGTGAACAGCCCGGAGATGATCGTACTGGGCGAGCTAAAAGGCGCTGAAGCGTGGGACCTTCTGATGGGTGGCAAATTCGGCACCGCGGTAATCGCCGCAGTGCACGCCGACAACACCGCTGGAGCATTCGAGGGCTTGGCTATGGCCGCCAACCCCGCCGTTCCCGCAATGTCTGTGAACTCGCTCGTCGACCATTTCTCACGCCTGTTCGAAGTGGTCATCTACTGCGACGTTGCCTATGTAACAGAAAGCGATACCTACCTGCGGCGTGTCACCGAGATCGGTGTGGTGCTCCCGCAGCTCGTGAGCAGCGGGACTGGCCGGGTAGCGGTGACGCCCGTGTTCAAGCGGACTTCTGTCCGTGCCGAGCTGGAACTCGTTGGCACGGAATTGCCCGAACGTCTTGGCGAGGAATGTAACCGCGTCCTGACAACCAGGCACCTCGAGATCGAGGCTGTCCTCAAGGGCGCGGAGGTCCGCTGGTGAGCCTTCTCGCGGCCTTGCTCGTCGCTGTTGCCGTTTGGTCAGCGGGCGAGACCCTGCAGGGACGACGCCACGACCACTTGCGCCGCGCTAAGCCCACCAGGGCGCGTAGCCGCGGCCAAATATGGCTGTCGCAAGCAGGGGCCGCCGTAACCAGCGGGCAGTTCGTCGCCGTGTCGATCTGTGCCGGGCTCGTTTTCGCAGTCATTTTGTTCGCGATTTCACGGACCGCGATCGTTGGGCTCATCGGCCTCGTGGCCGGTGGCTCCGCCCCGTACGCCTACTGGTCCGGTCATCGCCGCCAGGTCACGGCTGCTCGGGCTATGGCTTGGCCCGATGCCCTGCGATGCGTGATCGGAGCCCTGGCGTCTGGTACCAGCACCTTGCACGCATCTCTGGTCGACTTGGCCGACGCTGGACCACAACCCCTCCGTGCGCCCATGGCCCGTTACGCCCGCCGCTCCGGCCAGATCGGGTCGCTCAGCGCTCTTGAAGCAGTGCGCGCGGAACTGGCGGACCCGGTGTCAGACCAGGTGCTCCTCACCTTTGCCCAGGCCGCAAGCGAGGGCACCCAAACCGTGCTGCGAACGCTCGAGTTACTCCTCGGGCAGACGAACGGTGATATTGCTCTCCAGGACCGAGTACGGACCGCGGGCACTCAACTGCGCTTGGCTTCCTGGACCGGCTTTTTCGCGCCGCTGTTGGTGCTGCTGTTGTTCTGTACGGTTTCACCCCAGTACCGGCTGTTCTTCTCTCACGCCGAGGGCATCGTGCTCGTCGTCGTTGGGACAACGCTCGACGCGCTCGGCCTGATGGTGACTCGCCGTCTAGCTCGCGCCGTGCCGACCACTCAACGCATCTTTACCGAGGCGGTACAAGTCTGATGGATGGGTACGTAGTCCTCGCAGCTCTGGGCGCGGCCGGTGCGGTGGGCAACCTCACCTGGCACGTGCTGGGCCCGCGGCGACCTCCTGAACGGCGGATGAAGCCCTATTTCGAGGTGGCACGGTCGCGCCTCGGCGGCCGAGTTGACTCGCTGCCAGAACCGGTGCTCATCGGGGAGGCGGCACGACGGGTCCTCGGCCCCCTCGCTCGAAGCGTCACATCCCGCTTTTCGCGGATCGTCCGAACCAAGAGCGCAGGGGACATCACGCTTCAGCTCCGTCAGGCGGGAGCCAACTTCGACCTTCATGCCTACCGCCGGTCCAATTTGTTCTGGATGGGCCTGCTACCAATCGGTCTCGGCCTGATCGGGGTGTTCCTAGGTTCCGCGTTCCTCGCCCTGGTGCTGCTCCTAGTCGGGATCCCTCTTGGGTTTCGCCGCATGCCGGCACACCTGAGGTTGCTCAAACGCCGTCGCGCGGAGCGGGTGCGCAGCGAACTGCCCACCATCGCGGTAATGCTGGCAACGAAAATCGCAAATACCAAGAGCCTCCTCGTAGCGCTCAGGGAGATCACCGAGATAGGGACCGGCCCGGTGGTGAACGACATCAAGCGGGCCCTGTTACTCGTTGAAAGCGGCTACGCTGCGCGGGCCGCCTTCGAGCTAGCCAGCGTCGAGGCGGTCGAGCCGGCGGCCGCTCGTGCCTACCGCCTGATCGGGCAAGCCACCACCGGGGGGATCGACCTGGCGTCAGCGCTAATCGACCTAGCCGGCGAGGTGCGCGGCCAGCGTAGAGAAGAAGTCGAGCGAACTGCCGCCAAACGCCAGCTTGCGATGACGGGCCCGATAGTTGCCTTCACGGTCCCTGTCATCGCCCTGTTCCTCATCGCACCGACCACTTCGGTCCTTAGCGGATAGTCCTCTTCTGATGACCCGCACCCGAACCCCAACTGCCAGGGAAGGCATAAGACAAAGGAGAACTGCTACCCGCCATGACGACTACCGATATCACGACCGACCGACGCCGCGCACCGGTCTCAACACCCTTGGCTCACACCTGGTCCGCTGCCCATGCAGTCCCGATGACGTTATTGGCATTGCTGATGGCGGTACCAGGCCTGATTGCCCGCTACCGCAGACGTTGCCGAAACGACGAACTGGGCGCAATCAGCGTCGAGCAGTTCGCGTGGATCGGAATTGCCCTGTTCCTCATTGTGGCCGCAGCGGCCGCCCTGAAGATCTATTGGGGCGACGTATCCACTTTCGTGACTTCCTCGTGGGACAGCATTACCGGGCAAGGAGGGAGCTGAGGCCTCTCATGCCGAGCCGCGAGGCCGGTGAGCGAGGGAGCATCTCGGTCACCGGCATAGTTGTCTTTTTTGCCTTGATCTTCTTGTTGGTTGTGGGCACCAACTGGGTCGATGACGACCTCGCACTCGGTGCCTTCCGCACTGTCGTTTCGGAAGCGGCCCAGACCGGCGCCCTCGACGGCGCACCCGGAGGAGCGCAGGACGCCTGCTACGAGGCGGCTGCTCGCGCCCACACGGACCTCATTTCAGGACCGCTTGCCAGGGACATCACGATCACGTGCACGCTGGAACAACTGCCGTCAGGTGCGGAACTACTCGTAGCCGTCGCGGCGGGGGCCCTCCCCGACTGGGTCGTGCCCGTGACAGTGCACGTACACGTCGTCGCCCAGGTCCCTGTCGAAGTCAGTCCGGCTCAACCATCAACTGTTGACCCATGACGCCAGCACGCGAGCACGGTTCGATGTCCATCAGCGCTCTGGTCGGCTTTACCCTCTTCGTCATCCCATCGCTGATGTTCGTCCTAGCCATACCTCCCTGGGAAGCGCGCACTGCCGACGCCCGAGATGCGGCCCATACCGCGGTTTTGGGCCTGGCCTCTACTCCCAATTGGCCCGTCGCCGAACTTGACGCAGGTCAGGCGGTTCGGGATGCGAAGTCTGATTATGGGGTGCCCCTCACCGCCAGCTTTGGTTGCGACGGCTCGGTCACTAATTGCGATCTTGTGTGCCTACCGGGAGGGGCGACGGTCACGGCAGCCGTGAGCGTCACAATCCCTGTCGGCAACATACCTGGCGTGGTCGAACACTACGCTTCGGTCGGTTTTACAGCCACGTATACCGCCACGATAGACCAGTACGCAGCGGACAACGGTTGTGACTAGACGCCTTCGAGACGCCGAACGTGGAGACGCTGCCCTCATTGGTTGCGTGGGTCTTGCTGCCTTCTTCTTGCTCGTCGGCCTCGCAGTAATTGACTACTGGTCCACGCTGTCGGTGGACCGCAACCTGCAGGCCATCGCACAAGATGCGGCAAATGCCGGAGCCTCTGGCATTGACGTGAACGCTTATCGAGACAGCGGCGTAGTCCAGCTTGACCCAGCGATTGCAACATCTCTCGCAATCGCGGACCTCCGGTCCGAACCGCCATCGGAATTACCCCCCGCGGTGCTCGAGGCACCCTGCACCGGCGGCGCATCCCTGGCGGAGGGCCCCGCCTGTTTCACGATCGACGTGAACGGAGCGTCGATCACCGTAGTTCTGCACGAGGACGTAGCTTCGATCGTCCTCGAGGTCGCCAGGCACCGTGGTCTCCCCATTACCGCCTCGGCGACGAGCACAGCAACCGCATCGGCCTACTCGTAGACCCGTGGACCACGTTCGGAGGTGAACCTAGTGTTGTCTATACCGCGGATCGCTCGGCGATTACCCCACGCCGTTGGCACCTGCTTCAACAAGCGAGCCTCACTTTCTATCGGCGGGGCCCTGGTGGTCACGGCCGCGTTGTCACTCCAGGTCATAACTGTCCCCACGGGCGCTGCTTACGGTGAAGGGTCCTGTACGGTTCTTCGCAGCGGCGCGGTTGTCTGCAAGACGGGCGGGGGCGGCGGCCCGGGGACGACCACGACGACCCCACCGCCCGCGGAGCCACCTTCACCACATATCCCGCCCTACTACATTGTGTTCGTGCCGTGTGACGAGTGTGTCAGCGGGGGCACTGACGAGATATGCACCTCGCACGGTACTGTCGGCTTCGACCCTGACATCCCAGCCGATTGGGTACCCGGGGATCCGTTGCCTGACGGCGATACTCTCCTTCAACTGGAAGAGGAAATTAGTTCAACGACAGGCCGGGTGCTAGGCGTCGTTCCTGACAGCGCTCCAAATGTCGGCCAGCCGTGCAATGGGCCCACACCACTACCACCGCCGCCGCCGCCGCCGAGCCCCGCCGAAGCATGGGCGGCAGCGGTGAAGGATCTGCCGGTCCCGCAGGTCCGCTCCAATCCCACCACTGCAGGCCTGGTGCAACTGGGGACGTGGTTCTGGTTAAGCAACGACCGAGCCGGCGTTCCCGTCACCGTAACTGCGGCCGCCGGTGGCGGTTCGGTGACCGCGACCGTGTACCCAGTGTCGTATACGTGGGACTTCGGGCCTCCCGGGTCCGGCCCAGTCACAAGTTATACGGCCGGCTCTCCGGGCAGCGCGTCAAGCGCATCCGCGGTCTACACGTACGTGGACAAAGGCACGTACGAGGTATCCGTAACCGTCGACTGGTCGGGCTCGTTCAGTTTCGATGGAGGAGCTCCCATCGCTCTCCCAGCGGTTTCCGAGGAGCAGAGCTTCCCTTATGAGGTCCGGGAAATTCGGTCTGTACTTGGAGGCGCGTCTTGATGCGTCATGGTGGGGGTGCCGGTCTCTGGCAACTGTCCGCTACGGCTGCCCGTCGCTTTTCCAATTTGCCGTATGCCCGTTATGTGCTCCCGGTGCCGGGCCGGCGGATGATCGTCCGGGTAATATGCCTTACAACCCTGGCATGGGGTGGTTGGCGTACAAATGGTCCGGGCACGGCAGTCTGTGGGTTGACCGGGGCAAGTGGCCCTCGCCAGCGCCTGGCCGCTGTGGCTGTGTGGGTGCTTGCCGGTGTGACCGCCTTAGCGGTATGGGTGGGTTGGCTCGCACTTTGGTCGGCTGTCGGGCTCATTGTGGTACCGGTACTCACATTCTTGGCATTCGCGGCGCTAATGACGTTGCTGGCGTGGCGTGCGGCGAGGGTTGGGAAAGTCAAGTCCAAGCTTGGCAAATTGGGGTGCGCCGTCACCCCGTCAACGCACGGCCTCATCGCTTGCCCGGCCCATCAGGTCGAAGTGCATATGGTCGCCAGTGAGGAACCCGGTGCGGGACGCGCCTTGTTGGCTGGGGTTGCCGATGAGGCGGACCGCAACGGTTGGGCGCTCGTCCTGGATGCCGCCAACGACCGGCTCACCGCCTACTACCGAGCACTGGGGTTCTCGCCGATCGGGCAGCCGAAGGAAATGCCTTTCGGCGAACGGGTAACGAGGATGGTCCGCCAACCGTCGGCCGGGCTAGCGCACCACTGAGGACTGTGCATCGCTTAGCGAAGTGGCGTGATTTGAGGCCCTCGGCTAACCGTGCTCAGCGATAAAGCGGTCCAGCTCCTGCTCGGTCGGCGGGTCCGCGCCCGGCCGCGTACACGTGAGGGCGCTCGCCGACACGGCCTGAGCTATCGCATCGTGCAGGTGACCCTCGCCGAGCGTTGCCAGTGCGTCGGGTTCGAGGAGGCCGGTCTTCGCAAAATAAGCGAGTAGGGCGGCGCTGAAAGAGTCCCCGGCGCCTATCGTGTCGGCCACTTCTATGTGCGGCGGAGCCCACTGAGCACGGGCCCCGCTCTTGTGGAACGCTGTCGCACCCAGAGCGCCCTGCGTGATGACGACCAGGGAGACGCCCTCCGAAAGCCACTTGTCCGCAACCTCGGGCGCGGTCTCGCTGGGGTAAAGGACTTCGATGTCCTCGTCGCTCGCTTTTACAATGTGCGAGCTCGAGATCACGCCGGGGAGGCGCTCACGGTAATCGGAGAGGTCGCCTATCAAACTGGGCCGAATGTTGGGGTCGAAGGAGACGAGGACCCTGTTGGCTCGTCGAATATCTGCGAGCCACCCAGCCAAGACCTCGGCGCCGGGGTCAAGGGTAAGTGCAATAGACCCGGTCTGCACGGCGCCGGTCCCGAGGCTCGCATGCTCGGCCGTAAGGTTGGGCAGCTCGCTGGCCTTCCATTGCCAGTCGGCCGTCCCAGGGCCGTAAAACGTGTACGCGGCGCGGCCTTGGTCGTCCAGGGTGACCAGGGCGAGTGTGGCGTCCTCGTCAGCGTCGACCGACAGCGCGAGGTCGATCCCGTTCGCTACGAGGTAGCTGCGCAACCACGGCCCGAAGCCCTCCCGCGAAAAGCGCCCCGCAAATGTCGTTGGCACTCCCAGGCGCGCCAAACCCACAGCGACATTGGCCGGCCCGCCACCCGGCATGGCTAAAAGCTGCCGGGCCCAAGCGCCGACCTTGCCCGTGCCGGCAGATCCTTCGCTGGGAGCCCCGGAAGAAGCCGACGCCAAATCGACCAGGCACTCGCCGACAACCAGCGCCCTAGCAACATCGCCCGTTCCCCCGGTGCTCACCGGACGACTGTAGCAACGACTGATTTGGCGTGTGCCTGGCGCCCCCGGCAGAAGGGGACAGCCGCTCGTCCGGGAGCCGCGAGGCGAAGCGCGGGACAAGCCACTTCGGCCTGCCCCGCGCTGGGCGGACCTTGTTAGCTACTCGGAACCATAGCTAACTCGTTGTTGTTGTAGTTGTCGACCCGGTCGTGGTGGTTGTCGGAGCAGTGGTTGTCGTCGTCGGAGCAGTAGTTGTCGTCGTCGGGGCGGTCGTCGTTGTAGTCGAACTAGTAGCGATCGCAGGAGCGACGGTCGTCGAGGTGGTCGATGTCGGGTACCCACCGTGGCCATGGCCCCTTATCTGGCAGGGGACGATCTTCCAGCCCCAACGCCAGGTCCATCCCGAGCCGTGCCCACGGTGGTTGTGGACGCGGACCTTGTAGCGGTACCGCACGATGCAGCGATGACCACGTCCTTTGCCATTTCCATTGCCATATCCAGGCCCATTCCCGCCGCCCGAATAGCCCTTGGTCGTAGTTGTCGTCGGCGCGGTGGTCGTCGTGGGCGCCGTGGTCGTCGTGGGCGCCGTGGTCGTCGTGCTGCCACTACTCCCGCCGCGGCCGGGATGGTGATGCGAGCCGTAGGCCGACGCGGGCGAACCCATGGCGACTAGTGAGCCGGCCACAATTGCGAGCGATGCCGCTAACGCCGCAGCCGCCCCCGCCTTTCGGCGCAGCCGGTTCCGTGTCCTGAACGTCATGCGTCCTCCCCTGTCCGTACTCTCGTGGCCGTTACACCTGATGGTCTGCGGCTTCTGTGAGCGGGCATTGCGAAACTTGTGATGGTTCTGTGAAGAGACGCGCTCTGAGCGCCGTTCCAAGCTCCTTGAGTGGTCAAACCGGCCAATAGCCCCTCAAGACCATCCTCTCCCCTTCGTCCTTTTCCGCAAACAGTTCGCCTACGGGCTCGGCGTGCTCGCCAGCGCCTCGGCGGTAAGGGCCGAAAGGGATTGGCGCTGTTGCCCGAGGGCGTCGAAGTTCGCCGGGGCCAACCAGGCAGCGAAAGCGGGCTCCAGCAGCTGCCACTCGCCGTCGGTGACCGAAAACCAAGCGGTGTCGCGGTTGCGGCCCTTGACAACGACCGCCTGGCGGAACGTCCCCTCGTAAGTGAAGCCGAGCCGCTTGGCGGCCCGGCGGGACGGGAGATTGAGCGCGTCGCATTTCCACTCGTAGCGCCGGTAGCCCAGGACATTGAACACGTGGCCCATCATC
>Ga0302326_10009671_pt1 | contig 20980 bp, 20 predicted proteins | sample Palsa_T0_3_FD_202264 | JGI IMG/M metagenome (GOLD analysis project Ga0302326, IMG submission 202264) | Peat permafrost microbial communities from Stordalen Mire near Abisko, Sweden - Palsa_T0_3 | ecosystem: Environmental > Terrestrial > Soil > Palsa > Peat permafrost | place: Sweden: Abisko... | reverse complement strand
ACCTTCAGCCGTTCCCGCTCCACTGCGCTCATCTCTATCCGCTCCTCTTCCATCGGGACCCCCGCCCTCTAGAAAAGCGGACATTCCTACTTTGCTCAAACCGGACATTCTCACTTTGCAGCGACAGTGGAGAAAGAGGAAAACTACAAGAAAATGCCCGGCTCCCTTTCAGGAAACCCGGCATTCTGCTTCTCAGATCGTGTTTCTAACCTATCCGCCGTTGGGGGAGGACGTAACCTGGCGCCTGCGGCTGTGATGCGGTTAGTAGGTGAAAGACTGCAGCTCGGTCTCGCCGCCGTCAGGTCCATTTACATAGCCGGAGCGCTGACTGGGATTCAATGCCATGTATGCCGAAATCAGGCTGAAAGCATTGGAGAAGCTGAATCCGTTGAGCGTTTCCTGCAAGGTTCCGTTTGTGCTGTAGACGTAGATCGTGCTGCCGCTGGGAGCCGAGCTTGACTCGGGCTGGGCGATCAGAAAGAGCTTGTGAATGGGATCAAACTCGACGTCGGCGCCGCTGTAATACTGCTGGCCCCCCGATCCCGGCAACACCACCTGAAAACCCGTCTGCGTGGCGAGATCGTAGAATTCGACGTTGGCATCGTCTTCCGTGGTGGTGCAAAAAATGCCGTCAGGGGAGTCCACGGCAATTCCGTTGATGAAGCCGAATCCGATGCCGCGAAATTCCGAGAAAGCGCCCGTGCTGAGATTCACCAGGCCGATTACGGGGAAGCAGTCAAAGCATCCGTCGCCTCCCCCCAGGGTCGCCTGCTTCGTTTTGGTGTCAAACGCGATCGGCGGAGGCACACTGCCGAAGTTGTAGGAATCCGTAATCTGCACGACCGGCCCAAACGTGTTTTTCGCTGTGTTGGTGGCGAATACATAGGGAATAAAGTTTCCGCTGTTGTCATAGGCAAAGACCGCGTTGTACGGCTCTCCCTGATTGCGGCTCACTCCGCCGGGCATAATGATGTGCTCGGTGCCGATGGGCGGCGTCCAATTGCCGATCGGTTTTCCAGGCTGCAGGGTCTTGAAGATGCGGTTCACGACAAATCCTCCCTGCACCTGCTCCTGCTCCACCAGTCCCACACTCGTGCCGGTAATGCCCATGGTGACGAAATTATCCTGATTTTCTGTTTCCGCCACCACGCTGGTGATGTCTCCGGTGGCCTGGTCAAACGTTTCCACCGCGGCAATGACATTTCCGTTGGCCAGCTCTTTATCTTCACTCAGCAACCCTTCCGTGCCGTTCTGATCAATGTCAAATCCGAAAATTTGCCCGCCAAACTTGCTGTGAACGATCACCTGCCCTGGTCCGGCGGGGCGAATGGGCTGGGGTTTGTTGGCCTGGCCGAAGGCCGCTCCGCCGCAGAGAAGCAGCGGAGACAAGCAAAATAGCCCGTACCGAAGAATAGCGAATGGTCGCCGGATTTTCTTTTCACCGGCGCGCGTTTTTGTTTCGGCGCCGCTTGCAGAACTCTCTACCGGGGTACCGGCGTTGACCGACCTGTCTCTCCTGCTGTGCATTTCAAAATCTCCTTCGAGGAACGTTGTTCGCGTAGGTGCGGGATTACGCGAATAGTTTAGGCCATCCATGCGCGGCACATGTCACCAAATTGTCAACGAATTGCAAATAGTAAGCTCACAGCGCAGACCGCTCTTTTGAAATCGTCGAACCCGGATTAACTCGGTTTTGTCGAGGACGCATCCGAGGATACCACTGGTGCTTTCTTAAGGCGCTCGGCGGCTTGCTGAATCGTCATATCGTCGGGGATACGTTCGTATTTCGAGCACAGTTCGTGTTCACGCACATTGACGGTCTTGAAAAACAGCGCTCTGCCGGTCATGTGGATATCCAGTTGGACCATGTCCCAGTGTCCCGGCCCCACTTCGGCCTGCCTGACCGTGAACGTGCCCCCCTTGTCGAGATGTCCCAAAAAACCGCCGCCGAACTTCACTTCGCTGATGATCTTCCCTTCCAACCGGGCCAGACGGTGCCGCTTGCCGTCAATCCACATCGTGCCCTGCATGTGGTGGAATACTTCCGCCATGCGATTGGGAGCATGAAAATTCGGATTGGGGCAAAATGTAATCCTTTTCAAACCGCCTTCGTTGCCGGCATCCTGATACAGAAAGGCCACCGGCAGTAGTTTCATCAGATCTCTTTCATTCTTCGCGTCAGACTCTTCCGCCTTCTCGCTCTTTTGAATTTCATCTCGGTCGGAAGAAAGCTTAACAATCCGCGCATCTTCTTTCTTCTGCTGCTCGGGAGTCAACGGCCGCCCCGCGACGGCCACCAGCCGGTCGATCGTGCCGTCCTTCGTCTCCACAACGTCGCGTGTTTCTTCTTGCTTCCCGTCCGTTTTCTTCACTTCCTGATAGTTCCATTGCGTCCGGTCTTGGGTTTGCGCGGCGAGCTCGGCTTGAACCATCCACCGCACCAATTGGACCGCGCTCGTCTGCGATGCCACCGGAGCGGAGGAAGTCTGCGCAAGAATCAATTGGGGAACGAAGAGAAGTGTACCGAGGGCAACCGCGGCAATTCGCGCGCCTCGAATCTTCGAAAACGAAAGCCCCGTAGTAACCATAATAAACTTATTTTATCGCCTGGTGCATGGCCCGAAGGAATACAGCCAATTACGGAACCGTTTTGGAGAAATCCGGTACGATGAACAGCCGTTGCCGCTGGGCTAGGCCGTTGCAAAGTAGCTGCGGCAGGCGCGCTTGATGGATTCGGAATCCAGCTTAGGCAGCCGCTCTTCATACAGCGCTTCCCAGCAAACGCCCTGCATGATGTCGCGCGGATAACAAGGCCGCAGCGGCTGCCCAAGGCTCGCCAGCAAAACCATGAATTCTTCGACCACCGCCGCATCAAATGTTAGTCCGAGATGAGCGCACATCCGGCGACAGACTTCCCTGAAATCGGCGACATTCATATAACCCACTCTGACCTTGGTTTGGATGCGGCGCAGAAACGCTTCATCCGCCAGTTCCGCGACGTCGGTGTTCGAGGCCAACACCAGGAACAAATCAAAGGGAACTTCGAACTTCTTGCCGCCCGCCAGCGTCAGGAAATCAACGCGCCGGTCAAGCGGCACAATCCAGCGGTTCAGCAGTTCTTCCGGACGCATCCGCTGGCGCCCGAAATCATCCACGATCAGCGCGCCGTTATTGGCCTTCATTTGCAGCGGCGCGGAATAGAAGTTGCTCGCGGAAGTCAGCCGCAGATCGAGCATTTCCGGAGTCAGCTCGCCTCCCACCACCACTCGCGGACGCCGGCATAGAACCCACCGGCGGTCTTCGTCCGTGAAATCAGATACGCCGCAATTTTTTCCCCCAGCATCCCCGCAAGCCGCATGGATGTGCGAGTCATAAACCGTAATGATCTGGCTGTCCACTTCCACGGCGTAGGGAATCCACACTTCATCGCTGTAGATGCCCGGCAGGCATTCGGCTATGGCCGTTTTCCCCGTGCCCGGCGGGCCGCAGAGAAGGATGGCGCGGCCGGAGAACACCGCCGTTCCCAGTTGAGAGATGATGGTCTTGTCCAGCACCAGGCCGCTCAGCGCCCGCTCCACCTGCTCGGGGCGCACGCCCGCGTCGCGCACGCTCTGTGCACGCACTTGCCTCGTGTAGGCTTCCAGCGATACGGGAGCTGCGCCGGCATACTGGCTGTGCGTCAGCAATTCGATGGCCCGCGCCCTTCCCTGCAGCGACAAGGCCACGCGGCGGACGGTGCCGCTCATGCCTCTAACCTCGCAAAGCTGCACCTTCCGCAAATGCTCGTATACTTCCTCGACGACGGCCAGGCTCAAATGCAGGCGGGCGGCCAACTCCACCAGCGAAAGTTCCCCCTCCAGGTAGAGGATCTTCACCGCCAGGTCTTCGCATAGACTCCGCCGGATTCCCAGGCCGTCGGCAGTCTGCGGCGCGGCCAGGGTCTCGCTAATCATTTGGGTTCACTCCCTCGCATCGCGCTGGCGCATGTAAACGTGATGCGATACTCTGACCGCCATACCATGACCGTCAACGGCGCGCAGCGAATCCGGCCTCGGAGGTGAATCATGCCGTTGCATGCTCCAGTTCGCTTGTACATGGTCGGCGCTCTTCTTATCATTGCGCTGGTCGTCTTTTTTCCCGTCATACGGCAGTGGGCACCCATCGCGCGGTTGCTTGCTCCCGGGCGCGCGCTTGTTGGAAACATTCCCGATGCACAGGTGTGGGTGGATACGCGCACGGGCCTCTATTACTGCCGCGGAACCTCCGAATTCGGAAAACTCCGGCCCGGCTCGATGCTGAAACAAGCCGACGCGCTGCAACGCGGCGACCGCCCGGCCATGCACAATATGTGCCCATAACGGCGTGCGCCGGCTGGCAGTGATCTTCCCTCCCCGGAACTCTGCGCCTGGTTCATGACGGCTGGCGCGATTCCTCCGCCATGTCCCCCGGCGCAATTCCATTTCGCCGCGGCAGCCATTCCGCCAGCTTCTCCGGCAGCGCGACTGAAAAATGCATGTCCGCGACCTTGCCGAAAAGCCGGTTCGCCAGAAAAAAGCACACCGGCGCCAGCAGCAGGCCCGCGATGCAATCCACCACGTAGTGATACCGCAAATAGACAGTGGATACCCACAAGCTAACGATGAAAGGCGACAGGATCCAGAACAGCCGCCGCGAATTTATTCCCGCATAAATCCAGATCAGGAAGGAAATCGCCACGTGCATGCTGGGAAAGGAATCCCGCTGAATGCGCGCCATGTCCATGAAACCGGCCGGGCCGCTGAACGCGGCATTGGACTGCGCCAGCGGCACATGGTATTGCCCGCTGAGCGTAAACATCGGCCCCACGGCGGGCACCAGCAGATAACCCAGGAATCCGAAGAAGCAAAGTGTCACCAGGCCGCACATCATCCTGCGGAATTGCGCGCGCGGGCGGCGCAGATAAATGAATCCCGCCACCAGCGGGATATACAGCAGGTGCATCGAGTAGTTGAATCTCATCCACGCGGTGAGCGGCGGCGTGATGAAGCGCTGCAGCGCCACGCTGGCTTGCAGGCCGAAAAGCTTCTGGTCCAGCGCGATCAGTGCCGCGTCCTGGTCGCGGCGCACCAGCAAATGCGTGGCGTCGCCATAGAGCGAGTAATACATCACCAGGATTACAACAAACGGAAACCAATCCCGCGCAATTTCCCAGTAAGGATGCGCGAAGTCCTTCACGTCCGCCGCGGAAGTCGCTCGATAACTCTTGCCGGATAGCGCCTGATGAAAGACTTCTTTCAGGAAGAGCGCCGCGACTCCCACCAGGGCCATGTCGGTGGCCGCTCCCATCTGCCGGGGTTGGCTCTCGCGGAAGATGAGACGCATCGTCAGAAAAACAAGGAAAAATGCCAGCGCGACGCTGTCTTCCAGGCGCAGGGTAAAGTCCCAGCGGCGTAGTGAAGTCGTCGAAGTCATGTTCCTGAATGTTTGACCTTCAATGGATTTGGCTGGAAGTCGCAAGTCTTCCCGGCGCACGCGGCTCTTTCGCCGTCTTGAGCGGGGCCAGAGAGCGGCAACCCTCCTGGATGTGGGTTGAGGGCCGCGTCCGTGGAGAGGGTGGTCGCCCCCTGGCTCCGCTCAAGCTCGGCGGACTGCCGGACTTCCGTTTTGCCAACTTCGCGCGCGTTGCCTGCCGCAAGGCATGGCGCCGCTTCTCCTGAAGCAGGAGGTTTGCGTTAGCCGAGCGACGACAATGCCGCGTTTGCTCGGCGTTCCCTGTTCGTGTCGCGAGTGGAATCCGGATCGGCGGAATTCCTGCTTCGATCCCTCGCGTCCGCTTCGTGTCCACCGCGCGACATGGGCGGTCGCACGGCGGAGCCCAGCGACGCACTCCCCAGCCGTTCGATCTCCAACACATCGCCCGCCTGCGTTCCCGTGCGAAAAATCGTGTGGGGAGGCAGCTCCAGCACCGTGCTGGTCTTCAGACTCACCTTCGAGATGCGAAACGGGCGCACGTATTCCTCCACGTGAACCACCTTCTTGTCGCGATCGAGAAAAATCACGTCAATCGCAAACAGCATCCCGATGGTATGGACGCCGTGCGAGGGCACAATCCATAATCCGCGCCCCGCCCGCGCCCAGCGTCGCGTCTTGCCCAGGAGGCCCACCAGCCGGCTGAAGTATCCGTCAGCCACTCTGGCCTCCGTAGCCAGGAACGCTTCGCGAGTCTTGTTGTACACATACACCTGTCCGTTCGTCGTATTCACCATCCCCACCCGCGGCCCGGCGGTAACTGCTGGGAGTTCCGCCTGAGTCCATCCGGCATTCTTCCGCGCCTTACTCGCCTTACTCCGCGGCTCTCTTGTTACGGCGCCATATGATGACAAACAGCACAAGCACCGCCGCTATTCCCGCAAGAACTCGAATCGTTGTTACGTCCATTTTTGTCTCTCCTTTTGAAACTGACCGCCCGTTGTTTTGGTGCGGCTTACTTAGCCGTGCAAACCTTTTGTGCTCTCATTTTCCCGAGAACTGTCTCATTATTGCGATCACCGCAGGCCCCAAAATCACCACAAAGAGCGCCGGGAAAATGAAGAACACCAGCGGAGGCACCATCTTTACAGTGGTTTTCGCGGCCGCTTCCTCGGCGCGCTGTCGCCTCTTGCTCCGTAAGTCATCCGCATGAACCCGTAGGGACTGAGCAATACTGGTTCCAAACCGGTCGGTCTGAATCAGCATGGCCACCAAACCCTTGATGTCTTCCACTCCCGTGCGCGTCGCCAGCTCGCGGAGAGCATCGATTCTTGTTTTGCCCAGCCGCATTTCGGCGGTCACCAGGTCCAGCTCCTCGCTCAGCTCCGGATGCGTAATCCGCAGTTCCTGCGCCACGCGAAGCAGCGCCTGATCCAGCGCTAGGCCCGCCTCCACGCAAATCACCAGCAGGTCCAGCGCGTCCGCCAGCCCCCGGCGGATTAGTTTTTGGCGCGCGCGAATTCGATGCGTCAGCCAGAAATCCGGCAGAAAGAATCCCGCCACCGCCGCCAGAATCGGAATGGTAAACGGATTGTATTGGTAGACACCTGTAAAAAAGACCAGGGCCACCAGTCCCGGCGTCAGAATCAGCTTTGCCCCGCGCAGCATCCCTGCGGCGCCAGGCCGGCGAATGCCCGCGCGCGCCATCATGCGGCTGGCCTGCGAAGACGAGCCTTTCCCCTTCTTCGCGCCCGGACTCGGAAAAAGCTTGCCCAATCTCAGCAAAAGGGATTGCGCCTGTTGCTTCTGCCTCTCTCGAAAACCCACCTTCTCTTCCGCTCCCGCCGGCTGCCAGAGCTTGGCCAGCCTTTCGGCGGTGGGCACTGCATTTCCGGTAAAGGCAAAGAAAACCGCGATGACAATAATCATCCCGGACAAAAACACCAGGCTGGTAACGCCCCAGATCAATCTCGGCTCCTTTCCGCGACTTTCATATCTGAATCCTTACAATCTTCCAGAGAATCAGCGATCCAACCACCTGTAAGCCCGCCGCTGTCCCCAGAATGTACGGCCCCAGGGGATCGTTGAAGAGCGGCTTGACGTATTCCGGATTCACACTCTGCATCAGGATCATCATGGCCGGCGGCAGAGCGATCAGAATCGCCGCCGTCAGCCGTCCCTGGGCCGTCTTGGTCCGGACTTCGCCCATGATCTTGAAGCGCTCGCGAATCACGTGCGAAAGATTGTCGAGAACTTCCGCCAGGTTGCCCCCGGTTTCCTTTTGCACCAGCAGCGCGGTCACAAAAAACCGCACGTCCAGAATCGGGACACGTTCGCATAAATTCAGCAACGCATCGCGCAGCGGCAGACCGAAATTCTGTTCCTCGAAGGCCAGCCGGAACTCGCCCGCCAACGGCTCGGACATTTCGCTGGCAATCATTTCCAAACCGGTGGTAAAGGCATGGCCGGCCCGCACCGAGCGTCCCAGCAGGTCAATCGCTTCGGGAAACACTTTCTCGAATGCCCGCAACCGCCGTGAACGCTTGAACCCCACGAAAGCGAAAGGAAGCAATGCGCCCCCCACCGCCGCTGCCAACGTAAGATAAGGACTTGCCACAAATTGCTGGACGCCCAGATCCGCGCAAAACGCGAGAATTCCGCTCAGCAGCAGCAGCTTGCCCGGCTTAATCCTCACTCCCGACTGCGCCACGAATTGCCGCAGCCGCGTGGCCCAGTCCCACTGCAGCAGCAGCTTGTTGAGCACCGGCACATCGCTCAGCAGCTCGTCACGGATTAAGTGCAAGTCCAGCGACGCGGAGCCGCGCTTTTCCGCCTTGATCACCGAATCGAGCCGCTTCAGCGCCACTTGCTGCGCGGCCGAAGCCTGCAGGACGTAAAGCGACCCCAGAATCACCACCACCACCAGAAATGTGCAAACTGCGATGAATATCGCCATTGTCCGTTCCTACTTGGGCTTCGTCTGCGTGAACATATCCATGGGAAAGCGAATTCCCGCGGCCGCCAGGCGTTCCGAGAACTTGGGGCGCACGCCCGTGGGCGAAAAATGTCCCAGAACTTCGCCATTCGGACCGATTCCCGTGCGGTTGAAAGTAAAAATGTCCTGCATGCTGATGGTGTCACCTTCCATTCCGGTAATTTCCGCCACGTTCATCAGCTTGCGCGTTCCGTCGCTCATGCGGCTCTGCTGCACCACCAGTTGAATCGCCGAGGCAATCTGCCTCCGGGTGGCCGCTTCCGGAATATTCAGGTTGGCCATCGCCACCATGGTTTCGAGCCGTCCCAACGCATCGCGCGGAGAATTGGCGTGCACCGTGGTCAAAGATCCGTCATGGCCTGTGTTCATGGCCTGCAACATGTCCAGCGCCTCATCGCCGCGCACCTCTCCCACGATGATGCGGTCCGGGCGCATACGGAGGCAGTTGATCACCAGTTGCCGTTGCCGCACAGCGCCCTGGCCTTCAATATTCGGAGGCCGGGTTTCCAGGCGCACCACGTGTTCCTGGTGAAGCTGCAATTCCGCCGCGTCTTCCACGGTGACGATGCGCTCGCGATTTGAGATGAACGACGAAAGCACGTTGAGCAGCGTTGTTTTGCCGGAGCCCGTGCCGCCGGAGACCAGCACGTTAAGCCGCGCCTTCACGCACGCGCGCAACATCTCCACAATCTGCGGCGTGATGCTGTTGTTGCGAATCAGGTCGTCGGCGGTCATCGGATCGCGCCCAAATCGGCGAATGGACATGCAGGGCCCATCGACGGCCAACGGCGGAATGATGGCGTTCACGCGGGAGCCGTCGGGCAGGCGTGCGTCCACCATCGGCGACGATTCATCCACCCGGCGTCCGATGGCCGATACAATGCGATCAATAATGGACATCAAATGTGCGTCGTCGCGAAATTGAATCGGCGTGTGCTCCAGCAAGCCCGCTCGTTCCACGTAAACGCTCTTGTAAGTGTTCACCAGAATGTCGGAGACCGTCGGATCCTTCAGCAACGGCTCGAGCGGCCCAAGTCCGAACACCTCGTCGAGCACTTCCTGCGCCAGGCGTTCCCGCTCGGCGAACGTCATGGGGGTGGATTCGGCCACCACCAGGCCTTCGATGATTTGCCCGACTTCCCGCCGCACCGACTCTCTGTCCATGGTGGTCAGCCGGTCCAGATTGAGCGTCTGAATCAGCTTGCGGTGAATGGTGGCCTTCAGCGTTCCGAAATCCAGCCGCGGCGTTGTCATTGTTCCCATGGATTCGCTTACCTTTTCGCAAACAGACTCGTCAGCATCCCGCCGCGCTTTGTTTCCACCGCTTCCGCGGCCACTCCGGCCAGTTCCGTGGCCAGCTTGCGGTATTTGGTTGTGAGCGGGTCGTTGTGATTCCGATAAATCGGCACGCCCATGTTGGTGGCCTGATTTACCTGTTCAAAATCGTTCGGTAGCTTCGCGAAGATAGGGCGTCCCGTATTTTTCTGGAATTTCTCCAGAGCTTCATCGTCCTGGCGCTCCCAGCGGTTCACGATCACGCGCACCCGCCCCGCATCCAGCCCGAGCCCTACCAAATCGGTCAGGTGGCGCTCGAGCGACCAGAGCGATGGCAGGTCGGACTGGGTCACCATCAGAACCGCTCGTGCCGTTTCCAGCACCGGCTTCCAATCCGCCGAATACGCCGCTCCAAAATCGACGACCACATAATCGAAAAGGCTTTGCGCCACATTCACCAGCCGCCCACTGGCGGCGGGCGAGAGCGTCTGCCACTCCTCCACGTGCGTGACCCCCGCCAGCACTTCGACGCCGCTCTTGTGCCGCGTAAGAAGTCCGCTAAGGAGATGACTGTCGAGGCGCTCCAGATTTTCCATCGCGTCGCGAATGGTGAACTGCGGCCGCAAGTCCAGCAGCAAACTCACGTGCCCCAGCGGAAAACCGAAATCGAGCAATCCCACATGTTTTTTCGTCACATTGGCAAGCTGTGCGGCGAGGTTTACCGACAGCGTGCTGCCGCCGACCCCGCCCTTTGCGCGCAGGACCACGATGAGTCCCTCGCGCGCGGCCGAATCATGCTCGCCGAACTCCTGCTGAAAACGGTCCAGCGTTTCGCGCAATTTCGCCAGGTTAACGGGCCGCGGCAGGAAATCCTGCACTCCCATTCGCATGGCCTGCAGCAGCAAGTCCGAATCGAGCGCTTCCAGCGAGGAGCAAGCCACCACGCGCACGGTCGACCGCTGCCTGCGTAGTTGCGCCGCGAAGGCAAAGTACGGCTCCGGCTCGACGGAAAGATCCAGCACTACCACGTCCGGCACCGCTTCATCCGGCCCCAATTGCCAGCCCCCGCGGTTGGGAACCACCCATTCGACCACGGACTTCACCACGCCGGTCTGTTCCAGCGAGGCGTGCAGGGCGCCGCTGCTCTTCGTGTCCGTGCTGGCTATGCCCGCTGTCAACATATCGTCAGTTTGGTTCTTCCTTGGCTGTGCGTCGCCATCACTATGCTCTGCCGACTCACCTCTAGTTCGGTTTCGCCGGGGCGTTCTTCGGCGGAGGCGCCAGCGGCAAGACAGGTATCGGGTAATTCGGCCCTTCCGGCAGCTTCGCATTCACCGCCAACGGCTCCACGATCCGCGGCGTCACGAGTATCAGGAGTTCGTTCTTGGACTTATTCAGGTTCCGGCTCTGAAAGAGCTTTCCAAAAAGAGGTATGTCCCCCAACCCGGGAATCTTCTCCAGCTGGTCGGTGATCTGGTTGTTTATCAAGCCGGCAATCGCGAAGCTCTGGCCGTCCCGCAGGTCCATCTCCGCCTCCACCCTCCGCGTGGACAGCGCGGGAACAGTGAAGCCGTCCAGTGTCACGGCATTCGTATAGTCCAGCGAACTTACTTCCGGCCGAACCTTCAGATGAATGATCCCGTCGGACATCACCGTGGGCGTGAAATCCAGCCGCACTCCGTATTCCTTGAACTGAATACTGACGGTGGGCAAGCCGCTGCCGGTCCCCTGCACCACGGGATACGGAAATTCTCCCCCCGAGAGGAAACTCGCATCCTTGCCGCTCTGCGTCAGCACGTTGGGCTCGGCCAGAATTTCCAGCACGTTTTTCTGTTGCAGCGCCTGGATGGTCAGGCCCAGATCGATGTCCGGGCGGAAATAGAAGATGTTGAGCAGGTTGCTGAGCTGAAAGCCCGACGTTCCTGACGTGCTTGGCGATAGCGGTGAACCCGACGGTAACTGCGGCCCGCCGTATTGCTGCGTGGAAATTGACCCGACATTCTTCGCGCCCGGCAGGCTCAGGATGTTCAGGCCCAGCTGCATGATCGCGCCAGTATCCACTTCGGCGAACTTCACCTGCAGCAGGATCTCCGCGGTCGTCGGCGTGGGCACCTGAATTACGCTGACGGCTTTGGGCGCGACGGCCTTGGCGATTTCCAGCATCTTGTCGGCTACCGCCTGCGTGGTCGCCTGCCCCATAAGCACCACCGAGTCGTTCTCCGCTTCGGCGCGCACGTCTTCATGCGGGAAAGTATTTTTCAGCTCTTGAGAAAGACTGCGCAAATCCAGATCCACGTAAACGTCATAAGTGTGGTTTTGTCCGTTCTCATCCCAGAGAACCAGCGAGCAAACTCCCGGTGCCTTACCGTTGATCAATACCTCGGTCGGATTGACCACCATGGCGTCGAGAATGCCGGGGTCAGCGACGGAGACCCGCGTTACGCGCGCCTGCGAAGTGATCACCACCGATCGCCCCAGCAGCAGGTGCAGCGGTTCTGAACCATCCGGCGCTCCTCCACCCTGCGCCGCTCCCCCCTTCACCATTCCTGTCGCCGTTCCGTTAACCGGCGTTGGCGTTGGTGTCGCAATTGCAGTTGGTGTCGTCGGCATAGCGGGTGCCACGGTTCGACTCGCCGCCGTCGGCGTCGCGGTTTCACCGTGGGCCGCTGCATTGGTCGCCGGCGTGCTCGGCGTCTCTATTCCACTTGGGACCGGGTTGCTTACCAGCATCGGCGTCGCGGTTCCGACGGGAGCTGTGACCGTCCACGGTCCGGCTACCGCGCCGTTGATCATTCCATTGCCAGGCGTCAGCACGGGCAATGCCGCCTTCGCCGCCACCGGAGCGATCACCGCGGCGGTCTGCGTTTGCGGTCCTTGCGCCATCAACGTTAGGGCCGGCATCGAGGCCATCACGAACATGCATGTCAAGCTTGCCAACCGCTTGCGTAAAATCTTCCCTGCATTTGCCGTTGCGTTTTTCATGATCTTTAGACCGCCCTACTGAGCGGGGAAAGACTGGCTTTCCCTCTTATCGCCGCGAATCACTTCCACGACATAGCTGGCGGGCTTCGGCGCGGGCCTGGGACCTCCCGCGGTTCTCACCACGGGCGGCCCGCCGCCAAACAAACTCGATTTGTAGACCGCCGGCGGATTGGCTTCCTTGGAATCAATGGTATTGCGCAGCGAAAGATGAATCTTTCCTTCCGTGCTGGCCATGGTGAGCTTGTTGGCCTGCTCGGGATCCACCAGGAGCGTTACCACGTTGACGGTCTGCGGCTTTCCGTCCTTATCCTGCGTAACCTGCTGCCCGGCCGCCAGGACTCGCACGTCCTCAAGAATCGTTCGCGTCACGCTGTTCCCGTTCGCCGCGCCCTGCACGTCGCCCGTCACCAGCACGTCCACCATGGTTTCCGGCATGGCGAATCCCGCCACGCCCACCACGTCATCGACGCGAACCGAAACCGCCCTCGATCCTTCCGGTATCGCCGCCGGCAAACCCGCGCCCGCTTCGCGCGGGGCAAGTTTGGCATCGAGAATAGGTTCGCTGGGAACCACGGACGTGATCAGCGCGCGCCCCACACAATCCTCGACGCGCGTAAAAGTGCCCGCCGGACGCTGCCCCAGGGGCCACGAAATGGTTCGCAGTTGAGCCGCCTGCAGCCGCATACCCAGAGGCAGCGGCATGGCGGCCACCACGATCTTATCGGTCGTCAGCGGTTTTATGGCCGCGGCCTTCTGGAGCTGGTTGTACACATAGCGGCTGGCGAACAATCCCACCAACACCGCAACCGCGATTCCCGCCAAAAGCCTGTTTCGTTTCATATCATCCCCCGGGTTTCAGAAAAACTTGTGCGCCCACTCGGCGCAAAAAAGAATCGTAGTGGCCACTGCCGCGGCTACCCCGAAAGGCAATTTCAGCAGGCCGGGATTATCCAGCGTGACCCTCGTGGCGCGCGTGCCGAACGTGAGCAGCGTCAGAATCACGGTCCACATATTGGCCAGCGTCTCTTTCAGCCGCCGCGCGCGAAAAACCTGCACCAGCGCCATGATGCCGGCCACGAAGACGGTTCCCAACAGCGCCAGCACGATGTTATTCGGCCCCAGCCAGGCCCCCAGCCCGCCCATCAGCTTCCAGTCTCCCGCTCCCAATCCGCGCAATAGCACGAAGGGCAGCAGCAACGCCAGCCCGATTCCCGCTCCCTCCAGCGCGGCCTTCGTCCCCGCCCATTTCCAGATCGCGGAGTTGAACGCAATGCCCAGCAGCAGGGCAGGAATCGTCAGCCAGTTGGGAATACGGCGTGACCGCCAGTCCAGCACTCCCGCCCAGATGACGAAACTCAGAGAAAGAATCCAGATTACGATTTGCATTTGATTTTGTGGCCCCTCCGCGCTCCCTCAACTGGTAGGGCACGGCCCGAATTTTTACTTTGGCTGCCGGTTCGGAGAACGGGTGACCGGCAGCCAAAGCCAGGACGGGCTTCCTGTGAACTTCTACAAACGGTGTTTTGCGCGTTTACGTGCCGCTCAGGCTGGCCGCCGCATTGCTGAACACACCCTCAATCGAGGCCGCCAGGCTATTCATCGAAGCGACCGCTGCCAGCGAGATCAGCACCAGCAACAGCGCATATTCCGTCAGATCCTGCCCCTTCTCTTCCTTCCATAACCTCATCCACAATTTCTTCATGATATTTTCTCCCTTCGTTTTGTCTCGGACTTCAAAGCTCACTTCGTTGGAAGGTCCCTGGCTGCTGGTCGGAATTGCTTCTTACCGGCAGCCAGGGAGGACCGAGTTCCTTCCATGGTTTCGTTTAAGCGTCTCCCGGAATTCTTAGGTGGCGCTGAGGCTGGCTGCCGCGTTCGAGAACACGGCCTCAATCGAGGTCGCCAGACCCTTCATGGCGGTGATCGCCGCCAGTGCGATAAGCACCAGCAACAGCGCGTATTCCGTCAAGTCCTGGCCTTCCTCTTCCTTCCACAACCGAGCAAAAAGTGATTTCATTCTGCGTCTCCCTCGTTAGAATCGGCGCGGCCACTAAACCCTCAACCTGGGAACATATATGCACCTGGTTTGCCAAACTCCCGCGCGTCCCCTATTGGGGAGTTGCCCTTTGAAATGTGCGAGTTGGAGGTTTTTCTCGTTGCAGGTCCCTTGCGCACGGCTTTCTCGCCCCTCGCGACGTAATGTTTTGTGAACGCCCCAACTTTGTCCCGGTCGCTTTTTGGTTACTGGTCCACGAATTCATACGCCTAACAAGTCATCCCGCCTGCCCCGAGCGTAGCCGAGGGGAGCCATCGCGCGGTGTGCGCGCGCTTCGGCGAGGGATCTGCTTTTCTTTCATCGCCCAACTCAACAACGCCCACGTGATTCCTCGGAGAGCCGCCGTTCCGGCCAGCCCACAATTGACACCGCAAGCAGGGCCACCGCGACTCCGCCCAGCAGGTCCACAATATAGTGCTGTTGCAACAGCAGGATGGCCGCGATCAGCAGGACGTCAAAGGATGCCAGGAAGGCCGCGATACGCTTCCATGGGCGCAGGAAGCACAGCACGATGATCGGTTGCGCGATGTGCATGCATGGAAATGCAATGTAGTAGTCGAGCCCGATTTGTCCAATAGGTTGTCGCTTCTCGAAGGCCAGGAGCTGCTGTGCGATTGCCGCTCCCGGCGGAAAGCCCCCACGGTGCGAATGGCAAAGGAAATATGGACCGGTCGCCGGCAGAAAATAAAACAGCGCCAGCGCGATGTAGTAGGCCGTCGCAATCGCGGCCACGAACTTCATGGCCTCCTGTCTTCTGGAACGGAAGGCCAGCAGGATGATGCACGCACCGAGCTGCGGAAACATGCCGAAATACACTATTTGCAGGAATTTGAATACTCCTAGCGGCAGCCGCGCCATCGCGGCATTGGCCATGCCGCCCACGGTCAAACCTCCCAACAGCCACGCGTCGGCGCGATTCAACGCGGAATCCCACGTGCCGTCGAATCGCATCCACGCAATCACGTCGTTCCACGCGAAAACCACAATCAGCACAAAGAACAGGTAAAGCGCGGGCAGCAGTATCCCCAGCGCCACTGCCACGGGAAATGCCTCGCGTTTCTTCGGGTGCGAAATGGCCGCCAGGAATTCTCGGGGGAATCCGACGGCAAACAGGAATATCGCCGCCAAAATGGACTAAAATCCGAGCGCGAGCCAATAGGTTCGGAAGTAAACGGACCAGGCCAGCCCGGTCCACGGAACACCCAGGCTCCCGAGAGCCGGAAACAGCATGACAGCCAGAATCACGCTGGCGACAACATGAAACCGGCGACCGGGATGGGACACCGGCACGGGACGCGGAAGCGCCCGCACCAGGTCATTCACCTGCCTCCCCCCACACTGCCGTTGTTGACCGCCGCCTCCCCCCCGGTTTTCACGAAGACGGCGCTCACTCCATCCTGGTAGACGCGTTTCCAGTCCGCCTGAGCGGAAAGAAAGGCCGCCAGCGGCGCATCGGGCGTAATCAGGCAGGATTGGATTTTGTATTTTTCCAGCAGCCGCGGCATGTCCGGCTGAATCTCCATGATGCGCACGTAATCCGCGAAGACGCCGGCCTTTTCGTACAGGTCGCCGCGCCCGTCAATGAATACCGGATGCGCCGCGCCCAGCGTCCACACCAGATAGCCGCCAAAGCCGTAGGCGTTGAACATCGCTCCCGCCGGCGGATGCTGCCGGAGGTAATCCACCGCCCGGACAGGATAACCATCCTCCACAATTTTCGTCATCGCCGATTTCGACGGAATTTGCGTCCACAGCCCCGCCGCTATGGCCAGCATAAGTGCGCCGTTCAAAATGAACTTGTCTCGCGCCGCGTCATAGCGTGGGGCCCAGCGGGAGATGACCATCGCCAGCGTAGGCGCAAAGACAATCCCGAAAAAAATCATGAAGCGGTAATGGACAAACGCCAGAAAAACCGCCGCGAAAAGCATCACGATTTCTTCCAGGCGAAACCTCAGTTGCAGCGCCACCTGCGCGGCGAAATACACCAGAAGCAGCGCCAACATTAACTTGGCTTCCCACAAGCCGAAATCCGTGGGACGCCATTCCCGAATGTTGGCCATGTTGACGGGCAGGGAGCGCGCCACGGTCACCGGAAACAGAGCCAGCCGCGCGCCGTAGGGCGTCAGCGGAAGCACCGCCAGACTCAGCAGTCCGGCCCATCCCAATTGCCGGCGCTGCGCCCGCGTCCAACGCTCCGCGCGAATGCCGCCCCGCCGGAATTCCACCAGTCCGCTCGCAAAATAAAGTCCCACCGCCGCCAGTCCCAGCGAAAATGAGCCGTGCGTGTTGACCCATAGCAAAAATATCGCCGGAAGAATCCACAGCGTCTTCTGGCGCTTCTGCCGGAACCGCTCGAGGCAAATCAGAACAATCAGCAGGAACATATAGCCCAGAAGCTGCGGCCTTATCGTGAAGCAGATGGACGTGATCGGCATCAGCAGCAGGCACGCTACGAACGCGGCTTTGCTGTTTCCGCTGCGCAGCGTGGTGTACGCGTAGGAAAGCAACATGATCGCGCTGCTCAGCGCCCAAAATGGAATTTCCAGCCCGCGCAAGCCTGCCGCGCGGTAGCCCAGCGCCAGCGCCACGTCGCCCAGCCATTCGTAGTCGAACCACGGAGTGCCCCGCGCGCTGAAGGAAAACGAATCTGCTCCCGGCCAATGCCCCGTGGACAAAATGTCCTGGCCCAGCTTCAGATGCCACCAGGTATCCGGCTCGATCCGCAGCGAGCTTCCCAGCACGAACGCGCACAGCGATCCCGCCAGCAGAAATCCCAATAGGACCGGAAAGGAAAGGCATTTCCGCAGGGACGCCGGCAGCGCCCAGGCGGCCGCATCATCCGGGCAGGCTATCGAGGGGGAATCCGCCATGACCTTCGCGAGCGATCAGCGGCCGCCGCTGCTCGCGATGCCGGCATACACGTCGAACGCGGACAGCTCGGCTTTTGCCTCGAATCCAATCCGCTCTTCCACGAGGTAGAGAGGCCTGCGCTTCGCCTCGCCGTAAATCCGCCCGACGTACTCCCCAATGATCCCCAGGCAGATCAGTTGCACGCCGCCGATAAACAACACGGCAATCAGGCTCGACGACCAGCCCTTCACCACGCCGACGACGAAGAACCTTTCCAACAGCACGATGAATACTCCCGCAATGGCCGCGGCCGACGATGCAAAGCCCACCCACGTTGCAATTCGCAGCGGCACCACGGAGAAAGAAACGATGCCGTCCGCCGCGAAGCGCAACATTTTCACCAGGGGATACTTCGTTTCGCCCGCCGCCCGCGCCGCGCGCCGATACGGAACGGCGATCTGCGAAAATCCCATCCAGCTCACCATTCCCCGCACGAAGCGGTCGCGCTCCGGCATGGCCAGCAGAGCATCCACCACTTTGCGATCCATCAGGCGAAAATCGCCCGCGTCCAGCGAGATGGCCGTATCCGAAAGTCCGTTGATCAGGCGATAAAATGCTCGCGCCGTCCACCGCTTGAATGCCGTTTCGCCCTCGCGATGCGTGCGGGTTCCAAAGACCACGTCGTAGCCCTTTCGCCACTGCTCCAGAAATGCTTCGATGACTTCCGGCGGATCCTGCAGGTCCGCGTCGATCACCACCATCGCGTCGCCCGAGGCATGTTCCAGCCCCGCCGTGATGGCCACCTGGTGTCCGAAGTTGCGGGATAGCCTCACCACGCGTACACGATCGTCGTAAGCCTGAAATTCCCGCAGCAGATACAGCGTGGAATCCGTGCTGCCGTCATCCACGTAGACAATTTCGTAATCCACCCGCAATTCTTCCAGCACCGCATGGAGGCGGCGATTCGTGCTGGGCAGAACCTGTTCCTCGTTGCAGCACGGAACCACCAGCGAAAGGCGCATCCATCGCTTTCGCGCCTGAGCTCGCCCTGCTCGGGCTGGATCGTTCTGATGTTCCAAAAGCTTTCCGTTCATCTCTTCCCTTCCCATCAGCCTTTCCAAAGAAAGACTTTCCACAAAGTATGCTTACTCGATTCCCCAGGCGCTTCCGCCGCTCTCGCTCACATCCACTGTCCGGAACTCACCGCCTCCCGCCGAATCCGCGCGCGCGCTGTACGGTGGTGGCTCCGCCTCGGCTGAGCGGACGTACAGCGCGCTGATATCATCCTGGTAAGCGCGGCTCCAGCCGGGCTGCGTGGCAAGCAAAGTCCCCAGCGGAGCATCGCGTTGAATCAGGCACGACTGAATCTTGTACTTGTCGAGCAGAGAGAGCGCTTGCGGGTCCAGCCGCATGATCGCCAGATAATCCGACAGCACACCGCCCGCCTCGTAAATATCCGCCCGCCCGTCAATGAAAACTTTGTGCTCGCCATCCGAGCTCCAGATCAGGTAGCCGCCAAAGCCGTATTCGTTGAGCATCGGCTGAGGCGCCGGATGATTGCTCAGATAGCGCACCGCGGTGATGGGAAAGAATTGCGACGCCGTCTGCTCCAGCGCCTGTTGCGTGGGATAAAAACTCACCAGCGCCGCGGCCATCAACGCCAGCAGTCCGGCGTTCAGAATCGGATGATCCTGTGACGCCTCGTATCGCGGCGCCCAGCGCGCCAGCAGCATTGCCAGCAGCGGCGCAACCGCAATCACAAAAATCACCAGGAAGCGGACGTGGACGCATGCCGCGTACACGGCGAACAGAAACAGCCCCAACTCCGCCGCGCGATAACGAATCCGAAAAGCGACTTGCGCCAGAAAAGTCAGCAGCACAATCATTAGAAACAGTTTTCCGCGCCACATTCCGAACGGCATCGGCTGCCATTCCTTGATGTTGGCGATGTTCACCGGCTGCGCCAGCGCCATTTGAATGGGATTGATCGCCACGCGAATCCCGTACGGAGTCGCCGCCAGCGCCACCACGCATAGCGCGGAAATCAGCGCGAGATGCCGCAACTGCTCCGGCCGCCAGAGGTCCGCTTCCAGATCGCCCTCGCGGAAATTCACCATGCCGCAAACGACGTAAAGCCCCAGCGCCAGCAGCCCGAAAATGAACGAGCCGTGCGTATTCACCCACAGCAAAAACACCACCGGCAGCGCCCACAACGATTTCTGCAATCCTTGCCGGTAGCGCTCCAGCAACACCAGCGTCAGCGCGAAAAACCCATACCCGATCAATTGCGGACGAAACGTAAAAAATACCACCGCCAGCGGCAGCAGGCACGCGCAGGAAAGAAACGCCGCCTTGGCATTTCCGCTGCGAAGAAATCCGTAGTAGTAAAGCAGAAGAAAAAGCACGCTGGTGAAGAACAGCACGCCGCCCGTCAATCCGCGTAACCCTCCCGCGCGCGCGCACAGCGCCATTACCACGTCGCCCAGCCATTCATACGGCAGCCACGGTTTTCCGGCCACCGTGAACGAAAACGGATCCACCGACGGCCACGCGCCCGTCAGAATCCGCCGCCCGGTTTCGATGTGCCACCACGTATCGGGATCCTGCAGCCCCAGCCGCGCCGCGCAAAACACTCCCGACACCAGCAGCCCGCCCAGCATTACCGGAAACGAAAAGCACCGCCGCAGCACGGACTGCGCCGTCCGTGCATCCTTGCCCCTCTCATTGGCTTCAACCGCAACTCCGCCTAAAATGCCGGCGGGAGTTTCCAACTGGCTCATCCTCAACCCCGGTCAACCTGTGCCATCCGCTTCCTCAGCCGCACGGTATGTGCACGCGAGCCTTCAGAAAGTGTTCTCAAAAAGTGACACTTTGCCCGCATAAACCAATGCTCTCAATGCCTTACGCCAGAGATAATGCACGCCGTGAGCCAAACTTCTTGCGGAGATGTGCTCATGATGGCAGAAATTGTGAATCCAGATTCGCGCGGAAGCAGGTATGATTGGCAGTCCGCGGCTTCACACCGGGAAATGGAATCGGCTTAATGAGGAGTGCACAAGGAATTCTCATGGCCCCAGACAACGGGACACCTCAGGTCTTTTTTGCGTATCCCTCGGCACCCGCCTTGCGCGCCGAGACGATCCGTTCCGCCGCAGCAGGCATCAATAACACCAATGTTGCAAGAGTTCGCACTTGGGAGGAGATGTCCGTCTCCGGTAAAAATATTATTCGGGAGATATGCCATGAGATCGATGGCGCGCAAGTATTTTGCGCAGATATCACTGGTCTGAATTCTAACGTAATGTTTGAGCTCGGGTACGCGATAGCCCGCGATAAAAGAATATGGCTCGTCTTCGACACAAGTTTCGTTGAAT
>Ga0302326_10009669_pt1 | contig 20982 bp, 11 predicted proteins | sample Palsa_T0_3_FD_202264 | JGI IMG/M metagenome (GOLD analysis project Ga0302326, IMG submission 202264) | Peat permafrost microbial communities from Stordalen Mire near Abisko, Sweden - Palsa_T0_3 | ecosystem: Environmental > Terrestrial > Soil > Palsa > Peat permafrost | place: Sweden: Abisko... | reverse complement strand
TGTGCTCGTGGTGGCGATCGATTCGCGGTGAAGGGTTGCTGGGCGGCCGGTTGTCTGATGGTGCGGCCCGCAGCGCTGCGGGCTGCATCAGATCCGTCACGTGCGGCTTCGAATCCTTGCCAAAGCGTCCAGTGCTGTCTTATCGGCGTCGGGCAGAGTGTGTTCTCTGGCGCTCAGTGGTCCGGAGGCTGCTGTGGCCGAGTCGCTGGCGGACGACTTGGAGGTCGGCGCCATACATGACAGTTGCACCCCGGCAGGCCTCGAGCATCGAGTCGGCGTGCCGCGCGCCCGGCCCTGTCGGTAACATCCTGCAAGCAGCCGGTCAGGCCGCCGCTCCTGCGGAACAGTGGAGTGCGCCGGTCGCACCCACACTGGCCACGCTTGAGCGCATCAACGCTGACGCGGGCGGGTCGTTACCGTCGGGAACGACCGGCGGGTGCTGGTACTGAACCCGGGCGGGGCTAACGACCAGCCCCTACGGCCGACCTGCTACAACCGGGACGGGCTAAGACTCCGCGTGGCTACCGCGGCGGCAAGACGAACGGCGGCGCCGAGGGCGAGGGCGTCTCGTCCGGCCGCTGCTGTGTCGACGGTCACAGCCGAGTATTTGAACGGTAAATCGCTTGGGAGCAGGGTTCGCACGGACAGTGAAGCCTTCGCCCGAACAACACAGTGCCCGTTATGTCCGGTTAATGCGTTTCTCGTTTCTGATCTTGATCGGCCGTTTTGTCACCCTTGAGCCGTGATCGTTTCTCCGCTTCCCATGATCGTTCTCGGCTCCACACCCATGCATCATCCGATGAGCATGGGCAGTTCCGCCGCGCCCGAGCCGCGGAGGCGCCGAGCCTAGTGGCAGTTGTCGTGACGCTGAGCAAGGGCTATGACCTGGACTACATCTGGAAGCATGTCGATCGCGGGCCGGTCAAGGACGCGGCCAGCTATTACATCCAGGCCAGCGAAAGCGGCGGAGAGCCGCCCGGGCGCTGGTGGGGACCCGGCGCCAGGGCCCTCGGCTTCGAGCCCGGCCAGCGGGTCGAGCGCGAGCCGTACAACCTGTTGTTCGGCAAGCGCCAGGCCCCGGACGGCACCCGGCTGGGCCGGCCGCCGGGTGACGGCCGCAAAGCCGCCGACGTGTACGCCGCGCTGCTGGCCGCCGAGCCGCACGCCACCGCCGAACGCCGCCGTGAACTGCGCACCGAAGCCACCAGGCAGGCCCGCCAAAGCCCCCTGTTCTTCGACCTGACGATTTCGCTGTCCAAGTCGATCTCGATCTTCCACGCCTCCCTCGGCGAGAACGCCCGACTGGCCCGGCAGGCCGGCGACGCCGAAGGAGACCGCTACTGGACGGCCCTGGTCAACGAAGTCGACGACATGATCTGGCAGGCCGTACACGCCGGGTTCGGCTACTTCCAGCGCGAGGCCGGCTACACCCGCACTGGCTCGCACAACACTCGCGTCCATGGCCGGGAGACCGGCCAGTGGCACGAGGCGGATCTGGCGGCGGCGCACTGGCTGCAGCACACCTCCCGTGACGGCGACATGCAGCTGCACGTTCACTCCCAGATCGCCCACACCGCCAGGACGGCCACGGACGGGAAATGGCGGGCCCCGGACTCCCTGGGTTACAACGAGCACATCGGCGCGGTGGCCGCGATCGTGTCCCAGCACCTGGAAGAAGCGCTCACCGCCCGGTTCGGCGTGGAATGGGTCGCGCGTGATGACGGGCACGGTTTTGAGATCAAGGGCATCAGCGGCGAGATGATGCGCGTATTCTCCTCGCGCCGTGAGTCCATCACCGCGGACCTGCGCACGCGCGCCGCGCGGTTCGAGCAGCGGTACGGACGCAAGCCGTCCCAACGTGAGCTCGCGCAGCTCGCGCAGGCGTCCAACTTCAGAACACGCGCGGCCAAAACCGAGACGCTGGATGTCACGCAGCTGCACGCGGGCTGGGCGGACAAGCTCGCGCGCACCCTCGGTATCCCGCTCGCGTCGGTCGCGCCGTCGGTGTGGCACAACACACGCAGCCGCGCAGCCGCGCAGCCGCGAAGCCCAGACAGCCCGGTCCCCACGGAGCTGGAGGTGGCGCGCGCGGCGCAAAAGGCGGTCGCGCTGGCCCAGCAGGACAAGAGCGCCTGGACCCGCGCGGATCTCATCAAGTACCTGGGCCGGGTCCTGCCCCGGACCGGCCGGGACCCGGCCGCGGCCGCCGAGCTGCTCGAGAACCTCGCCGACCGCGCCCTGCGCAGCGAGTTCGACCCAGTCACCTGCCTGGAAGCCCCTGAAGCCGTCGAGGTCACGCGCGGCTTGCTGCGCGCCGACGGGCGCAGCATCTACCAGCGGCACGGCGGCGTGCGCTACGCCACCGGCGCGCAGCTGGCCATGGAAGAAACCATGCTGGCCCGTGCCCGCGCCGACGGCGCGCCGCGCCTGACCCGCGCGGACGCCGCGCGCGCGCTCGGCGCGGATCCCGCGCAGCTGGAAGACGCGCTGACCGGACACGCACGCGACACACACGATGCGCGCACGCAGTCCGGTCTGCGCGAGGACCAGGCCGCCGCGGCGCTGTCGGTCCTGACCGACGGCCAGCTGGTCTCGGTGCTCAACGCGCCGGCCGGGTCCGGCAAGACGCGCGTCCTGGCCGAGGCCGCCCGGGCCTGGGCCGCCGCCGGGCTGGGTCCGGTGATCGGCATCACCCCGTCCCAGTCCGCTCGCAACACCCTGGCCGCCGGGGTCCCGGTGTCCTATAATACCGCCCAGTTCCTGGGTCACCTGCCCGGCCGCCGCGGCGCCCGCGGCCCGGTCCGGATCGGCCCGGGCACCCTGCTGGTCATCGATGAGGCCTCGATGATCTCCGGCCCGGACCTGGCCGACCTGATCGGCTACGCCGCCGCCCGCGGCGCCAAGATCATCCTGGCCGGGGACACCAGCCAGCTCCAGGCCGTCGAAAACGGCGGCGGCATGTCCCTGCTCGCGGCCGCCCTCGGCTACGCCCGGCTCACCCAGCCGGTCCGGTTCCGCGCCGCCTGGGAACAGGCCGCCAGCCTGCGCCTGCGCGACGGCGACACCACTGTGCTGGCCGAGTACGACCAGCACAGCCGGATCTACGGCGGCGACCCGGACCAGATGATCGACGCCGCCGCGGCCGCCTACGTCGCCCTCACCGCCAGCGGCACCGACACCCTACTTATGACCGCGGACCACGCGCTGCGCCGCGAACTGTGCCGCCGCATCCGCGAGGACCTGATGACCTTGGGCATCGTTCAGGACGGCCCCGCGGTCCGCATCGCCGACGGCACCACAGCCAGCCCCGGCGACCTGATCATCTGCACCAGGAACGACCATCGGATCGAAGCGGGCGAGCCTGGCCGGACGCTGGCCAACGGGGACCTGCTCCGCATCGAAGCCGTCACCCGAGATGGCCTGATCGTGCGCCGGGCCCTGGACGCGGACCCGGCCACGGGGCAGCGGCGGTGGACCGACCGGCACTTCCTGTTCGCCGGCTATAAAAATTCTGAACTGGGCTACGCGGTCACCGACCACACCGGGCAGAGCCGCACCATCCACACCGGCCTGACCGTGATCACCGGCACCGAAGACCGCCCGCACGCCCTCGTCGCCCTGACCCGCGGCACCGACGCCAACCTCGCGTACGTGTTCACGTCGTCCCCCAAGATCGCCGACCCGGTCCCCGGCCCGCGCCCAGCCCCCGAACTCGCCCGCTACGACCGCCTCACTGCCGCACCCGGCGACCAGCCCGGCCCTGCGGCCGCAACCGGGGAGGCCCTGACCGTGCTGGCCGGCGTGCTGGACCGCGACGGCGAGCAGCTGTCCGCCACCCAGACCCGCGACCAGGCCCTGACCGACGCCGACCACCTCGCCGTCCTGCACGCCATCTGGACCGCCGAGACCACCCCGGCCCGCCACCAGCACTACCAGGATCTGCTCCTGGGCGCCCTGCCGTCCGGCTATCGCACCGAACCCGGCCATCAGGCCAGATGGCTCTGGCGGACCCTGCGCGCCGCCGAACTCGCCGGGCTCGACGCCCAGCACATCGTGGCCGCCGCGATCGCCGAACGGGACCTGGCCGGAGCCCGTGACATCCCCAGCGTCCTCAACAAACGCCTCCGGAACCGGATCAGCTCCCTGGTCCCGCTCCCGGCCGGCCCCTGGTCCACGCGGCTCCCTGCCATCACCGACCCCGGCCGCCGCGCCTACGCCGCCCAGATCGCCGCGCTGATGGACGCCCGCAAGGACCGGATCGGCGAACACGCCGCTGAAAGCGCCCCGCCCTGGGCCGTTACCGCGCTCGGCCCCGTGCCGGAGCACCCGGGGGACCGGCTGGACTGGCAGCGGCGAGCCAGCTCCATCGGCGCCTGGCGCGAACTGTCCGGCCACAATCACCCGGCCGACCCGGTCGGCCCCGAACCCGTCGCGGCCGCCCCAGACCTGCGGGCCGCCTGGCACGAGGCGTTCGCCGCCCTGCGCCCGGTCGACGGACCGGACGTGCGCGGCATGCCGGACGGGACGCTGCTGCACCTGCGCGATACCTACCCGATCGAAACGGCCTGGGCACCGCGGTGGGTCGGTGATGAGCTCCGCCAGGTCCGCGCCAGCGCTTGGCGCGCCCGCCTGGCCAGCCTCCGCGCCACCGCCGAAGCCGGCGCCGCCCGCCGTCGCGGCCACCACGACCACGCCGACCAGCAGACCACGCTGGCCGGCAGCTACCAGGCCCTGCACGACGCCTACCGGCAGCGCGAAACCGTCTTCGCCGCCGTCATGGCCGACCGCACCGACTGGGACCACGCCACCCGCCAGCAACGCCACCTCGCCGTCGCCGCCGACGCCGAACTACGCCGCCGCCACCCCGCCCAGCCGTTCCCCCCGCTGCGGTCCGCCGAACCCGAACCCCTCACCCCGGCCCAGCGCGCCGAGCTCGCCCTGACCCCTGAGGAGCCGCCCGCCGAAATGGGCCAGTGGATCAAGGACCTGGCCGCCGGACACCGCGCGTTCGCCGACCGGCTGGCGGACCGGCAGAACGTAACAATCCCCGCCGAGCACCCCGATTACGGTGACCTCGGCCGCGCGTTTCCCGCCTGGACCGGGCGCGGTAAAGACGCGATCTTGCAGCCTCCCAAGCCCGAGATCCCGCCGTCCCCGCTAGTCCTCCAGCGCGCCGCGGACCGTGACGCGGACCGCGACGCGGACCGGGAGGCCGCCGATTGACGGTAGCCGGGGGCACCTGGACGCCGGAAGGTGTCCGCGACGACAGCCAACGGCATCCCGGGTGCCTGGCCCGTCCGGCGTGCTCGGGATGACCGGGGTACGCGACCAGCCAGCGTACGTCATGGAACATGCCGGCACCGACGAGCTGTCCGGCACCTGGACCGGCCTGACCTGTCCATTACGCGTCGTTCGCCATTAGCGCCGAACGTCACTCAGGGCAAGCCCCGATTGCCAGCACGCCTATCCAGTGGGTGTCCTCGCCGTGCTCAGCCTGGCGCCGGGGATGCTCACCTTGGCGGCTCTAGCCAGCGTACGGCGGTGCCCCTCATGTCACGGACGGTGGCGGCGGACCGAGATGCGACGCGCGAGATCCGCCGATATGCATGGCCCTTCGGCCGGGTTTCAGTCAAGCAGATAGCCGCCCAGATAAGGGCATTCTGTACCTATGGGCAAGGCCGGGCCGCTTCACCTGTTCGGCCGTTCCTGGGCGATTGATGTTGTCCGTTGCCGAGAACAATATGGGCTTCACTGGTCGCAGCCCGAGATCGGCCCGGCGAGCGCCGCCCGCTGGGCAGCTGCCTGGGTGAAGTCTGCGAAGTGCTGGGTCTCGTACGTCCCAGACTGGTAAGCGCACCCATAATTCGTCGGTCTCAGAACTCAAGTTGTACAGCGGCTCTCTAGATCCCTGTATCAAACCGAGTCTTCGGGCACACTCCCCTTGCTTCTCACAGCTAACTCCGTCGAAGTTAACCGCGAGAACTGCTTCCCGCGAACGCCGACCGCTCGCGGTGCAATCACTTTCGAGTTTACGACACTGGCTCAGGAAGCGACAGGGGGTGACTGGCTGAGCTTCAGCCAAGATGGTGCTCGCTAGTCCTTCCAGAAGCGCCGGAACAACGGTATGTCGCAGGAAGAAGCCCTAGTCCATGCCGTATTCGGTTCGCTTTGGCGTGTCGACGTGTAGGCGCAGACTTGCTGTCAGCCGGGCGTTGGTGGTGACCCAGGTTCGCGGGTGATTGCCATCGTGCCGGTCGTTCAGTTCCATCCGCTCGAACCAGTGCAGCACGATGAGTTCGAGCTTGTGCTTGGTGAGGAACCCCTGCAGGAAGTCGGCCCTGACGAGGAGCGCGCGGCTCGCGTTGCCGGGCTCCTCGTAGTAGGTGAACACCGGCCTGCCGTCAGCGTCCAGCCAGCTCGGGCCGCGCATGTCGAAGGAGAGCCCGGCCGCTCGCTGGATGAACGTCGAGGGCAGTACCGTGCTGGCACTCTCACCGATAGAGCAGTCGAGCAGACTGCCCTCCCACATGTACTGCTCGACGGTGGGCACCGCCCTGAATGTCTTGTCGCCGATGAGCGTGTTGCGCAGCTGGTCATGGCGGTGGTAGCAGGACGGGCCACTCCGGCCGACTTCGCCGACATAGCAGCAATCGACATGGCCGTTCGTGTCTACGAGGTGCCGGGCTACGTCGGATGATTCGCCCTGCAGCGCTGCAACGACCGTCTTCGAGGTGTTCTTCGGCACGAGGAGCGTGTCGAGGCCGTTGGTCTGCTGGAGGCCACGCCAGCCCTTGTAAGCCTGCGGATCGGCCTGCTTCATAAAGCCGTCGAGGACCACCCACTGGATGCCGTCGGCGTCGCGAACGAACAGGGTGTCAGCGACCGTGGGTTCGGACGCGGTGTCCGCGACCAAGAGTCCAACGCCGCCTCGGTACGACTTGAAGTCGAGTGGTACTGGCGGCCACTGCGCGAGCTGGATCATCGGTGGTTGCCAGGCGGCCGTATCCGCGTCGCGCCGCTCGTTGAAGGCATGGAAGTCGATTGGCGGCAGACTGGGATCGATCTCCCGGTCGCCGATGATCTGATGAAGCCCCTCATACGGCTGGTCATCGTCGAATCGACGGGACGGGTGGAAGTTGTCGGCAACGCGGGCCAGCAGCTCGTGGTAGGCCATCCACTGGTACTTCTTGCCCCAGCGCTCGGACTTGTGAGCTTCTCGGCCTTGGTTGTGGTACTCGAGGCTCCGGTCCTGGTGGCCGAAGCGTTGCGGCGTCCAGCCCAGGCTGATCGTCCGGCGAAAGATCCACCGCTTGGCTCCGTCTACCGGATATTCGTCGTTGACACGCTTCGGGTATACGAACACGGCGTCGAACAGCTTGAGTTGACCTTCAGTCAACGAATCTTCTGCGCCGTATATCAGAAGTCCGATGCGGCCGAGCTTGGCCTCCTCCGGATTCTCTAGCCAGTCTTCGAGTGACGCCTGCTGCGCCTCGGTCAGCGAGGAGACGAAGGCGCTCCATTTGGACTGGATGAACCGCGGCTCGCGGTCCTGCTCGGGGTAAGCCTGGGTAGTGCGGTAGCGCGAGAAGTGATGGAGCCCTGACTCGACGACGTAGCGCGCGAAGTCCCCCATGTACATCAGTGACAAACGGAGCGAGCCGTAGCTCTCGGTGTCCGGTTCGTTTTCACGGCGGCCATATTTCGCCTCGAGTGTGGCCTCGGTCGGCGGCGGTCCCGGCGGTTTGAGGCCGTAGGGACGCTTGGCGGTATCGAGCGCTGACGGTGGCAGCAGTTGGCATGCAACCGCCCAACGGGCGATGCCTCGGGCTGCATCGAGCAGCAGTTCATCGGGCCGTACCGGACGGGCGAACACACGGGCCAAGACCAGTTCGGCGAGCGCCTTCGCCTGTGTCGCCTGTGTAGGGGTACTGCGGAGCAGGGCACCGTACGCGATGGCCGTGACACGCTGGATGACGTATGGGTCGTCGACCATCCAGAAGCGCTCGAAGAGCGCGTGCACGACGTCTAGGTGACCGCGGAGCAGTTGCACCAGCGCTTTCGTCACCCAGTCGCGCATGAAGCGGTTCGGCGACGACAGAAGCCAGCACAGCGGTATGCACGCCAGCTCGATGACTTTTTGGTCGTAGTCAGGGTACGGGCCAGCGGCCGCCCAGCGGGCCAGGCGGGCCGCCGGGCTGAATCCTTCACTCAGCTCGTAGTAGGTGGCAAAGCCGAAGTCGCTGTCCCGCTCTGGCATACCGCGCTGCAGCAAGTAATGATGCAGGCCTTCGCCGTTCAGTCGGTTGTCCGGTTGCGGTGCCAGGATGAACAGGATTTCGTAGAACTCGTTGCGCCTGAAGTAAGGCTGCGCGTCGTTCAGCAGAGCGATCGTCCGCTGGGTAATCGCCCGTGAGGCGCGGTAGGGCAGCATCTCTACCAACGAGCGGTAGAGCCGGTAGGTCCGGTTGTATCTATCCCAGGCTGCCCGATCATCCGCAGCGCTCGGCTGGGCGGTGACGGTAAGGCCAAGTAGATCCGGCAACTCGACGCCGTAGGCCTCCGGAAAGAGAACGGTGGCGGCCTCGATAATGCCGTAGCTCGACGCGTCGGCCAACCAGGTCTTCACGTCAGGATCGTTCAGCGGGTCAGCTGACTGGGCCAGCCGCCGCTTGAGGAGCAGGAAATCAGAGAAGGCCTGGAAGACGATCCGGACGCCCTCGCCGTACGTGTCGTTGCCCAAATACAGCTGCTCGCGGGTGAGGACGCCTTCCTCCTGAAGCAGGCCGAGCAGCTTGGGGGCGTCAGCCTGCGCGTCGCCGAGCGCCGTAGAGGCGATGGCCTCAGCAACCACAGCGGTCATGCTTTCCCGGCCGGTCCGGGAGAGTTCGTCTAGGAGCGCGTCCAGTACGGTACTGACCAACCGTCTTGCGGCGTTGAGCTCGTAGTCGGATGTTGCCGCTGGACGGAAGCGTCGAGCGATCCGAGACAGCTTGGTCATCAGGTAGCGCTCGAAGATGGTCACGCGACCTTCGTGGCCGTCCGCAGGAACGGGCTCACCATCTGCCTGAGAAAAACTCTCGCAGTACAGCCGGAGAAACAGCGGCAGCGTGAACTCGGGGGTGAGCAACGGGAACTTGGGCGCGGGCAGTCCATAGTGCGCGAAGTACTTCTGGGTAGCCTCAACCTCGCGCTCCGCGAATCCGGGATGTGATTGCCGGACGTAGTGCCCCCCCTCCTTCCCCTCCAGGACCAACTCAAGGTAGGTATCCCGGCACGACACCGCCAGGGCCACATGTGGATATCTGGCCACGGCGGCACGCAAGGCCGGGAGTTGTGTGTTCCAGAAGTCGGGCGGCACGGTTTCGTTGAGCGCGTCGATGAAGATGACGAAGCGGCGGCCGGTGAGCGCGGCAGCTTCGCCGGCGGCGTCCATGGCGCTCAGGAGGACGTCGGCACCGACAGGGTCGAGCCCCAACTGGTCGGTAACGGATGCCCAGAGATTCCCCTGGCCGAGGCGGATGCCGGCCAGAAAAACGGCAGGTCGCCCGGCGTCGAGCGCCTTCTTAGTGGCGTCGAGGAAGAGGTGGGTTTTGCCTGACCCGGCCGGTCCGTTCAAGAAATAGGTTCGCTGCCGGAAGGTCTGTCCAGCCGAGGAATCCAGCCAATCGGTCAGGGCGTCAAGGGCGCGAGCAAGCTCGCGCAAGGAATAGCGGTTTACCTGCTCCGGCGGTTGTGAGCCCTTGGCCGGGTCACCTTCAGCCAGTTGGCGCCACGCCTCTTGCCGTTGGTAGTCGTACTTGTCCGTGTCACGGATGAGCTGTCGGCATGCCGCGATCTGGTCAAGCAGGGGAGTGAACGCCGATGCCGGGTCACCCGCTTGCGAGGCGAACGCGCCCGCGGTGATGCGCAGCTCTTCAGCTGCGGTCTGCACGGCCTCATCCAACGCCGCGGCGGCCTGGTCATCGTCTTTCCGAAGATGCAGGTCGGCAACCGCGTCGATGACATCCCGGACCAGCTTGGCGCAGTGATCCACTATCGTCTGGTCGAAGCCGAGTGCCAGCAGATCGTCTTGGATCGGGAGGTCGACCTGGAGATCTGGCCGGTACTTATCGCTAGCCGCGTCCCACTGCTCCTTATAGCGCGTCACCAGCCAGTCGCGGCCAAGCACAAGGTTGTCCCACCAGAACCACTGTCGGCCCCGGTGCTGGGGCTTGGCCAGCTCGTCGAGCAGGTTGCTCTCTTGGACCAGGTGGAACTCGATCTCGTCGGCGCCGGCGATGTCCCGCTTCCAGGTCGCCACCTTGTCGTCGTACTTCTGACGCTGCGACTTGCGGTCTTTGGCGTTCTTGCCAGTAGCGAGGTTCCAGGAGATGACGAAGGTCAGCTCGCGCAGCGCAGGCCGCTCGACGGCAACCGTGGTGACCGACTCGGTCATGGCCGTGAGTAGCGCATCGATGCCATCGACGTCCTTGCACTGCCAGCCGTGCTCGGTCCCATCCGGCAGGGTGACGTACCACTCCACGCCGCCATCCGGGTTGCCGGTGCGAATCGCCTGCGTCCCGGCCGGAACCCGGCCTGTGAGCAGCTGGAAGGAGATCTCCTCGAAGGCCCGGCTGTGTTCGCCGTCCCAGACACGGAGCTGCTTGAAGCTGCCTGCCTTTAGCTGTGCCATGGTGCCTCCTCCCGAGGGGTCGAGCTTGCCGTTCGAAGTAGCCTAGGGCACCCTGGCTGCGGATGTGGAATGAGTGAGTCGAAGGCACAAGAAATGGTCACGATAGTATTCTCCAATAGAGCGCAGAAGCCTTGAAATGTTCTCTATAAGTATACCGGAAAATGATTTTCTTCGTTGTCGACCGGATGCCGACTGCGGATCCGGTAGTGCTTTATAGGTGCAGCCAATCGAGCGCGATCTGCTGTACCTGTCGGTCGCCAGCCTCTAGCACCAGGAACTGCTAATCCGCCATTGAATAGAGGCTCTGGCTTGCCCATACTGCTTGTGCGTAATGACGTCACCTGAAAATCCACTTTCTGATCTCAGTCCTGAAGATCTCCAGCTGCAGCCCAGCACGGCAGAGCGGTTGGTGGTGCTGGTGGCTGCTTACGGCCTTGATCCGCGCGTCGCGGCAGCGGGAGACCCAGAGACGACCGAAGCCTTCCTCTATCCCGGCATGACGCCGCTGCTTGGCAACGTGCTGGACGGGCTGAAGGCGGCGAGCATAGAGGAACTACACGAACTGAGCCACGAGGCATTCGACGAAGGTTTCGATGACTATAGAGGGAGAGCACCGGGCGGGACGGCCACATTCAGGCGTCCAGAGCGGTCCCGGTACCCATTGCGCGTGTCGAAGCAGGCACCCTCGGACGCCGGACTCACAATCTGCCGGTTGAGAGGCCGACGGTGAGTAGCGCTGGAACGGATATTCTGCGCAGCACGGGTAGCAAATTCCTATCGGATGGATAGAGATTCCGATTCGGCGTTCGGCATGTCTCGCCCTGACCGTAACCCTTCAGGCGCGGTCACTGACCGTCGCGACGGTCGGCCGATCATGGAGCCACAACAACGGCTTCGCCAAAACGCACGCTCACTGTGGTGACGCTGGCGCAACGGAAGGGCATGCCACGAATGTGCTCACGATAGCTGGCGAGAGATTCTCATGGCGCAAGTGCAGCCTCTCGGATCCGGGCAGCTTCCGGCCTGGACGCCGACTCCAGCGTCCAGCAGGGTCAACCGCCTTGGAGGTATGGCCAGAGCCCGCGACTGAGGTTAGGTGGCCTGCACGACGAGGCGCGAGGTCTAGCCGGCCACGGTGGTCGCGGTGGGGTGGCTAGTCTCGGCGCGGAGCTGGGCGAGTTCGTCGCGGTAAGCGTCGGCTTGCTGTTCAGCGCGTTCGGCGCGGGCTCGCAGGTCGGCGCGCAGTTCGTCGCGGTCGCGGGCAGCGTCGTCGCGGAAGTCGGCCAGCCTCTTGTCCGTGTCGGCTCGGACCCGGCCGGTCTCGGCCTGGGCGGCGGTGGCGGCTGCCTGGGCGCGGGCGGCTTCCTGCTGGGCCAGCCGGGCAGTTTGCTCGGCTTCCTCGGCCCGCGCGAGTGCCTGATCCCGGTCAGCTCCGGCGGAGCTGACCGCCCGGTCGGCCGCGGCGCGGGTCTGTCCGATTGCGGCGTCCCGCTCCGCTTCAGCGGCGGCGATATGCGTCGCGGCGGCGGCGCGGGCCGTGTCGACAGCGGCATCCCGGTCGGCCTCGGCGGCGGCGCGGGCTGCCTCCGCCTCGGTGGTGCGGGCTTGAGCGGAGGCTAGCTGGGCGGCCATCTCCTCCGCGGCAGCGTCGGCTTCCGCGCGCCACTGGTCAGCTTCGGCCGCACGCTGCCCGGCCGCGGCCGTGCGGGCTTCGGCAGCTGTGGCTCGCTGCTCGGCCGCGGCGCGGACAGCTTCGACCTCGGCTTCGGCGGCTGTCGGGTCGGTCGCCGTCTCGATGGCTTCGCGGAGGCGGTCGGCGATGCCGGCGACCCGGTCGGCTTCGGCACGCAGCAGGCGCAGGAGTTCCGCGCCGGTCACCCTGGCCGTCGTCACGGGGTTGTCGGTATCGGCCGGGCTGGCTGCGGTCCCGGCCTGGGCTGTCGCTAGGCGCCGGCGTTCCCGCCAGGCCGTGACCTTAGTGTGCCCCCGTCCTTCGCAGTACTCCGGAGGGCGGCCCGGCCCGCTCGCCAGGGCCGCGGGCTCGCCGCAGCCGGGGTGCTTGCACGTATTCCGTGCGGTGGCGGGAATGGTCTTTCCGCTGGCCATCGGAGGAGGCCTCCTTCTACCGTCCATTCGAGCCTACCCTATTTAGTTACGTATCGCCATATGTTACTAATCGAAACGTAACGAAAAACGTAACTAAACATGCTTCAGGTAAATGGATCGCCAGTGATTGAGCGCTGACCCGGGCCACCAGGAAAGCGGGCCGGAACGGGGGTCCAGCGAACGGTCTCTCCTGTAGGGTGCGATGATGACGGACGAGCCCACGTCAGCTACCGTGATCGCATGTCGGCTGGCACCCTCCGGTCCCCGCGCGGATGAACGACTCCCAGGACATCCTCGAGCAGGCCTGCGCAGTCGTCGGCCTCGATGCCACCGGGGCGCGCCTGCTGCGTGTCGGCTCCAACACCGTCTACCGGCTGAAGGCCCCCATCATCGCCCGGGTATCTCGTCCCGGCGCTGATCCCGGCCATGTGCGCCAGACAGTAGCTGTCGCCCGGTGGCTGAAGTCCGTGGACTATCCGGCTGTCCGCGTGGTCGATGTCGATCAGCCGGTCGTGCTCGACCAGCGCGTGGTCACCTTCTGGGTCGCCGTCTCCGGCGACAGCGATCAGTACGCCAGCGTCGCCGAAGTCGCCCAGGTCCTGGTCCAGCTGCACCAGCTCACCGCCCCCGACGACCTGCACCTCCCCGAACTGGCGCCGTTCGCGAACGCCGCACAACGGATCGAGACCAACACCTGGCTGAACCCGAACGGCCGCGCCTTCCTCACCGCCACGCTGACCCAGGTGCGCGCCCTGTACGCCGGGCTCGAGTTCATGCTGCCGCCGGGTGTCATCCACGGCGACGCGAGCATCGGCAACGTCCTACGCGATAGCCACGGCTACCCGGTGGTGATCGACCTGGACGGATTCGCCATCGGCCCGCGGGAATGGGACCTGGCGATGACCGCCATCTACTACGACAGCTTCGGCTGGCACACCCGCGAGGAATACCAGGACTTCGTCCGCGTCTACGGCTACGACATCATGACCTGGCCCGGCTATCCGGCCATGCGGGCAATCCGCGAGTTCTTGATGGTCACCTGGGTCATCCAGAAAGCCCCCGAATCCGAACAGGCCGCCGCCGAAGCAGCCAAGCGCATCGCCGCCCTGCGCACCGGCGCGAGCCGCAAAGACTGGCAGCCCTATTAGTCCTCCGCCTTGTCCGGCCGCGCCGCGATCCGCCACAACCTCGAACCGCGGGCCCGCTCGCCGAAATCCGTGGCCACGGTCGCATCCCCGGCCCGCACCAGGTGCTGCCGGAACTCCCGCAGGTAATTCACGCACCGCCCAGACCTGATCAGCTCACCAGCCGTCAGCGCCCGCAACGCCGTCGCGCACCCCTGCTTCAGATCCCCGGCCGCCAGATACGCATCCGCCAGCACCATCGTCGCGAAGAAATCACTGCGAACGAACCCCGCACCGTCGGCCGCCACCACACTGCGGCTCGCGTACTGAGCCGCATCAGTGGCCCGTCCGAGATCCCGCAGGCAGTGCCCGAACTCGGCGGCCAGCTCGGCCTCATCGAAATACCGGATCCAGTCCGGATCATCATCCGGCGTGCGCCGCTCGAACTCCCGGACCGCCTCCGCCAGCGCGCGATCACAGGCCCGGGCATCACCCAACCGGGCCAGCGCCCGAGCCTCCATCGTGTGAAAATGAGCCGTCAAAGTGGCCGTGGCGATCCCGGTCGTGCCTGTCCGGGCAGCCCGGGCCAGATTGGCTGCCTCTCCGAACCGGCCAGTAAAGGTCGCCTGATGGCTCATCGCATCCAGGATGCTCGCTCCGAGCAGCCGGTCCCCGGCGGCCTGCGCTAGGGCCAGCGCCTGGATGAAGTACCGCTGCGCGAGCGCGCTTCGCGGTGCGCTGTCATAGCTCATCCACGCCGCGAGTAGCGTCGCTTCGGCCACTGATGAGAACAATGCGGTACCGACCGTTCCGGTATAACGGCCGCGGAGCAGACGGTCCCCGTCGCCGCTGAGGTACTGGATCAGCGCCGGACGCGCATGCCCGCCACCGAACCGGTCGTCCAGCTGCCTGAACACCTCTACCGTGACCCGGAACCGCTCGACATCCCCCATGCCCACCCGCCCGCCGCCCGGCAGATCGCCCTCCGGTGTGCTGACCGGGTCGACCAGCCAGCGCAGCGACGCATCATTCCACGCGCCCGGATCAATCCGGCCTTTCACGAGTACACCCTGGTCAGCCAGGTCGGCCCGCCACAAGGAGGCGACGTTCCCGGCGGCCTGTACGGGAGTGTCCGGATACTCGAGGCTGAGTTCATCCGCCGGTGCCGGGCGCTGCTGCGGCACGCCGATCCCGGCAGCGGCCGGCGCGCTGGCATCGAGTCCTAGTGCCTGCCGTGCGCCCGGCGGCAGCCCCAGTCCGTCCGCGAACGCCGCGAAGATCGAGTACTCCTTCGGCTGGTGCTTGCCCGTCTTGTAATCGCTCAGCCGGTTCTGGTGCAGGCCGGTCAAGCTGGCCATCTGTCCCTGCGTGAGCCCGTTCGCGTTAAGGACCGCGATAACGGCCCCAAGATCACGATCCGCGCATGCGTCGATCACGTCTTGGCGTGCGCAGACCCGCTCGACCACCCTGCGCACCTCAGAAATAGCCAGAACCACGGCGCGCTTCCCGTTCCCTTGGTCGCTCGCCAGCCAGTGAGGTGTTACGTGTCAGCCTGTCGGTATATGAGGTAATACGGCCACTCCCCGAACACGGTTCACTCCAAGGAGCACCCGGCCCGCTGGCCTGCCCCACGCCTTGCAATGGACCCCGCACGCTCGCCAGCAAACTCGATCGTCGCACTGCCTGGTGATCACACCTCACCAGTGCTCGTGCCGCGCTGGTTTGCCACGCCTCGAACAGTTGGGCACATCGGTGTGGTTACGCGACTACGAGGCCCGAATTGTCTACGCTCATGTACCAAATAAGCAGGAGAACGGAGCAGCCATGGCTCAGAAGGTGCAGACCCTCTTCATCGATGACCTCGACGGCAGCGAGGCTGACGGTACCGTTCGCTTCGCGCTGGACGGCACCGACTACGAGATCGACCTGAACACCAAACATGCCCAAGAGTTGCGCGACGAACTCGCACGGTACCTGAGCGCTTCCCGCCGAGTCGGAAGCGGTGCCCGGCGCCCAGCCCGCAGCGGACGCAGTGCGCCCACAAGCGGGCTGAACATAACTGAGGTCCGCGAGTGGGCCAAGACACAAGGCATCGACGTCAAAGACCGTGGGCGCGTGCCCGCTGAACTGGTAGTCAAATTCAAAGCAGCGACCGGAAGGTAGGGTCCAGGCTGCCCCCGGTTCGACTGGACTATAAGCCGCGCACGCCGAATAAATGCATTGCAAGTTCATATACACATGGTCTGACTATATGTCACGAGTGGTGGTAAGGATCTTCAAGTTGAGCACGGCCGAACATTGGCTCCGTGCGCAAGCTGAACAGTTATCCAGGTCGGTACATACGTGCACAAATCGTCCGTTCAGGCGTATCGGTACCTCACGGGATCTTCGGTGTGGCAAGGCCATTACTCCTTTGGACCGGATAAGGGAGCGATCTGCAACACCGCCGCCCCAGTGGCTGCGGGAAGGCCACAAATCGCGTCGAGTACCTTCGGACCTTGCCCTGTGCCGAATGCGCGCGGAAACACGCTGTGTTGTGAAGGGCGGGCAGGTCAGAGATGTTTGTGAGCGGTCTGTGGAACCGTCGCCTTCTATGCCGGAGAGACCACGTGCGGGGCAGATGTGCTGAGCTGCCGAATGCGGACATAGGGAGCAAAGGCGCAGGACGCTCCGCGTCGGCGCTGCCCGCCGCACTATCGTCGGGCGTGCGGCCTGAGGGCCGCCCCGCCGCGGCGCAGCAGGCGTGCTGGTTGCACTGCACGTGGCTCGGATGCGTTCGGCATGGCGCGGTCCAAACTGTCTCCGTAAGCTGACCTTGTGACCGACGAATCGCCGGGCGCCGGGCAAGAAGCTTCTGGGGCCGATGACACGCTCGCGGATGATGCGAGAAGTCTCCAGCGCGTCTACATGACACGCCAGGAGGAAGAAACACCACGACGTTCGTGGAATCTAGCTTTGCGCGCGACTCCCCGTCGCCATTCGCGCCTGGTCTCTAACCGCGAGATCGATGCCCGCGCTTCCAATGAAGCGACGGATGCCGCCCTCGCGGATGATGTGGCTTATCTCCAGTTGGAAATCTCTAGGGCGTATTCGCAGGAGCGACGACGCTCGTGGTACAACCTTTTGCTCTTCTACCATGATATTCCGCCCGAGGCGACGATTGCTCTTGCCACCTCAGCCGCAATCTTTTCCAAAGCATTCCTGGAAACCTTGGGTAGCCGTGCCGGGGATAGCATCGCGAACCTTCCAAAACATGTACGTGACCTTGTGCGCAAGAATCACCATGACCGCAGGACAAGGGAGATTCACGTCAGCGTGGAAGGCGAAGCAACAGCAATAGTTGTCGTAACGGCCAAGCTGCCCGACGAGGCCCGGCTTGCCCTGCTCGATCTTGATGTCACCGCCAAGGAACTGCGCGGCGAGGTGCTCCGGTGGAACTCGGCACAGTTGTCATGGCTTCCAGACGAGATACCTCCGGCCGAGCCGGGCACCGTTGCATCTGTTAATCCTTCTTGAACCAGAACTGCCGCCTGACGGCTCATAACTAGCGATGACGGCAAGCCGTCCAGCGCGGCATGTGCCGAATACGTGCCGAAGCGGCCCCTCTCCGCAGTGGCGGCGCAGGTCAGGGCATGTTCGCGGGCGGTCTGTAAAACCGTAGGCTGACCCTACGTTGATTCGAACCAGCTATCGGTCCTTCTGCTGGTCTGGGAAAGCGGCCGAGATCAAGACCACCCCATCCATGCCAGCGCAGTGGCGTGAAGCCCTGCAGGCGCTGTTCAGTCGGCCTATCGCTGCAGTCTCGGAATGCACCAGAACAGCCGGTTCTGAATGTCCGTAACCAGTCGGACAGTTATTGTCAGCGGCGTACCGAACGGCTACGTGCGCGCCGCATTTCGGCCCTGCCGCCACTGTCCGTGACGGCAGTCGGAGTGTCGCCACTGTGTCGACACGCCAGTGCCGGACAGAACCGCCACAGTGAGCGTCCTGGTGCCAGGATGGGCATGGCGGAGACGCTCGTTGGCGGGGCATGCCAGTAACCGCAGCTCGCCGAGAGTCGCGTCTGGCGCTCACGACGAATGACGCGTAATAGGCATGCCGGACGGCTGCCCAGCGGTCCATCTGGTGGATCTCCCATGGTCGCTAGTCGGCGTCGACGAACGGGCTGGCAATCAGGCTGCCGAGGGGGAGTAATACATAGGGCTAATGCGATCGACTCACGAGGGCACGGGACGGACTTCCATGCTCGGTACAGATCCTGCGATCAGGACAGCCATGGCCGCCCTAGTCGCTGTCGCCTGGGACGGCGCGGGCGATGAATGTACCGCGACCGTGGAGCACGATCAGCCATCCCTCTCCGGCTAGCTCTTCCTTTGCTCTCCGGATCACGTCCCGGCTTACGCCGTACTGCTCGGCCATCTCCAGCTCACTCGGCAGCCGGTCATCAACAGCCAGGGCGCCAGAGCGGATATCGCCGATCAGGTCGTCATAGACCTGCTTCCACAGCAACCGTGGCGCACGGTGGCTGATGCGGTCTCGCTTGTCTGGAAGGGCCATAGGTGATCATGGTCCCACGTCTCCTGACCTGCGATAATGTCGCATACATCTGTAGACGTTGCCAACATCTACAAACGTCGGTTACATTTAGGCTCACCTGGCAGGGTCGTTTGGTCGCTCACTGTGCGCCCGTTCCCGGCGGCCCTGCCGGGCGGCGCTGATCGAGGTGCCCGCGCAAAGGGATCGCGCGAGGGCGATGCGCCTGTACGAAAAGGGATCTGGGGGTGCTAGACGCATCGTGGAAGACACATCGCCATGACCAGCTTGAGGTTGCCGGATCATCTCCGCTCCAGCGTGCCTGGCCAGGAAGTCAACCGATGAGCGATGGCACCAGCAATCCCGCCCGGTACTTCGGGCAGCAGGTGCGCAGGGCACGGCGCGCAGCCGGGTGGACCCTCGCCGAGTTCGGGCAGCGAATCGGTTACGACCCTGGCCAGATATCCCGCATCGAGAACGGAAAGCGCCCTCCCACGGAACTGTTCGCCCGGATGTGCGACCAGGCGTTCCCCGATCGCGAGGGATGGTTCAGCGAGTTCTACACCGAGTCCCGCACCTGGATCGCGACCCCACCGTGGTTCCGCAGCTGGATAGAACACGAGCAGCGCGCCGCGGCCCTGCGCATCTGGCAGCTAGGTGTCTTGTCGGGACTACTGCAAACCGAGGACTACGCCCGCGCGATCCTGACCGTCAACCCGGGCGTGACCGAGGACGAGGTCAGCGCACGTCTCGCCGCGCGGCTCGCGCGCCAGGCCATCCTGACCCGCGATGATCCGCTGACGGCATGGTTCCTTGTGGACGAAGCCGCGCTCCGCCGTTGCGTCGGCTCACCTGAAGCCATGGGCGGCCAGCTAGCCCACCTCGCAGGCGTAGCCCGCCTGCCGAACGTCACTATCCAGATCGTGCCCAGCACCGCGCACGCCGGCCTGCTCGGCGGCTTCGCGCTCACCGAGCGCGCCGCATACGTGGAAACCGCAGTTGCCGGTCAGGTGTTCGAGGACGCTGAAATCATCGCCGGACTGCTCACCCGCTTCGATACGCTCAGAAACGAAGCGTTCCGGGGATCAGAGTCCCTGACCTTGATAGAGCGGATGTGCGAGGAATGGAAAGCAACTGGCGTAAAAGCAGCTACTCAGGCGACAACGGCGGGGAGTGCGTAGAAGTGGCCTCGACTGAAGCCGTGCTGGTCCGCGACACCACCGACCATAACGGCCCGGTGCTCACTTTCACCGCTGACGCATGGCGAGCGTTCACGGCGACGATCAGGTAACCCACGGCGCTAGTGTAGGTTCCCTGTGAACTTGTCCAATTCCCAGGGGAGTTTTCCACTGGATGTGCAATTGGAAGACTCGCGCGAAGCGCGGCGGCGGCGGCGAGTCCTGCCTGGTGAAGCCGCGGTTTCACAAACGGCAGCTGTCCACGTGCCGGGCACGGGCCGCCGGAGTGGAAGCCCCACCTGGTAGGGCTCGGCCGGAACAGTGTGACTCCCAGCGATAGTTGTCACCTGAACTCAGTCGCGTCCTGGGCGTATGAGGCGGGTTCCCAGCGATAGATGTCACTGTTTCCCAGGGATAGTTGTCACCTGTGCGGGTTCCCAGCATTGTTGTCACCGGTGGCGGGCGGGACGGTACGCAGAGATGCCAGCTGTGATCACGATTTACGCATGAACGATTACGTAAAGCTGTAGTTTTGATGGTATGACGCTATCGGGTGGGTTAAGCGGCTCTGGGGTGGTGCCCTCTGCTTCGTGCGGTCTGGCGGATCTCGTGGTGGACGATGCGGTCCGGTGCGAGTCCGGCGGGGTTCTGGAGACGGGGCCTGGGTGGGCCGCCCGGTGGACCACCGCCTGGAAGGTATCGGGCTCGGAGGTGATCTGCCCGGTCCGTGATCTGGGTTCGTTCCCCGTGCCGGGGTGCCAGCCGGTCCGCAGGTTTTCCTGGCGCCGTGGCCAGCGGCATCGCCCTGGCTTGCAGTTCATGGTGAGCACGGGGCTGCATCACGGGTTCGAGAGCCTGGAAGAGGCCAGGGTCTTGCTGGCGCTGGACTTCGCGGAGGCTGTGACGCAGGTGATCTGCCAGCCGTTCCGGCTGCGGTTCACGACCGCGGAGGGTGCTGGCGAGCACATCCCGGATGTGCTGGCCGTGGCTTGCGGCGGCACGTGGCTGATCGACGTCCGCCCCGCGGCGCGGATCGGCGAGGCGGACCGGGTGAAGTTCGCCGCGTCGGCGGAGGCGGCGCTCGCGTGCGGGTGGCGGTACCTGGTGGTGGCTGGCTGGCGGCCGCACGTGGTGGCGGTACTGGATACGTTGTCCTCGCAGCGGCGGCCGGTGAGCGACCCGCTCGGCCTGCAGGAGGTTCTGCTGGGCAGGGTGTCGCGGGGACCGCGGAGCTTCGGTGATCTGGTGGCCGGCACGATCGCGCCGCCGGTCGCGCGGGCGCAGCTGCTGCACCTGGTGTGGCATCGCAGGCTGAGCATCGACCTGGCCCGGCCGCTGACCGACGCGACGCTGGTGCATCTCGCGGGCG
>Ga0302326_10009668_pt1 | contig 20983 bp, 22 predicted proteins | sample Palsa_T0_3_FD_202264 | JGI IMG/M metagenome (GOLD analysis project Ga0302326, IMG submission 202264) | Peat permafrost microbial communities from Stordalen Mire near Abisko, Sweden - Palsa_T0_3 | ecosystem: Environmental > Terrestrial > Soil > Palsa > Peat permafrost | place: Sweden: Abisko... | reverse complement strand
CCCTCGTAGAAGGCGTCGCGGCCGCCTTCGGCGATCAGGCGATAGGTCCGGGCGAGGGCAGGATTGGCGAAGACTTCGCCCTCCGCCGGGGTCCGGCCATCGGGAGCCCAGACCTTCTTGAAGTTCTCGATCTCCTCGATGCCCCGACCCGGCTTGGTGAAGAACCTGAAGGAGGCGGCAAGGTAGAAAGCGATGGTCTGGGCCACCGGAACGCCGGTCTGCGCCAGGTCGATGGCGGGCGCGAAGAGATCGGCCCACTTCAGACGGCCATAGCGACGATGAAGGGTCCACCACGCGTCCACCGCCCCGGGCGTCGAGACCGAGAGCGCCCCGTGCGAGGGAATGAAGCCGCCTACCGCCCGGGCGCGCTGCGTCGCCATGCTGAGCGAGCGCGGCGATCGCCCCGATCCGTTGATGCCGGCGAGCTTGGCCGTCGCCGGATCCCAGACCATGGCGAAACAATCACCGCCGACACCGCAGGAAACCGGCTCGAGGAACCCAAGGGCGGCGTTGGCGCCGATCGCCGCGTCCACGGCCGATCCGCCGGCGCGCAGAATGTCGATAGCGGCGAGCGTCGCCAGCGGATGGGCCGTCGCGGCCGCGCCGTGCAGCCCCCAGGCGGTCGACCTCGAGGCGAACCTGGCGCCAGTGATTCGGTCGCCGCTATGCACGTCGGGACGCTCCGGATTCTGATTTGACGAGGGTCCGCCCGGCTGGGCCGAGGCGGCTGTGGCGGCGGCCGCGAGGGGTAGGGTCGCTAGAAAGGTCCGGCGTCGCATGGAAGCGACTATAGCCGCCGTCTGGCGCCTAAGTCTCCGACCAAACCGCCAGTTCGTTGCCGGACGGATCGGCAAAATGGAATCGCCGGCCGCCGGGGAACTCGAACGTCGGCCGGATCACCCGCCCGCCGGCGCCCAGGACCTTGGCCTCCATGCCTTCCAGATCCTGGGCGTAGAGCACGACCAGCGGCTTGGCCGGCGCCTCGGCCGCATCGGCGTTGAAGCCGCCGTCGGTCCCCTGGCCCTCGAAGGCCGCGTAGCTGGGACCGTAGTCGGCGAAGATCCAGCCGAACGCCTCGCGATAAAACGCCTTGGTCGCCGTAAGATCGCCGGCGGGGAATTCGACGAAGTCGATCTTGCCGCCCTGGCGCATCGCGGGCCCCCAGTTCCGCTTATGTTCTAAGGTGCCTGCGGGCGATGATCAAGGCCTCGAGGGGCCGATCATGCGGCTCGGGAAACGGCGTCGAGGACTGGCAGATACCCAGCCGCGCCTTCCATCCGTGGCGTGATGTCTCGGCGGTCGAGCGCGCGCCGCAGGCCCGGCAGTTTCCAGCACGGCACATGCATGAACATGTGATGCTCGCAGTGGTAGTTGACATAGTAGGGGGCGATGAGCGCCCGCTCGACCAGACCGGCGTGGGTGGTCCTGGCGTGCCGCAGGGGGTCGGGCTCGTCCTTGGCCACCAGGGCGTGCTCGGCGATGTTGCGCATCCGGGTCACCAGCTGGAACCAGGTCGCCCGGGGCGCCAGCCAGAGAACCGGCCACGCCCACCAGTAGCCGGCGACTGTCAGCACGCCGGCGGCGACGCCGTTGGTGATCAGCCACCTTCGCTGGCGATGTATCTCGGAACCAATCGTGGCCAGTAACGGCCCGCGGTGCTTGCGGTCGCGGAGCCGGCCCACGAAGGGCCCGAAGCGCTGCTTGAACCAGGTCTGGCCGGTGAGGTCGCGGACGATCTTGCGTCTGAGCGACGCGCGGGTGATCGGAAACGGCGCCGAGAGGACGAGGTCGGGATCCTCGGCCTGCTGGGCGTATTTGTGGTGTTGCAAATGATAGGGGCGGTAACGGGCGAGGCCGCCGCCGGCCAGCCACTCGCCGACAAAATCATTGACCGGGCGGTCGGGATGCAAGGCCCCGTGGGCGGCGTCGTGGGTCAGTATTCCAAGACCCAACTGGCGGGCGCCGATGATCACGATCGCCAGCGGAATTGTTACCGGCCAGAGGATCGCCATGGCCCCGGCGGCAAAGATCACCGCCCAGCAATGGGCGACCAGGGCAAGACCCTTCCAGCTCGAGCGCGCCGAGAGGCGGGCCCATTGTTCGGGCTCGAAATAGTCCTTGGGATTGACGCGGGCGGCGACGGCCATGGCCCATCCTACCACCGAGCCGATCCGCGGTCACGGTGGGCGCTCGCCCGGTTCAGCGGCCAGCGCGGCTCAATCCACCGTCACGACGACCTTGCCGAGGGCCTTGCGGCTGGCGAGATGGGCGATCGCCTCGCCGGCGCGCGCCAGCGGGAACCGCTCGGAGACGTGCGGCTTGATGCTGCCGGCGGCGTAGAGCTTGAGGAGTTCCTTCACGTTGCGCTGGTGGGCGGCCGGATCGCGCGAGACCGCCGCGCCCCAGAAGACCCCGACGATGTCGCATCCCTTCAGGAGCGCGAGATTTAGCGGGATGCGTGGAATGCCGGCGGGAAAGCCGATCACCAGGAACCGGCCCTCCCAGGCGATGGAGCGGAGGGCGGCCTCGGCGTAATCGCCGCCCACCCCGTCATAGATGACGTCGGGGCCGTTGGGTCCGCAGGCCTGCTTGAACTGGTCGGCGAGCGACCTCTGACCGTCCCGGTCGAAGGGCCCCAGCGGGTAGACGACGCCCTCGTCGGCGCCCCTGGCCTTGGCGAGCGAGACCTTCTCCTCGGACGACGCGGCGGCGACGACGCGCGCGCCCATCGTCTTGCCGAGTTCGACGGCCGACAAGCCGACGCCGCCGGCGGCGCCCAGGACCAGGAGCGTTTCCCCGGCCTTCAGATGACCCCGGTCCTTGAGGCCATAGTAGGACGTGCCGTAGGTCATCAGGAATGCGGCCGCCTCGTCGAAGGGCATCGCCGCCGGAATCGGCACCAGTCTCGACGCTTCGAGAGCCAGTTCCTCGGCCATCCCGCCCCAACCGGTGTTGCCGAGAACGCGGTCGCCGGGCTTTACGTGGGTCACACCATCTCCCACCGCCTTAACGATCCCGGCGATCTCGCCCCCCGGCGCGAAGGGCCGCTGCGGCTTGAACTGGTAACGGTCCTCGATGATCAGGACGTCCGGATAATTGACGCCGCAGGCCTTCACTTCGACAACCGCGAACCCCGGTTTGGCCGTCGGGCTGGGGAGATCCTCCAACTGAAGGGTTTCCGGGCCGCCGACGCTCTTGCTCAGCACCGCTTTCATCGCTTGGCCTTTCGCGAGGGTTTTGCTTTTCGACGCCGCGACGGTATCCGAAGGCCCCGGCGAGCGAAAGACGGAGCGGCCATGAACCCGGCGACGGCGAGCCTCGCCCTGCACGGCGGCGCGGGTGTCCTGAGCGGAGGCGACTTCACCCTCGAGCTCGCGCATATGAAGGGCCTCGTTGAATCCGGCCGCGACCTCCTGCGGTCGGGCGCGGCGGCCCTGGACGTCGTGGTCGAGACCGTCGCCGCCCTCGAATCGTCGGGCCTTTATGTCGCTGGCCGCGGCGCGTCCCCTAACACGGCCGGCCGCTATGAACTCGACGCCGCCGTCATGGAGGGCCCCGCTCGCCGCGCCGGCGCGGTGGCCGCGCTCGAGGGTTTCGCCAGCCCCATCCGCGTCGCCCGCGCGGTGATGGAGAAGACGCCCCACGTGCTCCTGGCCGGCCCGGGCGCGGCCGGCTTTGCCCGCCAGGAAGAAATGGCCGCCATCGCCGATCCGGACGCGTGGTTCACCAGGGTGGGACGCAATCGCCCGGCGGTCTCCCAGCCGCTCTCGACCGGCACCGTCGGGTGCGTGGTCCGCGACCAGAGCGGGGGCCTGGCGGCCGGAACCTCCACCGGCGGCGTCTTTGGCAAACTCTGGGGACGGGTCGGCGACAGCCCCATCGCCGGCGCAGGGCTGTGGGCGGACGAGATCGTCGCGGTCTCCTGTACGGGGGTCGGGGAGATGTTCCTGCGCTCCGCCGCCGCCGTCCAGATCTCCTTCCGCATGCGTCTGGCGGGCGAGACCCTCGAGTGCGCGGCGAAGGCGGCGCTCGAGGATGTCCGGGCACTGGGCGGATCGGGCGGGATCATCGCCATCAACGCCGCCGGCGAGATCGCCATGCCCTTCATCTCCGAGGGCATGAAACGGGCCGCGCTGTATCCGGATGGGGCGATAACATCTCAGGCCTACTGAAACGCGAGCGGATGGCCGAGGCAGCCAGTTCGCCTCGCCCAGCGACGCCTGGCTGCAGCGGCGGCCCAGGCGCGGGCCGTTGGATCCTGCCTAAGCGAGCTTTCAGGCGCTATAAGCCGAGGCCATGATGTCGGCCGCCACCCAACTCGCTTCCGTCACGGCCAGAGCCACGCCCCGGCCGATCAATCTCGCCGGACTGACGCGCCCTCAACTTTCAGCCGCATTGGCTGGCGCGGGAATCGCGACGGAGAAGGCGCGGATGCGCGCCGAGCAGGTCTGGCGATGGATCCACCGCCAGGGCGTCACCGACTTCGCCGCTATGACCAACATTGCCGGGGAGACGCGACTGGCGATGTCCCGGACCTTCACCCTCGAGCGGCCACGGATCGCCCGGCGCCAGGAGAGCGCCGACGGTGTCATCAAGTGGCTGATCGCGTTTGCGCCAGGCATCGAGGCCGAGACCGTGTTCATCCCCGATGTCGGCGGCGGCGGCGCGCTCTGCGTCTCGAGCCAGGTAGGTTGCACGCTCAACTGCACCTTCTGCCACACCGGAACCCAAGCTCTGGTGCGAAACCTGACCGCGGCGGAGATTCTGGCCCAGGCCCAGGTCGCGCGCGACGACCTCGGCGAGTGGACGGCGGCGAGCGGCGAGCGGCGGCTGACCAACATCGTCTTCATGGGAATGGGCGAGCCCCTCTACAATCTCGACGCGGTCTCTGACGCCGTCGATGTTCTCGCCGACAACGAGGGCATGGCGATTTCCCGCCGTCGGATCACCGTTTCCACCGCCGGTGTCGCTCCCAGGTTGAAGCTTCTTGGCGAACGTACCGGCGCAATGCTTGCGGTCTCGCTCCACGCCACCAACGACGCCCTGCGCGACGAACTCGTGCCCCTGAACCGACGCTATCCCATCGCCGAGGTCATGGCCGCGGTGCGCGCCTATCCAGGTCTCACCAACGCCAAGCGGGTCACTTTCGAGTACGTAATGCTCAGTGGCGTGAACGACAGTCCGGCCGAGGCGAGGGCCCTCGTCCGCCTGCTTTCGGGGATCCCGGCGAAGATAAATCTGATCCCGTTCAATCCCTGGCCCGGCAGCCCCTACGAATGCTCCGATCCGGCGACCATCTCGGCTTTCGCGGCGATCGTGAACCGCGCCGGCTACGCTTCGCCCGTCCGCACCCCCCGGGGGCGTGACATCCTGGCCGCATGCGGCCAGCTTCGGAGCGAAAGCCTGAAGTCCAGGGCGAGCGCGCGCTTGCACGCCGCCGGCCAGGGGGCCTGAGACCGGCGTGCCCCAGGAGCTCCAGTCGCCGGAACTCCAGGCCTGGGCGGCGGGCTTTCCGCTGGCCCTGCTTCACGCGGCCGTCGCGCTCGCGCTGCTGATGGCCGGCGTTTGCCTCTACGCCCTCATCACTCCCCACCGGGACATTCAACTGATCCGCGAGGGTAACGCGGCGGCGGCAATCTCCTTCGGCGGCGTCATCGTCGGATTGGCCCTTCCCCTGGCTATCGCGGTCATGGCCTCGACCTCGTTCGTCGACGTGGCAATCTGGGGACTGGCGGCCCTTTTTCTGCAATTGGCCGTGTTTCGCCTGACCGACATCCTGCTCCATGGGCTGCCGCAGAGGATCCAGGAGGGGGAGCTCTCGGCGGCGCTGCTGCTGGTGAGCGCCAAGCTCGCCACGGCGATCGTCTTGGCCGCGGCCGTCGCCGGCTGACCCGACCGCCTTCCGACCGCCAAAGATGCATTTCCCAAGATTGCCAGACTGGCTCGTGTATCTCGCGGTGGTGGTGGCCCTCGCCGTGGCGGCGCTCGGCCGCCAGGAGCATGCCAACGCGCCCCCCGCCCCGCCGCCCTACCCCGCCGGTCCCGCGTCGGTGCTCGGACCGGCCTCTCCGTTCGACGCCGCCGAGATCGTCCAGGCGCCTCCGGCCGGGACGCCGCACGTCGGCACCGCCTTCTCGGTCGGCGACGGCGGCGACTGGGTCACCGCCCGCCACGTGATCGCCGGCTGCTCGCGCCCTGCGATACTGGTCGGTGGGGGGCGCGGCGTCGTCGCCCAGATGACCTCGGCGTCGAAGGGCGAGGCGATCATCCTGACGACGCGCGGCGGCGCCCCAGCGCTTCCCCTTTCGCCCAGCTCCAGACTCCGACGAGGGATGCGCGCATTCCACCCAGGGTTTCCCGGGGACCAGCCCGGCGAAGTCGCCTCGCGGCTGATCGGACGGGAAAACCTCGTGGTGATGGACCGCGGCCTCAGAACCGTGCCGGTGCTGGTCTGGGCGCAGGTTGGCCGGACCTCGGGCCAGCACGGCAGCCTCGCCGGCCTCTCCGGCGCCCCGGCCCTGGACAGCGCCGGCCGGGTGATCGGGGTCACCATAGCCCAGGCTCCCAGGCGGGGCCGGATATACACCACCACGCCGGAGGCCTTGCGCTCGGCGCTCGCCGCGCGAGAGCTTGGTCCCGCGCAGGGCGCCTCCGGCGAGGCGATATCGACCGACAACTACGGCCAGGTCGCCGATGACTTGCGCCGGGATCTGCGCGTGGCTCAGGTCGTCTGCCTCACCGATTGAACCGGGTCCGGCGACGGCGCAGGTCGCGCGGCCAGGATAAGGCAAAGCAGGATTGCTGGAGCGCCGATTGCGCCCGCCAGCAGGTAGAACAAGCCGTAGGCGTCCAGGAGCGTTCGCCCATGCTGGAGGCTCTCGACCATGACACCCGAGAACCCCTTCAGGATCTTGCCGCTCCAGGCGAGGGCCGAAGTCAGCAAGGCGTACTGCGTCGCCGTATAGCCAAGGCTCGTGAGCGTCGACATGTAGGAGACGAGCGTGACGCCTGAAAAGCCGATGGCCAAGCCGTCGAATCCCATGATCGCCTCGAAGGCTGTCAGGCGCGCGGGCCCGACCGAGAAGAGCGTGAAGTCACCGCCATGACGCGCCAGGATCGCGAACGCGGCGATGCCGATGGGCTGGACGATGGCGCCGATCACCAGGGCGCGCAGGACGCCGATCCTCAGGATTACGATGCCTGCCAGGGTGACTCCTGCCACCGAGCCTGCGAGGCCGATCGTGGCGCGGACAAAAGCGATGGTCGGCTTGCCGATACCGAGCGCGATGTAGAACGGATTGGTCATTGGCCCGCGCATGTAATCACCGAGGTGATAGAGGGTGATCATGCCCAGCATCAGGGCCGCGAGCCCGACGCCGTGGGTCCGGAAGAAGACGGCGATCGGTCCTACCACCGCGTCGCCCATCGCCACGACCGGGTGGATCGCCGCGCTCCGGCTCTTCGCCTCCATCACCTCATCGGCGTTCGCCGGCTCGCCGGCCAGCAAGGCGGCCCCGAGGCCGACGACCATGGCGCCGCCATAGAGGGCGTAGGCGCTGGGCCAGCCGACCTCCTGGGCGACGATCAGGATCAACGCCTCGGTGGCGATCAGCGCCCCGCGAAAGCCCAGCGAGTAGGCGGACGTGAGAAGACCCAGTTCCTCGGGGCTCGAAGCCGATTCGATCCTCCAGGCGTCGATGACGGTGTCCTGGGTCGCGCCGGCAAGGCCGGTTAGCACCGCGAAGACGGCGAGCCTGGTGAAGTGCGACTTCGGATCGGAGGCCGCCATGCCAAGCAGCCCCGCCGCGACGCCGAGCTGGCTCAGCACCATCCAGCTCCGGCGCCGGCCAAGGGCGCCAAGCAGCGGCAGCTTCAGCCGGTCCACGGCCGCGCCCCAGATGAACTTCAAGACGTAGGCCAGGCCGGCCCAGGACAGAAAGCCGATCGCCGCGAGGCCGACGTGGTCCGCGGCCAGCCAGAGGCCGAGGGTGTTGCCGAACAGCATGAAGGGAAGGCCTGAAGAGAACCCCAAGGCCAGCATCAGAGCCACCTTGGGTCGGCCGAGCGCCCTCAGCACATCGGTCATCCCGCGCCTCCGCGGCGCCGTCGGGCCGGTCCGGGGTTTCGGGGTCTCCTGCATCCGACGTCTTCCCGCGTCCAGAACCCGAAATCGGCCGGCGCCGCGTTCTGGGAGATGGTCGAGATCCCAATCCGGGGAAGGGGCCGATGCGCCGTTAGCCGGTGAGCTTGACCTGCGTCCCCGCCGGCGTCCAGCGCGGCTTGATCCAGCGGCCGAGGATGCGGCGCAGGGCCCCGCGGTCGAGGGGTTTGACCACGAAGTCGTCCATTCCGGCTGCGAGGCAAGCCAGCCGGTCGTCCTCGAAGGCGTCGGCCGTCAGGGCGACCACCGGGGTCGAGACACCCGCCGCGCGCAGCCGGCGCGTGGCTTCCATGCCGCCGACGCCGGGCATCCGCAGATCCATCAGCACGAGGTCGTAGGGAGTTCCGGATGCGGCCGCGATCGCCGATTCGCCATCGGTGACATGGTCGATCTCGCAACCCTCGCGCTTCAGAAACGTGCGGGCGAGCATGGCGTTGACTGGATTATCTTCGGCCAGCAGAATCCGGGCCCCGGCCGTCCCGCCTTGCGACGCCTCGCCCAGCCAAGGCGCGATCCGTTCATCCTCGGGGACCACGGCGTCGGCGGACTCCATCTTGGCCGCCGCCAGCACGCGCAGGACGACCGATGCGCGCCGAAGGGGCTTGATCAGATAGCCGCAGAAGCCGCTGCGACGATAACCATCGATGGCCGCCCGCTCTTCGGGCCGCAGCATGATCACAACGCAGCGGTCCTTGGGCATCACGAGCAGGCCGCCGCCGGCTTCCGCATGGTCCGCCAGCACCACGCCCGGCTCGTTGGCCAGGTCCAGGGCCTCCGAAAGGCTGGATGCGCGCATCGCCGTTCCGCCGCTAGCCTCGACCTGGCGGGCCGCGGCTTCCCGCAGGATCGGATTGGGCGAGGCGATCGCTACGGCTAGGCCCTGCAGAGGCGGAGCGGCGGGACGGCGCGGCCGGATCGGCGGTCGGCTCTCGAACCAGAACGTGGTCCCTTCCCCTGGTTCGCCATCGACGCCCACGGTCCCGCCCATGGCGCCGGCGATCCTCTGGGCGATCGCCAGTCCAAGACCGGCGCCTCCGGCATCACCTCCGGTCGGATGGTCGAGACGGGCGAACGGCTCGAAAATCTTTTCCCGCTTTTCACTTGGAATCCCGGGACCCGTGTCGAAGACCGAGAGCCGAATGGCGCCTTCGTCCCGCGCCTCGGCGAGAATGAGGGCGCCGCCCTCGGCGACGAACTTCATCGCGTTGCCGGCGAAGTTGAGGAGAATCTGCTTGAGCCGCCCTTCGTCGGCGTGAATCAGCGGCAGACCCGGCTCGACCGCCCAGCCGATCTCGAGCCCCTTCTCGTAGGCCCTGGGACTCATCAGCTCGCAGACCGACCGCAGGAGTTCCTCGAGATCGACCGCCGTCGGTTCGAGCGCCACATGCGCGGCGCCAAGGCGCGCATAGTCGAGGACGTCGTTGACGAGCCCGAGCAGGTGCTCGCCGCTCTCCCTGAGGGCCCCGACATAGGCTCTCTGTTCGGCGGCGAGACTGGTGGCTTCCAGGAGCTGCGCCATCCCCAGAATGCCGCCCAACGGTGTGCGCAGTTCGTGGCTCAGGGCCGCCAGGTGTTCCGGTGGAATGCCTGCGCCGGGTCCCGGCTGGTCGTCGTTCATGCCGGGGATCTACGCCTCCGGCCTTTAACGGTCGGTCAAGCGAAGGCGGACTGGGCGATGGACCGGGGCCAGGAAACACCGGCCTCCGGACTGATCGGCGTACGCCGGTAGATCAGCGCCTCGGCGACATGGATTCGGCGGACGGCCGCGGCGCCTTCGAGGTCGGCGATGGTGCGGGAGAGGCGCAAGGTGCGGGTCCAGCCGCGCGCCGTCAGGCCGCCGCTCTCTCCTGCCTTGGCCAGGAGGGACTTGGCCGGCGCATCCAGGGCGACGATGGTCTCCAGCCATTCGCCTTCGGCGCGGCTGTTGAGGTCTGCGGCGCCGGCGCCCTTGCCTCGGGCGCGTTCGGCCTGGACCTCCCTGGCGGCGGCGACACGGGCGGCCACATCGGCGGAGCCTTCGGCCGGCGGCGGCAGGGAAAGATCGGCGGCGGTGACCGGCGGCGTCTCGACGAAGAGATCGATGCGATCCAGGAGCGGCCCCGAGATGCGACCCTGGTAGGCCTGCTGGCAACGCGGGGCCTTGCCGCAGGCGCCTCGACCGAGGCCGCCCGCGCCGCATCGGCAGGGATTCATCGCCGCGACCAGCTGGACCCTGGCAGGATAGCGGATATGGGCATTGGCGCGGGCGACCGTGACCTCGCCCGATTCCAACGGTTGGCGCAGGCTGTCGAGGGCCTGGCCGCTGAACTCCGGCAGTTCGTCCAGGAACAGCACGCCGTTATGCGCGAGCGAGACCTCGCCCGGCTTCACCTTCACGCCACCTCCGGTCAGGGCGGCCATGCTCGCCGAGTGGTGCGGGGCCCGGAAGGGCCGGTCGCGCGTGAGGGCGCCGCGGGCGATGAGGCCGGCGATCGAGTGGATCATCGAGGTCTCGAGCAGCTCGGCGGCGGAGAGGGGCGGCAAGAGCCCGGGCAGTCTCTGCGCCAGCATCGACTTTCCGGAACCTGGCGGCCCCATGTAGAGCAGGTTGTGTCCGCCGGCCGCCGCGATCTCCAGCGCCCGTTTGGCGTTTTCCTGGCCCTTGACGTCCTTGAGATCCGGTCCGGGAGCACCGCCGATCATCGGTCCTGGCTTGGGCTGCGAGAGAACCTGCGCGCCGCGGAAATGGTTGACGAGGGCGATCAGCGACCTTGGGGCGATGATCCTGGTTTCGCCCGCCCAGGCGGCTTCCGGGCCGCAGGCTTCGGGGCAGATCAGGCCCAATCCCATCGCGCCGGCGGCCATCGCGGCGGGGAGGGCCCCCGCCACCGGGGCGATCTCGCCAGTGAGGCTGAGCTCGCCGACCGCCGCCCAGCCATCCAGGGCGTCCTGGGCGATGATGCCCATCGAGGCCATCAGGGCCAGGGCGATCGGAAGGTCGTAGTGATTGCCTTCCTTGGGCAGGTCCGCCGGCGCGAGATTGGCGACGAGCCGCCGGGGCGGCAGGGCGAGCCCCAGTCCGGCGAAGGCCGCCCGCACGCGCTCCCGCGCCTCGCCGACCGCCTTGTCCGCCAGCCCCACGACAACGAAAGCCGGGTAGCCGCCGACGGCCTGGACCTCGACGTCGACCCGGCGCGCTTCCACGCCCTCGAAGCAGACCGATACGACCCGTGCGGCCACGCTGCTCTTCTCCCAAGCCCGTCATACCGGAGCACAATGGCGAAAGACGATCAAGAACAAAAAGCGAACCGAGCGGAGGCTGCGGCCGTCCGGTTCAGATAATTCGCCGAATTTCCTCGATTCGGTTCCACAGCCGCACGGCGGCGTCGTCGCCGCCGAAACGTTTGAGCTGCTGGGCGCCGGTGGGGGAGGTAACGTTGATCTCGGTGAGGTAGTCGCCGATCACGTCGATGCCGACGAAGAGAAGTCCGCGAACCTTGAGCTCCATGCCGATCACATCGCAGATCTCCCTGTCGCGAGCGGTGAGCTCCACGGCTTCTGCGCGCCCGCCCTTGGCGAGATTGGAGCGCACCTGACCTCTTGCCGGAACGCGGTTGATCGCCCCTACCGGCTCCCCATCCACGAGGAGAATGCGCTTGTCGCCCGCGGCCACGGCCGGAATGAATTTCTGGACCACCACGGGCTCGCGGCCGATCATCGCATGGAGTTCCAGAATGGCGTCCAGATTGGGGTCGTCGGGACCAAGCCTCACCACGCCCGAACCCGCTCCGCCGTAGAGGGGCTTGACGACGATGTCGCCCTGGCGACCGCGAAACGCGCGGATCGACTCGGCGTCGCTCGTGATCAGGGTCGGCGGCTGCAGGCCCGGGAAGGTGGTGACGAAGAGCTTCTCGGGGGCGTTTCTCACCTCGGCCGGATTGTTCACCACGAGCGTCGCCGGGTGAATGACCTCGAGGAAATGGGTCGCGGTTATGTAGGCCATGTCGAAGGGCGGGTCCTGACGCATCAGGACGACGTCCATCTCCGCGAGATCGCGCAATTCGAAATCGCCAAGCCTGTGGTGATCTCCCTGAACGGCTCTCAGATTGAGGGGCCGTCCCCTCGCGAAGAGGCGGCCCTCCTCGAGGGCCAGGCGGTCGGGGCCATAGATCCAGAGGCCGTGGCCGCGCGTCTGCGCTTCCAGCATGATCTGGAAGGTGGTGTCGGTCTCGACGTTGATCCCCTCGATGGGGTCCATCTGGATCGCGACCTGAAGGGGCATGAAAAGACCTTGGGGGCTCTAGTTCAGCTTCAGTCGGACACGCTCGCGGAAGGCCCTTGCCGCGATTGTCGCCCCGCCATCCAACGTCTGGGCCCGTCCAAGCGCCTCGAGCGCTCCGGCCAGGGCCCCCTGACCCTCCCTGGCCGCGGCGACATCGATCCACGGCCGGTGATCGGTGGGATCGATGAGGGCGCGCCGGAGGGCAGAGCGCTCCGCCCGGGGGTAGTCGTGGGAGATGACCGCCCTTGCGAAGATGTTGTTCTGCAAGCGGATGAGGACCGCGCGGTCGCTGGCCGGCGCCATCAGGACGTCCAGGCGGTCGGCGACGTCTGGGGTGAGTCCGGTGTGGAGGGCCCGACGGGTCAGTTCGGAGGGCATCAGGACCCGGCCCTCGCTGAATGGGTCCATGGCCAGCGGACCCTCTTCGGTCTCGATCCGAAGCAGGAAGTGACCGGGAAAGTCGACGCCCGAGACCTTCAGTCCGCAGCACCGAGCGGCATGGAGATAGAAGACGCCAAGGGCCACCGGAATGCCTCTGCGCCGCTCGCTCACGGCCACGACATCGGCGTTGTCGGGATGGTCGTAGGTGATGACGTCCCCGGTGAGCCGCAGGTCACCTGACATCGTTTCGGAGAGCGCCTGCTCCGGAGATTCGCTCATCAGCCGTCGCTGCAGGCGTTCGGCGCCTTCCGCCGCCAGGGCCCGGGTTGGCGCCGGATCGCGCGTCGGGTCTTCATGGAGCGCGCAGGCGACCGCGGCCTCGAAAAGGGGAAAGTCCTCGTTCTTGGCCCGGCCGGCCACGGTGAGGAACGCCTCCGCCTCGGTTCGCGTCATCGTCGCTCCGCCGGCGCCTCAGTCGCCATCGCGCCACGCATCGACAATATGACGCGGCAATCGCCCCGGGGCGAGCGCCATCAGGTCGACGCGAACGGATATCGCCGCCTCTCCGCGAGCAGCCGCCAGGGCGCCCGCGGCCCGGCGGAGGCGATCGCGCTGGAGCGGCGTCACCGCTTCCAGGGCCGTTTCGATGTTCTGGCGCCGCTTGACCTCCACCACCGCCAGCACGTCGCGCCTACGGGCCAGGATGTCGATCTCGCCATGGGGAGTGCGAAGTCGAAACCCCAGGACCCGGTAGCCCTTCGCCATCAACCAGAGCGCGCAGAGAATCTCTCCCCGTCGGCCCGAGCGACGCGCGGTCAGACCTCGCTCGCTGCGGGCCCCGCGCGTCTTCATCGGTCCTTGAGGGCGAGCGCCCGGGCGTAGACCTCGCGGCGCGGAAGCCCGAGGCGCCTAGCGACGGTCGCCGAAGCCCCGGCGGGCGATGATTGTTCCAGGGCTTCGACGAGAGCCTGGTCGACATCGACGTCGGACGCGGCCGCCTGAATCCCGGGCCCGACGACCACGACGATCTCGCCCCTGGGGGCGGCGAATCTCGAATCGGCGGCCAGGACGTCGAGGGTCCCGCGGATCATGGTCTCATGAAGTTTGGTCAGCTCACGCATCACCGCCGCCGGTCGCGGGCCAATAACCTCGGCCATGTCGCCGAGGCTGGCGGCGAGGCGCGAACCACCCTCGAAGATCACGAGGGTGGCTCGGACGCCGGCGATTTCGGCGAAAAAGGTCCGCCGGGCGGCCCTCCTGGAGGGCGGAAACCCGACGAACATGAAGCGGTCCGTCGGCAGGGCGGCGGCGGCGATCGCGGCGAGCAGGGCCGACGCGCCGGGGATGGGCACGACGTTCGACCCTTGAGCCGCCGATTCGACGACCAGCCGGTAGCCGGGGTCGGAGACAAGCGGCGTTCCCGCGTCCGAGATCAGGGCCACGCGCGCGCCCCTGGCGAGCATCTCGAGGATCCGGGGTCGAATCCGGGCCGCCCCGTGCTCGTCGTAGCGTTCCAGCCGGGACGAGACGTGATGGGACTTCAGAAGCTTGCCGCTGACACGGGTGTCCTCGGCGAGAACGAGGTCGACCGCGGCCAGGACATCGAGGGCTCGAAGGGTGATGTCCCGAAGGTTTCCGATCGGCGTTGCGACCAGATAAAGGCCAGGGGCGAGGTCCTTGGCCGGGGCTTGAGCGGTTGCGGGCGCCATACAGTCGGGCAGCCTATGGCGCCGATCTTTCATTCGCCATGGCGAGATCGAGGACGATACGATCGAGAACCATCCGACCGGTCTGTCGGGCGACGACGCGGTCATCGTCGAGGTCGATGAACTTGGCGCGGGCCAGGGCCTCGAGTTCCGGTTGGATGTTCAACGGCCGAATTTCGGCGAGCGGAACGCCCTCGAAGGTGCGCAATCCCATCATCAGCCTCTCGAGCGCGGCCTCGGAAACGCTGAGCGGCCTCCGGCGCGCGCGACCATCGCCGCTCGCCGCGGCGATGTAGGCCGCAACGTCCCGCGCGGCGATACACTCCCACCGCCCGCCCGCGAGCGTGATCCGGCCGTGGGCGCCGGGGCCGACGCCGACATAGTCTTCGCCACGCCAATAGACGAGATTGTGCCGCGACTGCGCGGCCGGGGCGAGGGCGTGGTTCGACACCTCGTAGGCGTCAAATCCCGCCTTTCCCAGCACTCTTCCTGTCGCCTCGAAGAGATCCGCCGCCAGGTCCGCCTCGAGCGGCTGGAGAGCGCCCCGCGCTGCGGCTCGGGCGAAGCTCGTCCCCGGCTCGATCGTGAGCTGATAGGCGGAAATGTGCTCCGGCCCCAGGTCCACGACCTCGCCTAGCTCCCGCGCCCAATCGTCCATGCACTGGCCGGGGAGGGCGTAGATCAGGTCGACGGAAACCCGTTCGAAGATGGTGCGCGCGATCGCCACCGCGCGCCCGGCCATCGCGCTGTCATGATTGCGGCCAAGGCGTTTCAGTTTGGGGTCGCGAAGCGACTGAACACCGAGGGAGATGCGGTTGACGCCTGCATCGGCGAAGGCCTCCATCAGCGCCACGTCGACGTCGGCGGGATTGGCCTCGAGGGTGACCTCGACGGGCTGGGCCAGGGTCCAAAGGGCCTTGGCCTGCCCGATCATCCGCGCGACGATGTCGGGATCCATCAATGAGGGCGTGCCGCCCCCCAGGTAGATCGAGACCAGCGATCTTGGTCCCGTGAGAGCCGCGTGCGCCCGGAGATCGGAGATGATCGCCTCTGCGAGGTCGGATTGTTTTTTGTCGGCGCCGCGGTCGCGCCGGACGTTGAAGGCGCAATAGGGACAGATCCGCGCGCAGTAGGGCCAGTGGATGTAGACGCCCAGCGCCGGATCGGGACTCAAAACAGCGCGGCCTTGAGCTGGGCGAATGCGCGGGCGCGGTGGCTGATCGCGTCCTTGGCTTCCGGCGCCATCTCACCGAAGGTCTGCGCCCCGCCCGCCGGCGTGAAGATGGGATCGTAGCCGAAGCCCAGCGTTCCCCTGGGCGGAAAGGTGAGCGCGCCCTCGACCTTGCCCTCGGTGACCACCGCCGGACCTTGGGGCCAAGCCACCGCCAGGGCGCAGACGAAGGTAGCGGAGAGATCCTCGACGACGCGTTCGGCCAACCGTCGCTCCACCAGGGCGATGGCGTGGCCGAAGTCGCGGTCCGGCCCAGCCCAGCGCGCCGAGTGCACACCTGGCGCACCTTCGAGGGCGACCACGCACAAGCCCGAGTCGTCGGCGATGGCCACCAGGCCCGAGGCGTCGGCGGCCCGACGCGCTTTGATGAGGGCGTTGCCGGCGAAAGTCGTCTCCGGCTCGTCGGGTTCGTCCAGTCCCATCGTCGTAGCGGCGATGATCTCGAACCGGCCCTCGAACAGGGCGGCGAGTTCGCGCGCCTTGCCGGGATTGTGCGTCGCCGCGACCAGCCGCGTTCCGCTTTCCAGGCGCAAGCTCATGGCTTCGGTCCTTAGCGCCTTTCCACAGCGAGCGCGAACCCGGCGCATTGCCAAGTCGTAATATTGATAAACGATATTTAAGTTGATCGAAAAACGATACGGTCATATCGATTGTCGCGAAGGAGCGAGGCGAGGGCCGAAAAAGCGGTCAACCGAAACTCCTTCCCCGTCGCAACCAACCAATCGAGGAAATACGAACATGAACACCGCCGGACTGATCAAGATCGTCGACCGCTTCGCGCTGGGCCTGATGAACGCCATGGTCCTCGTCGGCCTGCCGCTCGTGGCTTTTGGCATGGTCGCACAATCGCTCTAGAAACACGGATGCGCTTCACAGACGCGACCGCCGAAGAGCCCCCTCGCCGTTGTCCGCCAAGGGTCGATCCCCAAGTGGACGGCGGCGGCTGGCTTGCGGCGCCCGGGGCCGAAGCGAGGATTCAAGAATAGATGCGCGCCCTGGGTCCAGGCTCGGTCTCGAGCTTTCTGAAGGTCATCCTGGACGTCTTCTACCTGGTGCTCTGGCTGGCGCTTGGCGCGGCCACGATCGCCATCATCGCCGTGCTCCTACTCAGTTTCCGCCCCGAATTGCTGGGCGGCCACGCCTGGATCGATAGCCTGCACGTCGAGGGCCCCTGGCTTGGCCCTGTCGCCGCCGCGGCGATCCTCGTAGGCGCCCTCTACATCGCGGGCGCGATCGTGATCGTCGGGCGCTTGCGTCGAATCTTCAGGACCCTCATCGCCGGCGATCCGTTTCAACCAGAGAACGTCCGTCGTTTGCGGGTCATCGGACTCACCCTGGCGGTGCTGGAGCTCGGGCGGTACGCCACCGCCGCTCTCGCCCACGTCCTGGCCCACCTGCTTCACACCGCGCGCATCCCGATCGATGGCGGGATTAATCTCACGACCTGGTTCGCCGTTCTCGTGATCGTCGTTCTCGCCGAGGTCTTCAAGGAAGGCGCCCGCCTTCGCGGGGAAGCGGAGCTGACGATCTAGGCCATGCCGATCCGGGTCCGCCTCGATCGCCTGCTGCTCGACCGGCGCATGTCGCTGACCGAACTGGCCGACCGTGTCGGCGTGACTATCGCTAATCTTTCGATACTGAAGACCGGCAAGGCCCGCGCCATCCGGTTCTCGACGCTCGCGGCGCTCTGCAGGGAACTGGGGTGCCAGCCTGGCGATCTCGTGGGCTACGAGCCGGGTCCGGAGGAGGAACTGGACGAGGCGGGCGAGAACGCCGGGTGAGGCTCAGGCGATCTCCACCGAGGCGGCCTGGAGGGCGATCAGGTCCCGGACTCCGTCTCGCGCGAGGCTGAAGAGGGCCTCGAACTCCTCGCGCGAGAAACCTCGCTTTTCGCCGGTGGCCTGGATCTCGACGATCTCGCCGGCGCCGGTGAGGACGAAGTTCGCGTCCGCCTCGGCGCCGCTGTCCTCCTCGTAGTCGAGATCGAGCACCGCCACGCCGTCCACCAGTCCGCACGAAACCGCCGCCACGTGATCGAGAATCGGGTCGGCGAGGATCACGCCTTCCTCCAGCAAGTGGCGGGTCGCGAGCTTCAACGCCACCCAGCCGCCGGTGACCGATGCGGTGCGGGTTCCGCCATCGGCCTGGACGACGTCGCAATCGAGAGTGACTTGCCGCTCGCCGAGGGCCGCCAGATCCACCACAGCGCGCATCGAACGACCGATCAGTCGCTGAATCTCCTGGGTCCGTCCCGACTGTTTGCCTTGCGCCGCCTCGCGCCGCCCGCGGGTGTGGGTCGCGCGGGGGAGCATGCCGTATTCGGCTGTTACCCATCCTCGCCCGCGGCCACGGAGGAACGGTGGCACGCCCTCCTCGAGACTGGCGGTCACCAGTACTTTGGTGTGGCCGAAGGAGACCAGACAGGAGCCCTCGGCGTAGCGGTTGACGCCGGTCTCCAGTTTCACCGTCCGCATTGCCGAAGGCGTTCGGTCCGATGGGCGCATGTGTTTCTTGGCCTTGTCGGCGGCAGTTTGCGCCGAGGATGGCGTCGCTTATCCTAAGATCAAACGGACCGTCCATATGACCCACCCTCTTCTGGGCCCGATCACCGCCCCAGGCGCAAGCCTGGCGGAGTTGGACGCCCGGGCTCGCGACATCCTGCGACGCATCGTCGAGACCTACCTGGAAACCGGCGATCCGGTGGGTTCGAGGACCATTTCCCGGGGCGGCGTGCACCTCTCGCCCGCCTCGATCCGCAACACCATGCAGGACCTGACGGAGTTGGGACTCCTCGGAGCGCCGCACGCAAGCGCCGGACGGATGCCCACCCACGCCGGGCTGCGCCTCTTCGTGGACGGCCTTCTGGAGATCGGCGACATCGCCGAGGAGGACAGGCGCAGCATCGAGGCGCGGCTCTCCGCCCACGGCCGTTCCTTCGACGACGCTCTCAACGAGGCGACCGCGATTCTCTCCGGTCTGGCCGGCGGCGCCGGGGTGGTGGTGACGCCAGTGCGGGAAGCCGGCGTCAAGCACGTGGAGTTCGTGGCCCTGGGCCAGGAGAAAACCCTGGCGATCATGGTTTTCGAGGACGGCATCGTCGAGAACCGACTGATGCGCCGCACCGCGGGCGTAACGCCGTCGGCGCTCCAGGAGGCGTCGAACTTCCTCAACACCAGGCTCCACGGCAAGACCTTGGCCGAGACCGGCGCCGAGATGGCGGCCGAACTCGGCAGGGCCAGGCGCGAGTTGGACGCCGCAGCCGCGCGTCTGATCGAAGAGGGTATGGCGGCCTGGGCCGGAGAGGGGGGCGAGCGCACCCTGATCGTCAGGGGTCGCGCCAACCTGCTAGGCGACCCCGGGGCGGCGGCAGACCTGGAGCGGGTGCGGATGCTCTTCGACGACCTCGAGCAGAAGGAGCAGCTGATCGGTCTGCTCGACGACGTGGGCGAGGCCGAAGGCGTCAGGATATTCATCGGGGCCGAGACCCGACTCTTTTCGCTATCGGGTTCCGCCGTGATCGCGGCCCCCTATATGTCTGGCGGACAAAAGGTCCTGGGCGCGATCGGCGTCATAGGCCCGGCGCGGCTGAACTACGCCAGGGTCATCCCCCTGGTCGATTACACCGCCCGCGCGCTCGGGCGGATCATGGATGGTTGATCGAGACGATAAATGACGGACTACCGACCCGACGCCGAAACCAGTGAAGCGCAATCCGTCGCCGACGGGGAAGAGTCCCTCGAGGCGCTGAGAGCGCACGTGGCGGCGCTGAAGGACCAGGCGCTTCGCTACGCCGCCGACGCCGAGAACACCCGGAGGCGCGCCGAACGCGAAATAAACGATGCTCGCGCCTATGCGATCTCGCGCTTCGCCAAGGATCTCCTCGGCGTCGCCGACAACCTGGCGCGGGCGCTCGAGCACGCGCCGAAGGACGCCTCGGAATCCCTGGTGAGCAACCTCGCCGTTGGGCTCGAACTCACCCAGAAGGAATTGCTTTCGGCTTTCGAGCGCAACGGGATGAAGAGACTGGATCCGGCGCCCGGCACGAAATTCGATCCGCACCAGCATCAGGCGGTGATGGAACAGTTCTCCGACACGATTCCCGCCGGCGCCATCGTCCGGGTGCTGCAGAGCGGCTACGAACTCTTCGGTCGTGTGATCAGGCCGGTGATGGCGGTGGTTGCCTCCAGGGATTCGAGATCCGCCGATGGCGAGGCGCCGCCGCCGCAGGGAAAGGACGAATCGGTCTCGGCGACAATCCCGGATGCGGGGTGAATCAGGCCTCCATCGGCCTTTTCCTCGCCTCCTCATTTCCGCTAGTGTCCCAGGTCCCTTAACCACCCGCCGCGCTGAGGGGGCAACCATCTGCGGCGCGGCGGACGCCGGACGCAAAAATGAAGCTTACGATTGAGCGGACAGAGCTTTTGAAGGCGCTTGGACACGTCCAGAGCGTGGTCGAGCGGCGAAACACCATTCCCATACTCTCCAACGTGCTGCTTTCGGCCCGGCCAGGGACCCTCAGCTTCGCCGCCACGGACCTCGACATGGAGATGGTCGACGAAGCCTCTGCGCACGTCGAATCGCCCGGTCAGATCACCGCGCCGGCCCACACCCTCTACGAAATCGTCCGAAAGTTCCCCGAGGGCGCGGAAGTGGCCCTGAGCCTCGCCGGCGACGATCCGCGGCTTCAGGTCCAGGCCGGCCGGTCCCGCTTCCACCTTCCGGTGCTGCCGGCCGGGGACTTCCCGGTGATGTCGTCCGAGGGGCTCTCGGGACGCATGACGCTCGACACCGCCGACCTCATTCGGCTCATCGACAAGACGAGGTTCGCGATCTCCACCGAGGAGACGCGCTACTACCTGACCGGCATCTATCTCCATAGCGTCGTCGAGGACGGCCGGCCCACCTTGCGGGCGGTGGCGACCGACGGGCGACGCCTGGCTCTGGCCGACATGGCCGCTCCCGAGGGCGCGACCGCTGCGCCCGGCGTCATCGTGCCGCGCAAGACGATCCAGGAGGCGCGCCGGCTTCTCGAGGACGCGGGAGAGACCGTCGATCTGTTGATCAGCGCCCAGAAGGTGCGATTCGAGTTCGGCCGCGCCTCCCTCACCTCCAAGGTCATCGACGGCTCCTTCCCCGACTATACCAGGGTGATTCCGCGCGAAAACCACCGGGTGCTGTCGGCGGACAACGTCCTCTTCGCGGCCGCGGTGGACCGGGTTTCGACAATTTCCTCGGAGAAGAGC